>OFRE01000014.1_pt1 | contig 43475 bp, 64 predicted proteins | sample 1543061 | NCBI WGS metagenome assembly OFRE01 (sample SAMN07774218, study PRJEB24372) | wastewater metagenome | isolation source: Exp Tend NO 50WW | collected 2016-02
CCCCCTCCCCCCTTCGCGCCGACCCCGAAGAAGCGCGCCGGCCGGGTCCTGGCGGACCCGTCGTTCGACGCGTTCTGGACCCTCTACCCGAAGAAGGCCGGTAGGGCCGACGCCGTGAAGGCATGGGCCAAGCTCAACCTCGCCGACCGCGAGAAGGCTCTCGCCGCGGTACGCCTCTACGCCACCGCGATGGCGGGGCGGCTCGAGTTCGTCAAGCACCCGCAGGGCTGGCTCAACGGCCGGCGCTTCGAGGACGACCCGAAGTCCTGGGGTGGCGCCAACGGAGCCGGCCGTCCAACCGCGGCGCCCGCGATCGACCCCGCCCGAAACCGCGAGCTTGCCGCGAAGGCCGGGCGAATCCCCGAGCCCGTTCGGTACGACCCGGACGACGAGCCCGCCGAGCTGTTCCCGAAAGGAGCCACCGCGTGACCGACCGCGCCGAGCTCCCCGCGACGCTCCCGGCGCTCGTCGGCTCGAGCGCCCGCCTCGACGCGGAGTGGCTCCTTGGCCAGCACCTCGCGGATGCCGGGCTCGCCTTCGAGCGCCAGCACCACTACGCCGCCGACCAGGGACGCGACCACCGCGCGGACTTCGCCTTCGTCCCGGAGCGCCTGCTCGTAGAGGTCGAGGGCGGCGTGTACGGCAAGGGCTCGCCATGCCGCCTCTGCGGCCGGCGGCCGGGGGGCGCCCACGGCTCCGTCACCGGCCTCCTCGCGGACCTCGAGCGCTCGAAGCTCGCCGCGGTCGCCGGCTTCCGCGTCCTCCGCGTGACCCCCGACGAGGTGAACGACGGGACGGCCCTCCGCTGGGTGCTCGCCGCTCTCCGGCCCGGGGCTCCCGCCGAAGCCGTCCGGCTGGCGGCACGCCCACGGGCTCGCCGCAGGGGCGCCAAGGCGACGACGGGACATAGCCCTAGTCCTAGACCATCCGAAGGCGCCAATGCCGCGGCGACGCCTCCGGTGGCGATCCGGCGAAAGGTGATCGGGTGAACGCGCCAGCTTCCCGAGTTAGCCGCGCCCGGGGCGCATCCACGGCGCGGGGTGCCGTCCGGCCGTCGGGCGCGGCCCCTGCTATGCCGAAACCGTTTTACCCCCCATTCCCGCCCCCCGGGGCGTCGAGAAAGGAAAACCCATGAAAGCGCCCGTTCCGCTGAACCTCGAAACGCTCTACGGCGATCGGTTCCGCATCTTCACCAGCGAGGACTACCCAGGATCAGGACCGGTTGATCCGTACGACATGGAACTCCGTGGGCCAGGCGGGGCGAAGGTCTGGCCGTTCGGACCGACGCTGCTCTGCGCCTACGTCCAAGGCAGGATTAGGAAGGGGCGGCTCCTCGAGCTCGGCGAACCGTTCCAGGTAGGCGACGACGAGGCGGTGATCCGGTTCAAGCCGGAGTGCTTCGAGCCGATCGCGAAGTACCTCGGCCTGTACGTCAGGCGCCACCTCGGGGAGGAGCGACGCGCGGCCGCTGTTGAGACACTCCGGAAGGCCCGCGAGGCCGCCTGATGCCGCGCCACCCCGGCTCCCTCCCGGACCTCGGCGCCCTCTCGCGTGCCGCCACCTGGCGCGAGCGGAACGCCGTAGCGGCGACGCGGACCACGCCGGCCACCCCGCAGCCCCGAGGCCCATCGCCCGAGCGCCACGCGGCCTCCGAGCGCATCCGGGAGGCGATCGCCGGGCTCGAGGTCTGGTGCTCCGTCGAGGTCGACTCGGGGCCGCTCGCCGCGCTCCACGAATGCGCCCGTCACCACGCTCGGCGGGCTGGTGTCACGGTGCAGGTGAGCCACGTCGGCCCCGGCCGCTGGCGCCTGCTGAGGACGGACTGATGGCGCGCCCGAACCGACTCGACCACCTCGCGTGGGCGGCGGAGTACACCCTCGAGGCCCGGCGGTGGTGGGCGCGGCTCGCCGAGCTGGTGACCGAGCCGGACGCGCCGTCGATCTGCGCGAGGTACGGGGCCGAGCTGGCGCGGTGCCTGGGCGCTGCCCGCCGGCACCTGGCCGAGTCGCGGGAGGCGGGCTGATGCCGCGGAAGGGACGCGTCGACGGGGCGCAACGCAAGCGCGGCCCGAAGCCGAAGCTCGAGAACCGTCCGGACGCGGAGCAGCTCCTCGCGGAAGTGTTGCAACCGGGGGCTAATCTCAGTGCAATTGCGAGACGAATCAAGGTCGGTCGTAACACCCTGATCAAGTGGCGCGACAAGCGCATGCCGAAGGCGCTCCAGGCCGTGCTCGAACGGGCCGGGAACGGTGCGCTCGAAGCCGTGCAACTCGATGTGCTGACACGGTTTATCGATGCGATCGAGAAGAGCCACACGATGCTCAAGGCGGCGGACGAGTGGCTCCGCGACCCGAAGGACCCGAGCCGCTACAACCTGAGCCCCAGGACGCACGAGGTCGATGTGGTGTACGAGGAAACGATCGGCGATCTCACAATTAAGCGCGCGGCTCCGCTTTCGCAGCTCCTGGCGACGATTGAACAGGGGCTCGGGGTGACCGTGGTGCGCGGCGAGACGAAGGTGGCGGACACGAGGGAGCTCCACCTCAAGGCCGTCGCCGCGATGTCCAGCGTACTCGAGAAGTACGGCAAGGCGACCGGCCAGATCAAGCCCGACCCGGCCGCCACCGTCAACGTCCTCGTGCTCCCCGAGACGAAGGCGCACCTCGACCGCGTCGCGTCCGCCTTCGAGGCGTGTGCCGCCGCCGGCTGCACCCGCTGCGCCGACGCGTGGGAGGCGCGCCGGTGAGCCACGCCGCCGCCCTCGACGACGCAGTCAGCGAGCGGATCAGGGCGATCCGCGAGCAGCCACGACCCGTCTTCCGCGGCGCCGCCCTAGAGGCGCAGACGGCCACCGACAGCGAGCTCGTCCTGACCGGCCCAGCAGGCACCGGCAAGAGCATCGGGCTCCTCCACGCGATTCACAGGCGCGCCGAGAAGTACCCAGGCTCTCGACACCTGATCCTCCGCAAGACCCGCGCGAGTCTCACGAATTCGGCGCTCGTGACGTTCGAGGAGAAGGTCCTCCCGAAGGTTCATCCCGTGCTCTTCGGGGATCGCGGGCAGCGCCTGGAGCGGAAGAACCGTTCGGGCTACTCCTACCCGAACGGCTCGATGATCGATCTCGGCGGGATGGACGAGGCGACGCGCCTCTACTCGACCGAGTACGACTCGGTCTACTGGCAGGAGGCGACGGAGGGGACGCTGACCGAGTGGCAGTCGCTTCTCCGCTCGCTGCGGAACAACCGGATGCCGTTCCAGCAGCTCGCCGGCGACTGCAACCCGTCCGTCCCGACGCACTGGATTCAGGAACGGGCCAAGAGCAAGGCACTGACTCTGCTCGAGAGTCGGCACCGTGATAACCCGGCGCTCTGGGACGGGCGAGACTGGACGCCGTACGGAGCCGCCTACATGGGCAAGCTCGAGCGGCTCACGGGCGTGTTGCGGAACCGGCTCTACCTGGGGCTGTGGGTCGCAGCCGAAGGCGTCGTGTACGACACGTTCGACGCGACGGTTCACGTCTGGCCAGGGACGCACCTCCCCGCTGGCTTCCGCCCCGGCGCATCGTGGCGTCGCGTGCTCGGGATCGACTGGGGGTTCCGGCATCCGATGGTGGTGCAGTGGTGGGCGGTCGACGGCGACGGGCGGATGTACCTGTACCGCGAGCTCTACCGCACCGGGCGGCTAGTGGCGGACGTCGCGCGGCAGGTGCGGGCAATCTCCGATTCCGCCGGCGAGGTGATCGAGTGCGCGGTCGCGGACCCGGCCGATCCGGAAGCCATCGTCGTCTTCGGGCGCGAGGCCGGGATCAGGTGCGAGCCTGCCGACAAGGGCCCGGGGTCCATCAAGGCTGGTATCGAGGCCATCAAGCAACGGCTCGCCGTGCAAGGCGACGGGCGGGCGCGGATCTACTTCGGAGCCGATGCGCTCGAGGAACGCGACCCGGTACTCGCGGAGGAGCATCTCCCCACGAGCACGGTCGAGGAGATGGCGGTCTACCAGTATCCGGAGGGGCGAGACGGGAAGCCGACGCGCGAGGAGCCGCTCGACAAGGACAACCACGGTTGTGACGGGGCACGCTACGTCACGCGTTACCTCGACGGGGCAGCAGGCCCGGTCGACAGCGACGACTACGCACTTGGGTCGACCGTCTACGGCGACTCAGATGGAGGGGTGTACTCATGACGCGACCCAGGGCGCCCGAACTCTCGAAGGTGCGACCGTGGGAGTTCGAGATGGTGCGTCGCGACTTCGAGGACCGGATGGAGCGGCACGGCGGCTACCTCATCACGAACGTCTCGGCATTCACGGAGTACGTCTGATGGCGACATGCGCGAAGTGCTGGAGGCGCGGGGCGAAGACACTGGACAGCCGCCAGAGCCACACCGACGAGGGCCAGCCGTGCCTCCGGCGCGTGACCGACTGCCCGGGGTGCGGCGTGCGGAAGCAGCTGATCCTCGACGAGGGGCCGACCGACAAGCGGTACGTGGCCGGGCGGACCGAGCGGCGGCATCGGCACGCTGGGGCAGGGGCGGTAGGATGAGAGGGATGAAACGAGCCAACGACGGAGCACCGCCGCCGAAACAGCGTCATCTCTACGCCGTGAACAAAAGCGGCGACGTCGGGGGCGCGCCACGTCGAGACGTTCTCAATCGCCAACCCAAGCAGCGGGAACGTGGTGCTTCCCGGCGGGCTGCACGTGATATGCGTGCGGGAAGACGGCAAGCCCGCTGGTGAGCTACCGATCGCCGAGGCGCGTTACCTCGCCGCGCTCGACCCGGGCACCGTCCTCGCGCTCGTCGAGGCCGCGCGGCGGGACGTGCCGGCGCTCCTGCGAGCGATGCCGACGGACGACGCCCGTCTGGAGGCGATGCGCGGGATCTGCCGGCACTGCGGGCGCATCGAGGACGAGAACGAGTGCGTCCGCTCCTGCCAGTGCTGGAACGACGACTAGGTCGCGACCCCGACGAGGGCCCGTAGCCGATCAACGCCCCTGCGTCTTGATATGAGACGCAACCCCGTAGCGCCGTAACCCCTCCCCCTCCCACGCTCCAAGCGTGACGGAGGACCAGTCCCGCGATAGCTCACAGGGACCCTCCTGATGGGCCTCCTCGACCGCTTCTTCGGCGGCTCAGGCTCCTGGGTCCCATCCCTCTTCGCCAAGGCGCCCGTCGCAGACGCCGGCCCGCAAATCCAGCCCGACCTCAGCTTCGAGCGCGCCATTACGCTCGGGCGCGACTACAAGCCCGACGAGGTTCTCAAGCACCGGCGCACGGCGCGCACGCAGGGCCGCCCCGAGGGGCTCTACCTGCTCTACGACGAGATGGAGCGGTTCGGGCTCGGGCCGCAGCTATCGAAGGTGCGGGAGTCGCTCGTCGGAGCAGACTTCTCGATCACGCCCTACCCGGCCGAGTTCGCGTCGCCCGATGCGAAGACAGCCGAGGCGCGCAAGGCGCGGGACATCGCCGAGTACTGCAACGAGCAGCTCGACCCGTTCAAGGAGACGCTCGCCGAGTCCGGCGCGGAGCTGTTCGCCAAGGGGATCACAGCGTTCCGCGTCGAGGTGAAGCCAGGAGGCGCGACGGGCGGGCGCGAGAAGCTCACCAAGATCGAACCGCTTCCAGCCCATCGGTTCGTGCTCGACCCGCGCACCTACACATGGGGCGCGATGTTCAGCGCCCGCAGCATCGACGTCACCGACGTCACGCCGTTCCTCGAGCTCGGGTCGCTGGTGCTTCTGGAGCTCGGCGCCGGGCGGACCCCGCTCGATCAGCGCGGCTTTCAGTGGCAGTGCCTAGCGCCGTGGGGGATGTCGCAGTTCGGTTTCAGGTGGCTCGGACGGTACCTCGAGCTGACGGGTATCCCGTTCCGCCACCTGATCTACGACAAGGCCGACGTAGGGGCAAAGGCCATCGCGCTCGAGATCGCTGCGAAGTCCGGGAACGCCGGCTATGCGGTCACGCCCAAGAGCATCGAGCTAAAGCTGATCGAGTCCACCGGGAAGCTGGCGTCGTCCGGGTCATCGCACTTCGACCTGATCGAGTGGGCGGAGCGCTGGTACGACAAGGTCGCGCTCGGGCACTCGCAGGCCACTGGGGTGCAGGTCGGAGCCGGGTCGAAGACCTCCTCCGAGGAAGCGCAGGCCGTCATGCGCCGGCGGACGAACGCGCGCGGGAAGCGGCTCGCGCGCGACTTCCGGACAGGCGTCCTCCGCGGGCTGGCGCGTCGGAACTTCTCGGACCAGGACGCCGACAGGTACACGCCGCTCGTCTCGCTCCAGGAACCCGAGCCGTTCGACTCGAAGGCGTTCTCCGAGCGGGTGCTCAACCTCTACAAGGCCGGAGCCGGCCCCGGGATGAGTCTGGCCGAGGTCGTGCGGAAGTCCGGGCTCACGCTGGCGAAGGCCGGGGAGCCAACGCTCGGCCTCCCGAGCGGGACGGCTGACGGGCCGCCGCAGGCGCTATCGACGCGATTCTCCCGCGGCGACGCGCCGGCGCCCGATGGCATCGCCGAGGAGATCGTCGCCCCGTACCGCGCCATCGTTCGGCAGGCGGAGCAGGAAGGCGCGGCTCCAGCGACCGTGCTCCACCGTCTCGCCACGCGGATGCGGCAGGCCCCGCCACCGACTCCAGCGGCAGAGGACGCGCTCGCCTCCTGGCTGCTCGAGAGCGTCATGCGTGGCGTCGTGGATCAGCGAGCGTCGAGGGACGCAGCGTGAGCGGGCTACTGAGACTCGCCGCTGCGGCTGGCCGTGAGTCCGTGCGAGCGGAGCGCGGCGGAGCCGGGCGGCTCATCGAGGCCGCGCACCGGTTCAGCGGGGTCCGTCCGTTCGCCGAGACGTTCGCCTTCTGGGCACGAAAGAACATCGTGGCGTCCGACGTCTTCGAGGCGCTATCCGACGAGATCAAGGCACAGTCGGGGCGGCTCGCCGGCGTCTGGCACACGACGTTCACGAGCGCGATCTACGACTCCCTCGGCAAGGCGATCGAGCGCGGCTCCACGCTTCGCGACTGGCTCCCGGAGGCGCAGCAGATCCTCGACGGCTTCGGCGCTGCCGGCGGCGAGGTGATCTACACCGGGACCGAGTTCTCGACGTGGTACGCGGATCTCGTCTTCCGTAACGCCTGGGCCTCGAGCTACGCCGCCGGACGCTACTCCGAGATGTTCTCGCCGGAGTGGATCGAAGCCGCTCCGTACTGGCTCTACAGCGCGATCCACGACGACAGGACCCGCGACGAGCACGCGAAGCTCGACGGGAAGGTGTTCCGCAAGAGCGACCCGAACGCTCGGCGGCTGCTCGCGCCCCTCGGACATGGGTGTCGTTGTAGCTGCATCGAGCTGAACGAGGACGACATCGCGGCTGGCGGCTACACGGTAACCAACGGACGAGCGGCGGGCTACGAACCGGAGCCCGGCTGGGGCGCCGACAAAGTCGCCGCGCTCGTCCCCGATGCACTGAAGAGGGCCGCATGATCTCAACGCAGACTCTGTCCCCGCCTCGCATCGGGACGGCGACGATCACGCGACTCGACGTGATCGACCGGCTCGCGGCGATCCCGCTACAGGCCCCGCTTTCCACCGCTGACGCGGCAAGGATCGGCGCGCCCGAAGGGGCGCGGCTCATCAGCTACCGGACGATCGACACGCCTGGAAAGCCGTTCTCCGCGCTCGTGACGTACTCCGTCCCCGGGGCGGTGCGGCTGTGAGCGCGCTTCGCATCCTCGACGCGCCGCTCGAGCGCTTCGTCTTCGTCACCGACCAGTCGGCCGACATCGAGACGGTCGAGGACGCGCCCCGCAAGTGCCGCATGCGGATGCTGCGCGGGGGCGAGCCTGCGCTCGCGGACTCGCGGCGGTTCCGGATGACTCCGGAGGACCGCGCCAGCACGCTCGGCAACGCCCAGCGGAGGCTGGCCGGTCGCACCATCCCGCTCCTATTCGAGCACGGGTTCGGCCCGTGCGGCGGCAAGGCAGGCGGCAAGGTAACCCGCGTCTACGAGGACGCCGAGGACCTGTGGGCCGAGGTCCTGCTGGACGAGGACACATTCGAGGAAGCCGTCGACCCGGGCCTTAACTGGCACGGGCGCAGCGCTGGATTCATGGGCTGGATGGACGAGGACGGGTTCATCCACCCGGCCGACGTCTTCGAGCTCTCCCTGACGAACTTCCCGGCGATGGAAGGGCTCGGCGCCGTCGAGGCCATGCACACGTTCTCCGAGCGGTTTGCCGCTCGATCGACCACACCGGCACAAGCGCCGGCATCCGTCACCGTCTCGTCCGCTGCCGCGGCGAGCAAGCCAAAGGAGCAGGAGATGTCGTTCTCCCCTGATTTTCTCAGCTCCCTCGGGCTCGCTGACAACGCGAGCGCCGAGGACGTCCAGCGGGCCGTCACCGCGAAGATGAGCGCGCCGCCTCCGGCGCCCGCGCCGGTCGCCGTCGACGTGACGGCCCAGGTCCGCGCGATCCTGGCCGCCGAGCGCGCCGAAAACGACAAGGCCGTCCAGGAGACGCTCAAGAGCGAGCGCGAGGCGTTCGCGAAGAGGCAGGCCGTCGATGCGTTCCTCGCGAGCGCGCCGGGCAAGATCACCGCCGCGAACCGCGACGCGTGGCGCAAGGCCGCCGAGAACGACCTCGAGATTGCCAAGGCGCTGCTCGCCGACGCGCGGGCCGTCGTCCCCGTCGCCGGCGCCATGCCGACGTTCACCGGTCAGCCCGGCAACGCGTCGAGCGCCGCGGCGTCGGGCGCCGTCGTGGATCGCTTCGGGATCACCACCGACTACCACGAGCGGAGCGAGTACCTGACGAGGGTCGCCAGGTTCGCCAAGCGCGCCGGGTTCCCGAACCAGGCCGCCGCCTCCGAGTACCTCCGCGAGAACCCGGCCGCTCTGGCCGGCGTGCAGTAAGGAGCGCGCCATGCCCATGAAGATCAACCAGGGGCTGACCGGTAGCGGCATCGCCGCTGCCGCGATCGGCGCCAACCTCCTCGTCACCCGTTCGACCGTCGCCGGGAAGGTCGACCTCTGCGGAGCCTCCGGCCTCGCGGTCGGCTCGACCCAGGAAGCCACGGCAAGCGGCGACCTCTGCACGTACTCCAGGCCCATCGGCACCGCGTGGGTGACGTGCTCGGCCGCGATCGCCATCGGCGACATGGTCAAGCCCGCCGCCTCCGGCAAGGTCGCCCCCGAGGCGACCGTCACCACGATCACCGCCGCGACGATCGGACAGGCGCTCACCGCGACCTCCACGGACGGCGACACCTTCCTGATGGAGTGGAGGTAAGCCATGAGCAACCCGAACATCGAGATCGTCCCGCTCGGCGAGGCGTCCCAGCGTGGCTACTGGCGCTACAATTCGATCGCCGACCACCCGGAGTACGTCCCGATCGACCCCGAGAAGGTCGCGTTCATGCGCAAGCGGATCTCCGAGCGCATGCCGACCGGCGTCGTTTCGGACGCCGTGCGCGAGACCTTCGCCGCGCCGGCCCAGTACCGGCCCGCGACCCGGTCCATGTTCCCGGGCGGGCTCGGCTACGTGCAGACGAGCTACATCGGTTCCCTCGTCCTCCCGGAGTGGCAGGCGCAGCCGATCGGCGGCCGGCCGAAGGAGGCGGCGAGCTATCCCGTCACCGGGACCGAGAAGTTCACGATCAACGACCGCGAGATCGGCCCCGGCGAGAAGCCGGACCGCGTCGACATCGCGGTCAGCTTCACCGCGCTGACCCTCAAGGTCTACGGCGGGTCGGTCATGGTGGAGGACCGCGAGCGTGACGAGGCGGCCGGCAACCTCGCCGGGCTGGACCTCGACATGTACAAGCTCGGCGTCATCGAGACCGCCACGAACACGCTCAAGGAGAAGCACCAGGCGACCCTGGTCAAGACGACCGGCAACTACTCCTCGGGCACGTACTACACCACGCTCTCGGGCACGACCCAGTGGTCCCACGCGAGCGGCGTCGCGGTCGACAACATCGCGGGAGCCAAGCGCACGGTCGCCAAGGGCGCCCTCGAGGATCCGGACCTCCTCTGGCTGTCCGCCGACGCCTTCACGGCGCTCCGGAAGAACGCCCAGGTGCTCACCGCCGTTCAGTACGGTGGCGACAAGGTCTCCCCCGGCACGATGGTCCCGCCCTCGACGCTCGTCGCGCTGTTCGGGCTGAACATCGCGATCGGCGGCGCGCGCAACGCCACGACGCCCGGCGGCGCGGTCTCCGAGATCTGGGGGCAGGACGCCGGTCTCGTCTGCACGGCGCCCGGCCAGATGCTCGGCGTGCGGTTCGGCGTGACGGCCACCTCCACCGCTTACCCGTACCAGGCGACCGAGCGGCAGGGGCTCATCGGCGGCCGGGGCGGCGACGAGTCGGTCTACACCGACGCCTGGAAGGTCGCCGTCGTCAAGTCGACCGCAGGCTACCTCTGGGTCAACGCCTCGACGGCCTACTGATCCTAGTCAACAGTGCCGGAGCGGGACTGCAACCGCTCCGGCCTTCTCGCACCCAAGGGAGGCCGCTCGTGGCGAAGTACAAGGTCACCGACAAGCTCACCCACAACCACCAGACGCCCGCGCTCGGCTCGGAGCTGGACGAGTCGTTCTTCGACTACGAGCCCGACCCGCGATTCAAGCCCGGCATCAAGGCGAACGCAGCGGCGGAGCTCGTCGCCGCCGGGTGTCTCGTCCGGGTGCCCGACGCGCCGGCGCAGCCGGTCAAGAAGTAGGAGAACCTCGTGAGCGACACACTCCTTTCCGCAGTCACCGCAACGGGGGCCGGTTCCGCCGTCGCGACGCGAGGCGTGAAGTCGCTCCGCGTGCACGTCTATTCGGCGGCCGGAGCCTCGGCAACGGTCCTGATCCAGATCAGCGTCGACGGATCCGCGTGGAACACCGTCGCAACCATCTCGAACCCCGGGACCGGTGGGGAACTCTGGGTCGGCCCCGCAGCCGAGTACGTCCGCGCGAACGTCTCGGCGCGCTCGAGCGGCACCATCACCGCCGTCTCCTCGACCAGCGACGACGAGCGCTCGCAGTGGGTCTCTGCGGCTCCGTCGAGCTCGAGCGTCACCTCCGGCGGGCTCATCAAGTACGCGTGGACGACAGCGGAAGTCGTTGCTCTCGGGGCGGGCCTCACCGGCGACGTCACGATCGGCAGCGTCCCGGCGAAGTCCATCATTCGAGACGCCTACGTCGTCATCACCGAGGCCGGCGCCGGAACGGCGACCCTCACGGTGGCGCTCGGCGGCACGGCGACCGCGTACACCGATCTCATCGTCGCGAGCGACGCGAAGGCGGCCGCGAACACGATCTACGGCAACGCCTCGGCCGAGCGCGGCACGGCCAACACGGGCTACGAGCTGCGCAGCTACACCGCCGCGACCACCCTCAAGCTGCACTTCATCGCCACGACGAACAACCTCGACCAGTGCTCGGCCGGGACCGGCGTGGCTTACGTCCTCTACGAGACGCTCCCCTAGATGGCTCGACTGGCGCACAAGCGCGGCGACACACTTAGCGTGTACGCCGACTACACGGCGGACGCCGTGGCGGTCAACCTGGCCGGCTACACCGTCACCGCGATGGTGCGCAAGCGCAACGCCACGGACACGACTCCATACACGCTCACGTGCACGCTGGCGAACCAGGGGACGAGCCCGGGCCGAGCCACGCTCTCGGCCACGGCCGCCGAGACCGCTCTCTGGGTGGTCGGCGAGTACGTCTGTGACATCCAATACGCGAGCGGTGGCGGAGCCGTGACGTCTACCGAGACGTTCGATTTCAGCGTCCTCGAGGACATCACCCATGCGTGAGGAATTGTGGCGGTAGGGCTGACGGCCACCAGCGCAGCGGTGACGATCACGGGCCCTACGTATCTCGTCACGCTGTCGGGGTCTGGTATCCAGGGATCGACCGGACCGGGCTACGCTGCCACGTCGACTACATCGCTCGCGCTCGCATCGAGCGGCTCGAAGGCGTTCACGACCCAGCAGGGGCTGGCCTACACGGCTGGCGCACGTATCCGGGCGACGTCGGCCGGCGACGTCACGAAATGGATGGAGGGCGTGGTCACCGCGTACAGCGGGACGACCCTGACCGTCACGATGGACGACGCGAACGGGTCGGGTACGTTCGCAGACTGGAACATCAACCTGACCGGCGAGTCTGGAGTCGCCGGCGGAGGCTCAACCGCTCCGGCCGGGACCGGCGTCGTGAAGGTCGTCTCCGGCGCGTTTGAAGCCCCCGCCACGCTCCTCGTGAACGCGGACGTCTCGGCTTCCGCCGCGATCGCGTGGAGCAAGGTGTCGAAGAGCGGCGCCGTTGCGGGGGACGTCGGGGCGGCTGCGGTGGCGCACAGCCATGTGGAGAGCGACGTCACCGGGCTTGTGACTGACCTGGCGGGCAAGGCCCCGACGACGCGTTCGATCGCCACCACGGCGCCCCTGACGGGCGGCGGGGACCTCTCGGCCGACCGTACGCTGTCGGTGGGGAGCGCATCGGCCGGGGTTGCCGGCGTGGTGCCGTCCTCGGGGCTCACGGCTGCGATGGTGGCGGCGGCGAACGTGGACGGGGCGGCGGGCACGGCCTCGCTCCGGACCCTCGGGACGGGCGCCCAGCAGGCCGCAGCGGGCAACGACGCGCGGCTATCGGACACCAGAACGCCGACCGCCCACGCCTCGACGCACGCCGCGGCCGGTGCGGACCCGGTGACGGTGGCGGAGAGCCAGGTCACCGGGCTCGTGAGTGACCTCGCAGCCAAGGAGGCCACCGCCAACAAGGGCGCGGCATCGGGCTACGCCTCGCTCGACGGCTCGACCAAGGTCCCGATCGCCCAGCTCCCGACCGGCTCGACGTCGTCGACCGTGGCGATCGGGAACGACGCTCGTCTCTCCGACGCACGGACCCCAACCGCGCACGCTGCCTCGCACAACGCGGGGGGAAGCGATGCCATGGCGATCGACGCTGCGGCCGCCACGGGCTCCCTGCGCACGCTGGGCACAGCAGCTACCTCGGCGGCGGCGGGAAACGATGCGCGGCTGAGCGACGCCCGGACGCCGACGGCTCACGCGGCGTCTCATCAGGACGGCGGGGCGGACGAGCTCGCGCTCGACGGCTCGCAGATCACGGGCGGGACGGTCGCCGCGGCGCGGCTCGGGGTGATGACTGGCGACGCTGGCGCTGGCGGGACCAAGGGCGCGGTGCCGGCCCCGGGCGTAGGTGACGCGACGAAATTCCTGCGCGGTGACGCGACGTTCGCCGCGATCCCCGGCGGCGGTGACGCGCTCGTGGCGAATCCGCTTTCGCAGTTCGCGGCCACGACGTCGGCGCAACTTGCCGGCGTTCTCTCTGACGAAGAGGGATCCAGCGGCGGCTTTGTTCGCGCGGGATCTCCGACGCTGGTGACGCCTGTGCTTGGAGTCGCTACGGCGACGTCTATCAACAAAGTCGCCGTCACGACCCCTGCGACGGGCGCGACCCTCACGATCGCCGACGGGGCGACGCTGACGGTGCCTGCCACGGCCAGCGTCTCGGGCACGAACACGGGCGACCAGACCGACGCCTCGACCCTGACCGCCGGCACGCTGCCGATCGCGCGGATCGCCGATGGGGCGGTCACGCTGGCGAAGCTGGCGGACCTCGCGCAGGACCAGTTCATCGTGCGGACGACGGCGAGCACGGGGCCGCCGCAGACCGCGACGGTAACCGCAGCTGCCCGGACGGTGCTCGACGACACGACCGTCGGCGCGATGGTGGACACGCTCGGCGGGGCCAGCGCGAGCGGAACCGGCGGTCTCGCGCGGACGACCGACGCCGGGCTCGTGCGGCCTGCGATCTCGGGCACGCCGGCCGCCGCCGGAGCCCTCGGCTACGACTCGGCGACCGGCCACACGGAGCAGTACAGCGGGCTCACCGGGAGCGTCGGGAGCTTTCCGCGCGTGCTCGCCGTCGGAACCGGAACGCAGACGCTCGTCAACTCGACCACCTCAGATCAGGACTTCACCTCGATCTACACGGTGCCCGCGAACGTCATCGCGACCAATAAGGTCCTGCGAATCAGCCTCTTCTTCGAGAACATTTCCGGGACCTCGTCGGTCACGTCCAGCCCGTATCTAAAGCTCGGCTCGACCAAGGTGTACGCGAGCGTCGGGTCGAACATCGCCGACGGCGTCACCCGGTCTCACGTGATGGAGTTCCTAGTATTCGGGCGGGCGGCAGCGGGCGCTTCGGCGAACGTATCAGTGGCTCCAGTCTATGACCGCTCGACTCCGAACTACACAAACAACGTTAACCAGCCGATCGCGATTGCCACGAATGGGACGCTGAACATCGTTTCGGGGATCACATTCTCGGGCACCGGGAGCACCGAGTCGATCGAGCTACAGGGCTGGCTCGTGGAGGAGCTGAATTAGATGAGCGACCACACGATCACGCTCTCGGCCGCGAACGAGACGCAGGTAGACCGGGCACGCCGAATGCTCAATGAGCGCATGTGCATCTCCGCCGGGCTCCCCATCACGGCCACCAAGGCCGAGGTCACAGCGGTAAACCCGGACCTCGGGGCTCAGTACACAAATGACGTCGACGCGTTCGTCAAACAGCTGGCGAAGAATTCCGCCGACGGCGCGAAGGCGCAGGCCGACGCGGCCGATCGCGACAAGGTGCGCGCTGCCGTCGAGGTCGTGATTGCCACCGGCACGAACGCGCAGAAGAACGCGCTGTGCGCCGCCGTGGGGCTGCCGAACGGATCGCTGCCGTGATGTGGCGCCGCCTCGCCGTCGTGCTCTTCCTCCTCGGGCTCCTGCGGGTGCTCGGGGCGGAGGGCACCGCGCAGGGGCAGGGCTTCCCGTTCCCGAAGACGCCGACCCGCACCCCACGCCCGACCATCGCCCCGACTCGGACGGCCGTCCCGCAGCAGGCGACCCCGACGGCGACCGCAACGCTCACTCCGACGCGTCCCCCGGTCGCGGTTCCGACCGACTGCCTCGTCCCGTTCCCGACCCCCACGCCGGGGAACACCGTGCGCCTCGAGTACCGATGGACGGGGCAGGGGGCCTGCTTCTACACCGTCGCGAGCGACCTCCTCGGGGGGACGGCGGACGTGTACCTCCGCATCAACGGTGGCCAGGAGCGGCAGCTCCGGTGGGTCGCAGCAGGGTGCTGGCCGTATGCCGACGACGGGACCGTGCCGTATGCGTTCCCTCGAGCCGGGCAGCCGCCCGTCCTCTTCGCGTTCTACCTCCGCAAGGGCGGAGTGACCCATCGGGCGGGGGTCCGGTTCTTCCCGCCCTCCTACGTCCCCGAGTCCCAGACCTGAAGGAGGAACCCATGAAGACCGAAGCCCAGATGAAAGCCCTGACGCAGACCTTCCAGGACCTCTACGTCGCGGTCCAGAACGAGGACGCCGCGGGGGCCACCAAGCAGAGCACCGCGCTCATCGTTGCGGCCTCCGGCGGGAGCAACCCGATCCGCGACGTGCCGCCGACCAACTTCCCGAAGCTCCTCGACGAGGACGCCGTCCTGAAGAGGGCCGAGGAGTTCAACGTCCCCTACACGGGCGGGAACAGCGTGTTCGGCCATACCCGCCTCGCCGACGTCGCGAAGGCGCGGAAGCAGTCCGCCGCGTGGTGCGGCCCCGTTCTCGACCTCGGGCTGATCGACCTCGACGGCCCGTCCTTCTACGCCGGCGCGTCGCTCGAGGACCGACAGGGCGAGGCGCTGAGGCGCTGGGAATGGCTCCACGAAGCGAAGCCGACCGTGCTGCGCTACCTCGTCGCGATCGGGTGGATGGGGTTCGACAGGATGAACCCCGAGCCCGGCATGTTCACCGGCCGCCCGTGCGACGGGGAGAACGAGTTCTCCGGGTTCGGCCTGGCCGAGTTCATCGCCGAGCTGGAGCGGCGCGCGTCGTCTGGCTCGGTGAGCGGCAAGTAGATGAACGCCCCCAACCGCAGCCTCACCGGCGCGATCGTGCGTCCGGGACGGATCACCCCGTACAGCGCGGGCGGGGGCTATCTCTCGCACGACCTGGCCGCTCGTCCGCGCAGCTGTCACGCCTCCAGCCGGGACTCCTCCCCCCGCCGGCTGATCCCCGGTGCGCGGACGGGCGTCCTTTTCCTCGTCGCCGTGCTCGCCGTCCTCACCGGCTGCACCGACGGCAGCGACAAGAAGCTGATCCTAGCGGCGAACGCGCTCCAGATTCAGGCAGCAGGCGCCTACGACGGCGCGAAGTCGCTGGAGGATGCGGCGGGGCGCGACTGCGCGGCGAAGGCCGTGGCGGCAGGCCAGCACCTCGGCGCGCCTACCCGCGAGACGGTCACGCAGATCCGGGCGACGTGCGCGGCCCTCGGGGCTCCGATCCCGTTCGACCCCTTCAAGCTCGCCGACCTCGCGGGCCCACTGAACGGCGCGTACGAGGCGATCCGGGCGGCCGACGCGATCCGGCGAGGCGCGCAGCCGGGCGACCTCCCGCGCTCGATCGGGGCGCTCATCGAGGCGATCTCCCGGCTCTGGCAGGCGGCCGCCGATGTCGGAGTAGCGCTGCCGGCTAACACGATAGGAGGCAAGCCGTGAGCGCCGTCGCCGTCGCCACCGACGTTGTCAGGTACGCGCTGGCGATCGCCCAGACCCGCGCCGGGCACGCCGCGGTGACGGCCCTCGGCGGCCCGGTCGCGGACATGATCGTGCAGTTCGGCCTCGCCGGAGTCGCATCCGTCCTCTCGGCATGGGCGGAGCCGACGATCACCGAGGCGCAGATGGCGGCCGAGCTCGCGAAGGGCTACCGCGTCGTTCCGTACGACCCCTCGAAGCTGTGGGGAGGCGCCTCGTGAAGCCGCGCAAGGTCATCGTCACGCTCGAAGTCGAGACGGACGCGCCGCTCGCCGCGATCAAGGCGCACGAGTTCACGGCCCAGCGTCTTCGACTGGAAGCGCGCCGAATACCACGACTTCAACGTCACGCAGGTCTCGGCACTCGTCTCGCAGCCGGTGAAGCCTGCGCCGAAGGGCAAGCCGTGAGCGTCCACCTCAAGCCGCGGCCCCGCTCGGGCAACGCCGACTCCGTCTTCGCGCGCGACCAGGAGCCGATCGCGTCCCCGACGCAGCGCCGCCCCGTGCGCTACACGGGCGACCTCTACGAGCGCGGGTCGCTCGCCTACATCGTGGCCGAGCGGCACGACCACGTCCCGGCCCCGCTCGTCCTCGAGTGGCCCGGCGGGAAGCGCGGGATCGCGGAGCGCAGCGAGATCGAGGTGCTGCGGTGATGACGCACGTCGAGATCCGCGCGCGGCTGACCCGCGAGACGGACCCGCACAAGCGGCACGAGCTTCAGTGGCTGCTCGATCGGACGCCGGACGAACAGCTCGCCGCCGGCACCATCTCGGCCCCGGAGCCGGAGGTGCTGCCGGACCTCGAAGGGAACGTCTCGCGTCACCGCGGCGTCGAGGGGCTCTACTGATGAACCTCCGCCGCGCCATCCGCCGCCTCACCCCCGCCGCCTGGATCGTCATTGGCTCCGGCACGTGCCTCGCCGTCCTTCTGCTCTACGCGGCCTTCGAGGGGGGCGGCCGGTGAGAACGCCCGACCGCGCCTACCGCCGCGCCGTCCTCGAGGTCTGCATCGTCGTGCTACTCCTGGCGCTGGCGATCCTCCTCGGGGCGAACATCGCGCGGGCGCAGGAGCCGGTCCCGTCGCCGACGCCGACGATGCTCGCCGAGTTGACGACGCCAGCGTCCCCGAGCTGGCTCGACACGGCGACGACGCCGGTCGTGAACTTCCTCGGCAGGCACCCACTCGCGTTCCTCGTGATCGGGCTCGCCATCCTCGCAACGAACGGGCTCCGCGTTGCGTGGCCGACGCGAGCCGAGCGGCCGCGTCTCGTGGCGTTCCTGCTCGGCGTCCTCGACCCAGTGTCGGGGAACTTCTGGGCGCTTGCGCGGTGGCTCGCTGCGCGCGTCGGATTCCCAGTGCAGACACCTAACACGACCGACCCGCCGAGCGGGAGCGGCAAGCTGCCAGACCCGAGCGCCCTGAAAAATCCTGCGGAGGGGGGGCCATGATTGCGCTCGCCACGGGACATCCTGTAGGGGGGTGGCGCTTCCACCCCTCGACAGGAGTAGAGATGGCAAAGAAACTGCTCATCTACCCGGGAGAATTTGCCTCCGCAGTCGGCCTGATGCTGATGTCCCTGGCGACGCCGTTCCTGATCGAGCGGATCCCAGGCAGTCTCGTTATCGCGAGCCCCGTCCCAGAGCCCGTCCATTGGCTCTTCTCGTGGGTGGCGGGATTCTGCGGCTGCGCGAGCATGGTCCAGATAGGCGCACTCTGGCAGTCCGGCACGTGGCCCGGAGCGCGGCTCTGGTCGTGCAGGCTCGCCATGATCGCCTCGCTCATGCTCCTGTGCGTCTACGCGCCGATCAGGTTCTACGGATCGAGCGTCGCCGCGCTTGTCCTCCTCATCGTCAACGCTCTCTCGACAATTGGCTGGGAGGCTCGGACGCCAGCCAAGCCAGGACGTGATGGCTGATGCCAGATACGCAGCAGGCGACGGGTGCAGCCGTCCAGATCGGGACGTACCTAGCTGGATTCGCGGCCGCTGCGGGCGCGTTGGTGCTCGGGATGAAGCGGCTCGGGTCTGCCGTCAAGCAGATGACGGCGAGCGACGCGTTCATCGAGGATCAGGAGCGATTCCGGAAGTCTCTGCACGAGGAGATGGACGCGCTGCGCGCCCGTGTGTCGGCGCTCGAGGACGAGCTTCGACACTCGCGCGAAGAGACGATGTTGTACAAGCTGCACCTCCTCGACTCGCAGGGGGAGAACACGAGGCTTCGCGCGGACATCGAGACGCTTCGGCTGGCGTGGGATCCCGACCGCACGCTGCCGCCGAGGCTCGGGTGACGGCATGAGGCTCGACATCCGAGACGAGCGGATTCAGGAGCTGCTCCAGGCGTGGGGCACGCCCTACGTCTACGGCGCAGGTACCCCCTCCGACGGCGCGCGTGAGGACTGGTGGCTCGGCGCGCCGTCTCGCCTCCCGAACGCACCGACGCCGTGCCCGAGGGGTTGGGACTGCTCGGGGTTCTACCAGGCCGCCGCGGTGCGTCTCGGGCTCCTGTCCCCGACGGCCGGCGATCGCGGCGCAGCGGCTCTGTACCTCGCCATGACCCCCGTTCGGGAGCAGGACGCGAAGCTCGGCGACGCTGCCTTCTACGGGGCGCACACCGGACGCCCGACGCACGTGATGCTCTGCCTCGGAGGGGACGCCGTCCTGGGTGCCGCGAGTGGCACGCCGACGACCTTCGGCGCCGACCCGAGGGCCTTCGTCTCGCTCGAGCGCATTCGCTACTGGTCCGCCTTCCTTGAGGTCCGGAGGCTGAAGCCGTGAGGATCGACGAGGCGCGCTTCCTCTACGCGGTGGTGATCAACGGGTCGCTCCTGCGCCGCGCGAAGCGGGTGGGGACACTCCCACCCTTCTGGTCGCGCGAACGCGGGATCTGGATGCCGCCGGTCCCCAAGACGCCTCGGACTCGAGCGACGTCGCTCGGGAGGGCCCGCTGATGTGGCTGAGCGTTCCCGAATGCGTCCGCCGGAGCGGCGTCACGAAGCTCGCCCAGCTCACGAGCAACAGCACGGAGGTCGTGCTCGGGATCGGGACCGGAGACGGGGCTGCTTCGCAGGCCTTCGACCTGCCGTTCTACCGCTCCTCCTCCGCGAAGCTGAAGGCCTACGCCGACGGGGTCGTGATCGCGAGCGGGGTGGCCCTCACCGTGGGCGGCGCGACGAACGGGAACGACAAGATCGTCGTCACGCCCTCCCCGGCGAGCGGAAAGGCGATCACCGCCACCTCGGACGGGATCTACGTCGACGACCTGAACGACGCCCTGCGGAAGGCTCAGGGGGCGACCTCGTGACCCGCGTTCACCTCGCGACTCGGCCGAGAAGGAGAGGCTAGATGACTTACGTCACGGCGACGCAGCTCGAATCCCTGATCTCTGCCGCGCAGATGGCCGAGCTTACCGCCGACAGCGGCTCGGTGGTCGATGCAGTCGTGCTGACGGAGGTCTGTTCGGACGCGAGCGAGGAGGCCGACGGGCTGCTCTTCCCGCGCAACGCCGTCCCGGTCACGAACGCGAAGGCGCTCACGATCGTCAAGATTCACGTCAAGCGGCTGGCGAAAGCCATCCTGTTCTCTCGCCGTGGGCTCCTCGAGCGGTACGATACCGTCTCGTCTGACGCCTCGGAATCTCGCAAGTTCCTCTCGAAGTGCACCCTGCCGTCCACCACGGTCCCGGCGTCGACCGTGATCGACACTCTGTCCGACGGGCAGGTCGGGAGCGAGGCCGTGGTCTTCTATTCGCCGGAGGTCGATGGCGACGTGTACATCGACGACGTGGAGTCCTGATGTTCGGCGCGACGCTCTCCGGGCACGGTCCGCTGCAGGCGCACATGGCCGTGCTCGTGGCGCGGGCGAAGGACCGCCGTGACATCCTCGCGAGCGTCGGTCACCGGATGGCGTTCACGCACGTTCCGCTGGGGCTACGGCAGAACATCGGCGGGTGGCCCGTCCCTCGTCGGGGTGGCGCGCCGCTCCTCGACACGGGGCGCATGGCGAATGCAATCGCCTATCAGGCGACGGAAAGCAACGTCACCGTCGGGACGAACGTGCCGTACTCGCGCGCGCTTCAGTGGGGGGCCGTCATCCGACCGAAGAGCGGGAAGTACCTGAACCTCCCGCTGTCACCTCCGCTCTCGCGTACCGCGGCGAGGGCCTTCCCGGTCGGCAAGGCGAACATCCGGGCGAAGTACCCGGGCTCGTTCGGGCTCGCCAAGGGGCCGGAAGGTCCCGGGATCTACCGCCGGCGGGGGAAGGGGCGCATCGAGCGGATCGCCGCCTGGCGGAAGTCTGTCGCGATCCGTCGGCACCTGTGGCTTCGCTGGTACAAGCCGTGGCAGTCCGACGTGCGCGACGCCTTCCACCGCTACATGCAGACCGGCGCGCTCGTGGCCGGAAAGCGCGCCTCGAGCGGAGGGCGTAGCAAGTGAGCGACGTCGGGCTCTACCAGTCGATCGAAGACGCGGTCGAGACCGCCATCACGGGCATCTCAGGAATGCTCGGTGGCGTCAAGAAGGCGATGTCGTACGAGGACCTCATCCGTGTCGGCTTCCAGCGGCCGACGGCCGGGATCTGCCTTGCGGCCTCGCAGCGCGAGGGCGATCTCGGGACCGGGAATCGTCCTGTGGCGGCGATGACGCGGTGGGATATCGCGATCGTGGCCCGAAACGCTCGTGGGCAGGCTGTCGCGCGGGCCGCGATCTATCCGCTGCTCGAGCGGGTCCGTGACGCGTTGCATCGCTACCAGCCGACGACCGCGACGCTCGGGCAGCAGCGGTTTCTCTGGCAGGGGGATCAATTCATCGAGGTCGAGCAAGAAGATGTCGTTTGTGCGATCGCTACGTTCACGTTCGGGGTGCGCTTTGGACAGTAACGTCTCCACCCTACGCCCGTCCGACCGAGTAGTATCAATCCAGATCCCGACGGCTCTGGAGCACGCGGTCCGGCGCCTCATCGAGATTCACAGAAAGCGGTTCAAGGGGTCGATCACGTTTCACTGTCTCCAGGGAGTCCCGCGGCAGAGGGAATTCAGGGACATTGACGACGTCGACAAGGAGCTCTAGCCCGGTCTCTACAACGGCCAGCCCGGCGCCAATGCGAAACAGGCAAGCGCCCGGGGCACGACGGCCACAGACCTGAGTCACGGGGCCAACGCGACAAGGCGCGCCTCCGAGCTGCGAGAGCAGCGGAAGGAGATGCGCCATGGCCGATCCGGCAATTGGCACCAACGCCGTCGTCACTGTGGACTACGAGAACGGCTGGGGGACCGACAAGGGCACCCCGGTAGGCAAGCAGATCAGCGTGGTCTCGTGCGGCATCACGGGGACGCAGGAACTGCTGCCGAATCCGTCGATCCGCGGGAACTTCAACCCGAGCGACCCGGCAAACGGGAAGCAGTCGGCGGCGGGCGCCGTCGTCTTCGTCCCGAACGTCACCGTGGCCGCGTGGTGGCTGAAGCTCCTGTGCGGGACGATCTCGTCCAGCGGCGCTTCCGACCCGTACACGCACACCATCAAGATCGGGACTGCGACGCCGCCGAGCGCCGTCGTCGAGGTGGACTACAACATCGGCGGTACGCACCGGTACGTGAAAGCGTCCGGCGTGCGCGTCAACAAGCTCACCATCCCGATCAGCGCGGCCGGGTTCTCGCCATGGACGGCGGACTGCATGGCGAAGTCCGTGGCGGTCGGGACCTCCGCGTACGACGCCACGCTGACCGACTGGACGAGCGCGACTCCGCTCGATGATCTCCAGCTCGCCAGCGCCGACGTCGAGATCCCCGACGCCACCGACGTCGGCTACCTCCACTCCGGCTCGATCGACATCTCGGCAAACCTCTTCGGCGACGACTATCGGGTCGGCGCCTCCGGGACGCGTGGATCGCTCGTCCCGCAGCTGTTCTCGATCAGCGGGAATCTGCGGTTCACCGTCGACTCGGTCGGCGTGCTGACCCTCCTGAACGCCGGGACGGCCACGTCGCTGCGCCTCAAGTGGACCGCCGGAGCCAACCGGACGGTCGAGATGACGCTCCCGCGGCTCTTCATCCAGAAGGTCCAGCCGTCGCTGATGAACGCCGGGCCCGTGATGGTCGACTGCCAGGTCCTCGGCTCCTACGACACCACGACCGCCAGCGCGGTCAAGTTCATCGTCGTCAACGATCAGGACGCCGCCGTCCAGTACGTGTAACGCGACCTCCAACGGGGCTCCGTCGAGCGGCGGAGCCCCTATCCGAAACCTCCTCCTACAACACGGAAGGGAACGCGATGGAAGCCAGAGAGTTCGAACACCCAAAGGGTCACAAGGTCCTCGTCAAGCCCGCCACCGAGATCGACCTGGCCGAGGCGAAGGCCGACGCAAAGCGCCGCTACGGCGTCTCCATCGCGTCCCTCGAGATGCTCTTCCCGGACGCCAACCTCGGGCGCGGCCCGGGCGAGGGGTTCAACGAGTTCTTCTGCTGCCTCGCCCCGCGCGTCTGCACGAAGCTCTGGAAGAAGGGCGACGACGGCGAGCTCCGCGAGGCCAAGGCAAGCGACCGCGAGATCGCGCTCCGCTCGACGATCACCATGGCGGTCTGGGTCGGGCTAAAGGCGTTCGAGCTCAAGGCGGAGGTCGAGAAGGAGTGGGCGGTTGACTCGGGAAACTGACGCGGGTCGTGCGGCTCCTCGACGAGTCGCGCGACCCACAGCGTCAGGGGATGACCTGCGCCTCGTGCCGGATGGCTGGCGAGCGCAGGTGGGGCATCCCGAACGCCTGCCTGCTGACGGGGTCTACCTGCTGGACCGAAGCGAAGCGCGAGGAAGCGCTCTCGATCGACCTGACCGGCTGCGCACGCACGGCGCTCCGGCTCTTCCATTCCTGCTCGACTCAGTGGCACGTCGGGATGGCAGGGTTCACCGGTCTCGACTACACGGCCGTCGCGACGGCTGCACCTCTCCTCGGGTACGACCTGACTCCTGGCGTCTTCGCGCTCGTGCGACACCTCGAGTCGGAACAGATGGGGCTGTGGGCCGAGCACGCGGAGGCCGAGAAGGCTGCGCGCGCAAGCAAGTGAGGTGACGCGGTGTCGGACTTCGCGGTATCGATCGACCTCCTCGCGTCGGACAAGGCGAGCGGCGTCATCAAGGGGATCCAGTCCGCCATCGGTGGGCTGATCTCCTCCATTTCCGCGGTGTCCGGCATCGCCGGCGGGCTCTCGTTCTCAGGGCTCGCCGCCAGCGGCATCCAGTTCAACAAGACGATGGAGGACACCCGAGGCGGACTCGGCGCGCTGATCCTCTCCACGACCGAGTTCCGCGACTCGCAGGGGAAGCTCCTTACCGGGCAGGACGCGGTCAACGCGGCGTTCACGAAGGCGAGCGGGATCCAGAAGCAGCTCGTGCAGGACGCGAAGACGAGTGCGGCCTCCTACACCGACCTCGTCGGCGCCTTCCAGACGGCCTACGGGCCCGCCACAGCCGCGGGCATCACGAACCTCGACAAGCTCCGTCAGATCACACTGTCGGCGTCCAACGCGACGGCGGCACTGGGCCTCGACTCGCGCCAGCTCTCGCAGGAGATGCGGGCTCTTTTCACCGGCGAGCAGGGCCCGGACAACAAGCTCAACACCACGCTCGGGATCACGAAGGCGCAGCTGGACGCCGTGCGCAAGTCGGGCGGGGACGTGGCCGACTTCCTGCTGGCGAAGCTGAAGCCGTTCCAGGATGCGGCGACTGCCAGCTCGGCGAACTTCTCGATCGCGCTCTCGAACCTGAAGGACTCGTTCGAGCAGATGGCGGGCGAGGTCTCGAAGCCGATCTTCGACGCGCTGAAAGACGGAATAGCACGGGCTAACGGATCGATCGCAGACGCGAAAGAGACGCTGCTCGGGATGGGCGTCTCGGCGGCTACGGTACTGAAGGCACTGATGCCGCTCGGGGAGTCTCTCGTCCGCGTCGGCATCGTCGCGTTCGATGCGGGTCTGAAGTTCGCCGAGAGCCTAACGCCGGTCGTTCCGCTCCTGACGAAACTGGCCGACGGTGTGGCCTACGTCCTGAGCGTTCTGGGTCCGTGGGGGCCCGGGATCTATGTCGGCGTGGTGGCCCTCCAGGCGCTCTCTGGCGCCGTCGCTGCGCTCACCGCGGCCGGAGGTCTCGCCGCGCTCGGCGGGGCGCTGACGGGGCTCCTGAGCCCGATCACGGCGGTCGGCGTCGGGCTCGGCGCTCTGGTGCTCGCCTATCGTGCGTGGAAGACGGAGTCGGATGCCGCCACGACAGCCGTTGCGAACTCCCAGAAGGGGCTGATAACTCAGTTCGGTGAGATCGAGGACCGCGCTCTCCGGCTCGGGAAGACGGGGCTGGCGGAGTGGGCCGCCGATTGGGCCGATCGGATCGCAAACGGAACGGCATCACTGGACGATGGCTCGAAGGCCCTCCACGAGTATGCGAAGAGCGGAGACGTGGCCTCAAAGTCCGTTGGGGGTGTCGGGAATGCCCTGACCGAGACACAGAAGCCGCTCGCCGAAAACGCGGCGGCCGTCAAGAAGCTCGGGGACGCCTACAAGAAGATCATGGCGGACATCCGGGATGACCTCCGGGTGTTCACGACGCCGATCGAGAACCGCACCATCGAGAAGATCCGGATCGATGGCGAGGAGGAGATGAAGAAGCTCAAGGCGACTCTCCGCGCAACGTCCACGGACATCGAGCAGCTCTCTCAGGTCACCGCGTTCAAGATCGCCGCGGCCTACAAGGCGATCCCGGTCGAGGTGCAGACGAACACAGACGCGGCGTTCGCATCCATCAAGAAGCTCGGCGGCGAGACGATCGTGCTGTGGGAGACGACGGGGAAAACGCTCAAGAGCCACGCGAAGGACCTCGCAGACGACCTAAGCCGTCTCTTCGAGGACGGATTCTTCGCGGTACTCGAGGGAAGATTCAGCGGACTCGGCGACATCCTGTCTTCGTTCAGTGACTCGGTTGTCAAGACGTTCGCTAGGGACCTGGGCAAGATGGTCTCCCAGATCGGGAAGACAAAGGAGCAGATCGCCGCCCAGGGTGGCCCCGCGATGGCCGGCTATGGAGCGGGAGACTACGCGCAGGCCGGGCTGGCGGTGGGGGCTTCCTACTTCGGCAACGCCACCGGTGGCGCGCAGTCCTTCGGGCAGGGCTTCTCCCCGTACCTCAGTGCGGCGAGCGCGGCCATCGCTATCGGAACGGCCATCGCTCCCGGGATCGGCACCGTCGTCGGGCTCGTCGTCGCTGCCGTCATCGCCGTCATCGGCCTCATCGTGAATCTCGTGGCGCCCGACACGGAGAAGCACATCTATCTTCGCGGGAAGAGCCTGCTTCAGCAGGGAGAGTCGAAAGATCGATTCGGCGGCGTCGTTCAGGGCACGGTTGAGGGGTTCCAGCGGCTCAGCTCCAGCCTCGCCGACATCGCCGGGCTCGACAGCGGAAGCCGTCGCGGGATGGCGGAGGCGATCAACAAGGGGCTCCTCTCGTACATCGAAAACATGGACTGGGAAGTTCATGCCGGGAGCGAGGAGGACCTGAAGGCGGACGTAGACAACCTCCTGAAGGGCGTGATCCCGAGCGAGATGCTTCATCAGCTCTTCGGGAATATCAAGCTTGGCGGGCAGGACCTCCCCGGTATCTCCGGCGGCTCCAAGTACGGGCAGGGGATCGCGGACCAGAACGCGCCGATCGCGAAGTTTCTGAAAGACCTCGGATTCACTGTCGAGGCGATCGGAACTCTCTCGACAAAGATCGATTCGATGGACCCCGAGAAGTTCATGGAGTACCTCAAGGGGCTCGTCGGCGTGGTCGTTGGATTCGGCGATCTCGGCAAGAAGCTCCGCGCCTCGACCTGGGGCGAGTTCCAGGATGTCATCTCGCAGCGGGCCGCCGACGCGAACAACCCAGTCAAGCAGTTCAGCGCTGCCGCCGAGCACATCAAGGACCTCGGCGCGGAGCTGAACCTCTACACCGGCGAGGAGAAAATCCGGCGGGCGCAGGAGTTGAATCAGCTGGGAGAGCAGTACTACGAGTCGATGGTCCAGTACATGGCTTCGCTGAAGGCGATGGCCGAAAACATCGACAAGTCGATCAACACTCAGATCAAGGGCTTCCAGTACGGGCTCCTCGACGATGGTGGGAAACAGCGATTCCTCAATCAGGAGATCCAGTCGCTCTACGCAGAGCTTCAGAACGCGAAGGACCCGACGCGTGTCGCCGATCTCGTCCAGCAGATTCAGCAGAACCTCGGGCTGCTCGGTGGGATCAACGGGAACTCACAGAACGCCGTCTTCGTCGAGTGGGCGACGAAGCTCCTGAACAGCGTGAATGCGTTCGCCCAGGGTGCGATCTCGAACGCCGGAGCCGACGTCGCCGCGTTGAACGACAAGTACGGCCTCGGGCCGTTCTTCGAGGGGCTCAAGAAGGACTTCACCACGTTCTCACAGGGATTCTCGGAGCTGTCCGACCCAGAGAAGCGCCCCGTTCGCGATCTCGATGAATTCGGCGCACGTACCGCGAACGCGGGGGAGCAAGCCGACAGGATGGCCCAGAAAGCCAACGGAGCGGCAGCCAGCCTCGAGGGCTTCGCCGCATGGATCGACTTCGCCGCAGGGCGACTCGGCGCCTTCGCGGGGTCACTGAGCGCCCCCGCCACTACCGGCGACGTGCTGCCGGCCAGCACCCAGATCCGACTACAGCGCCAGAACGCATCCATCTTCCGCCCGGCGTTCGGGAGGTAACCCGTGGGCTTCTGGGAAGACCATGCCGCAGACAGGGACGGGGCGCTATGCCGTCTCTACCAGTTCGATTGGTCGACGGTCAAGCGCTGGACGGACGCCTCGACGCCGATCGCAACGAGCGCCGGTGACGATTGCGGCGCGTACCTGTGGACACGAAGGCCCATCCAGTCTCCGAGCGGTATCACCTCGCGGCAGTCTGACGTCGGTAGCGCCACGATCGAGATGGGCAACGCCGACAACGTCATCTCGGCGATTCTCTTCGCGGGTGGAACGGCTGGGATCCAGGTGCACATCTGGGAGGCGGGCTTCCTCTCCACGAACTTCTCTGCCCGTCCCGACGGCGTCCGCAAGATCTTCTGGGGCCGCTTGAAGATCCCGAGCGCGCCGCGGCGAGGGGACGCCTCGGTAGTCAACTTCCAGCTCGGGCCGCCCTACGACTTCAACTCGAAGATGGCGCCGATCCGGCGCCTCAGTGACCTCTTGAGGGCATAGCCGTGACATACCCGATCTTCCCAACGAGCCCGAAGCCGTCGTATCCGTATCACTGGGAGTCGGGGTTCCTGACGATCGTCGGCGGACCATACGACGGCGGAGGATCTGTCACTCGGTCTGGCCGTCCATACGAACTCTTCACCGTCGCGCTGAAATGGGACAGGCGAACACGAGCGGAGCTCCTGCCCATCGTGGACTTCTTTCGTGCACGTCGCGGGCGCTCTGGACTCTTCGTCTTCGCCGACTTCCAGGGCTGGGACAAGTCTCCGATCGGAGAGGCGTGGAACGACGTGTACGTAGCGACCTACCAGTCTGGAGGCAGCACGACGGTCACGCTCCCGGTCACCTCTGGCTCGTCGCACGTCGTCAAGGTCAACGGGGTGATAGACGCAGGCGCCACGATTTCTGCTGGTACCGGTGACGAGGGACAGGATGAGGCCACAATCGCCGCGACGCTGGTTCAGGGCGACATCATCACGTCGTCGTTCGTCGGGCTCCTGACGCTGCTCGTCCGGGCCACACAGGACACGCTGGCGGTCGAGAGCGAGCCGGGCGATCTGCACAGCCTCACACTCGGACTGATCGAGGAGCGGATCACGTAGATGCCGAGCATCTTCGTCCCCGTGTCGGGCGGAAGTGTGGTGACTTTTGGTGGAGGTGGTGCGGTCATCTTCCCGCCGAGCGGGGGGGGCGCTGTGTCGAATGGCGTCCCACAGGGGAATGGGGTACCGACGGAAGCGATCCTTCCGACGTATGAAGGTGTCCCGAAGCCTGGTGACGTGAACCCGACGAGCAACCCGCGAGGGCCGGGACTCCAGTGCGCAAAGCTCGATGAGTGGGTTGGGCTCGCCTACGGTGTGACTCGGGTCTGTCTATCCCAGCTCACCCCTACGCCTGGCGACAATACCAGCGCGAACATCGCATGGGGCGGGCTGGAAGGGCCGATCGAGTCGATAGACGCACACTGGCTCAACGGCGTCAATATCGAGGACTTCACCAGTACAACAGCACAGGTCGGTTACGCGAACTTCCTGGGGACCGATCCGCAGAGCCTCGACTCGTGGCTGGACACGCTATACACCGGGGAGACGCTCGCTACGACGGCATGGGTGAGGACGTTCTTTCAGGCGTACGGGATCGTCGGCCCGGATGGATGGGGCGCCGCGATCCCTGGCGGGAAGGAAGACATCGAGCTCGGAATCGATCTGCACGGTCGGCTGCTCTACGACCCGCGGGACGCCTCGACCGCGTTCTCCTCTAACCCGGCGCTGGTGATCTGGGATCTTCTTGTCAACTTCGCGCGGGTGCCAGCGGCGAAGCTGAACGCGACATCCTTCTCGGCAGCAGCCGACATTTGTGATGCGCTCGTCGGGAGTCCCGCTCTCCCTCGCTTCTCGTTCGACGGCGTTTTCGCGGCCGAGTCATCTCTCGACTCCATGCTCCACGCGGTCCGGCTCTGCTGCAACGGAGAGATATACCTCGACCAGGGGCTCTATTGCCTCTTCATCGACGTCGAACAGGCGGGCGCTCCGGTGATGGTGCTGGACGATCGGACCAACTTCAAGGACGTCACGTACGACTGGATCGATGCTGGCGAGCAGCCGACCCGCGTGGTTGTGGAGTACCCGAACGCGGCGAACGGCTTCCAGTACGACAGCGTCACCGTCGATAACCCGCTGCTGGCGACGGACGAGGTTGAGCTCCGGGAGGCCCGCTACCGGGTAGAGGGCTGCACGCTCGAGGTCCGGGCGCGTCGGATCGCCACCTACGTCCTCAACCAGCCGACGCTCTCCCTCCGAATCAGCGGGGAAACCACCTTCGAGGGGATCCTCTTGCAGCGCGGCTCCAAGGTAGCCGTGACGACGAGCGAGGGCCTGGTCGAGCAGGAAGCGCTCGTTTCCGACCTGACACGGCTCCCGGGCGGGCTCTGGACGCCGAACCTGCGGCAGTACGACGCGGCGGTTTACGGCGACGCGGCGCTGTCCGGGACGCTCCCTCCGCACAACATACCGCCAGACCAGACGGCGGATCCGGACGACATCACCGTCACTGACGCGACCGGCCAGGAGCTCGTCGTCGGCGCCACCGTGAACCGCGTGACGACGATCAACATCTACCAGCGGATCGAGTACACGCTTCCAGCGGCTGACCCAACGTTCGTGCCGCAGGAGCTTGTGGTCCGCGGGATCAGGGACGCTTCCGCTGGCTCGGCGACATGGGCCAGCATCGCCGGGACCGAGATCATCGTCCCGCTGATCGGGAACCGCCCGCCGACGGACGCCACTCACTTCAACCTGGTACACCCCGGCGTCATCAAGACGGTCAGGCTGGAGACGCGGGACGCTAACGGGAACCTGACCAACACGGCGGACACGGTCGGGATAACTCGAATCATCATCCGGGTCCGCTCGACACTGAACGCTCTTTCCGCGGGCGTCACGGTCGACGTAGGTGCGTCTACACCGACCACGCCAGTCACGCCGCCCGGGCTCAACGGGATCCCGAAGATCGAGGAGTTCGCCGGCGACGGATCGACGGTCACATTCACGGTTGCCGAAACGCCCATCTCCGACGCGGCATGCCTCGTGTTCTTCGCCGGCACGCAGCAGCCGCTTCTATCTGGTGCGTGGTCGCGCTCGGGGAAGAACTTCACCTTCGACGTCGCGCCTGCTGCTGGCGGTGGCGGCCAGATGGCCGAGATTGTCACGATCCTCTATTGGTTCACGAATTGAGGTAACCGATGAAACGCCTCGCCCTCGTTCTGCTTCTCGCCTCGAGCCTCTCGAGCCTCTCGAGCGCGCAGCTCCAGAAAACCTCGGTCCCGGGCGGAATTCGGATGTGGCCTAGCCCTGCGTTGGGCCGGATCCCGTACGTCTGTGACGGGACCACTGGTTCGTTCTGCACGTCGGCGAGCTTCGCCTACGACGGGGCGGACCTGTACGTCGCTGGCCGCGTCGGCATCGGTGCCGCTGCCGTCACCGGGACAAAGCTCTACCTCAGCGGTTCGGGCACGAACGCGAACATTCGCTTCTACGCCCCGGACGGCGATGCCGTCGCCTTTCAGTTCGGCGGAACGAACGGGTACGCCGTTGGGCGCTCGCCGGCGGGGCTCTTCACCGTCAACCGGGATGTCCCGTTCGGCACGTTCAATAGGCACATCTTCCTGATCGACGGGTCGGATTCGTCGATCACGTCCGCCGAGCTTCGCTCCACCTCGAACTCCACGCTTTTCATCTCCGGCACCGCTGGCGGGTACCAGACTCTCCAGTTCGGGGCCACGAACGGGTACGCGACCGGTAAGGACTCGTCCGACGTCTTCTTCCTGAACCGCGACGTGCCTATCGGTACGCAGGCGCTTAGGATCTTCAGCGCGGACGGCGCTGGCAGCTTCGGGCTCGGGACGATCGTCTTCGTGTACCGCACCACGAACGGCGGCTCGAACGTCGCGGCCCGGTTCTACATTGCGGCCACGACCGGAGCGGATCGCTTCACGATTGACAACGACGAATCGAGCTCGACCGCCAGCGGCACGCGCCTCGGATTCAACGTCTCGAACACCAGCGGGAACGTGGTCCGATACGCGGCCATCTCCTGTGCGGCGACGTCGCGCACGGCGGGAAGCGAAGCCGGATACTGCTCGATCCTGGCTCAGTCTGCTGGTGCAGCCGCTGCGGAGATCGGACGCTTCGACGGTACCGGGCTGAAGCTCCCGGGGCTCACGGCAAACCGACCCGTCGTGACGGACGGGAACAGCTACCTCACCACCGGGACCGCCATCGGAGGAGTCGCGGCGGACCCGGCCCTCATCCACAACCGGCTGACGCTCACGAGCGGGACTCCGGTGACCTCCTCCGACGTCACCGCGGCCACAACCGTCTACTCGACCCCTTACAAGGGCGGGCAAATTGCGCTGTACTACTCCTCGACCTGGACGGTCTACAGCAACGCCGAGAAGTCGATCAAGCTCACGGACACCCAGACGTGCTCGACGACGAACACCTCGACGAGCGTGACCGGTTGCACGTCGACGACCCAGCTGGCAAGGGGAATGGCAGTCTCCGGCACCGGGATCCCGGGTGGAGCCACGGTCTCGGCCATCACGTCCTCGACGGCATTCACGCTGTCCGCTGCCGCCACGGCAACCGGTAGCCCGAGCCTGACCTTCAAGGTCCCGGCCTCGACCCCGTTCGACGTCTTCGCCGTAGCGACCTCTGCGTCGACGTGGAGGCTGCAGCTGCACCTCTGGTCGAGCGGCACGGCGAGGGCCGTTGGCGTCACGTACGCGAACGCCCAGGACGGCGTGCTGATGAACGACACCGTCCTCTCGTCCGGGGACGACAACTCGGTTGCAGCGAAGACGGGACGCTACCTCGGCACCGGCTGCACGACGTCGACTGCTGGCCAGACCGAGGACTCGACAACGAAGCGGCTCCTATGGAACTACTACGAGCGCGAACGCCGGATCATGCTGCGCACCGAGAGCACGGCGTCGTGGACGTATACGACGGCAAACACGTTCCGCCAGGCCAGGGCCTCGACCGCGAACCAGCTCGAGGTCGTCGTGGGCCAGGCCGAAGAGGTGATGGATCTCTTCCTCTCGACAAGGGTCACGCATACGGCAAACCCAGCGAGCTGCATCCTCGGGATCGGCAGGGACTCGACGACGACGACGCTGACCGGCACGCTCAGCACGTACTCGGTCTATTGGTCTCAGACCGTCCACGCGATAGCAACCGTCTCTGACCTGCCAGCAATCGGGTACCACTACTATGCGTGGCTTGAGGGGTCTCCGGAGGCCGGAACGCAGACCTACTACAGCGCGGGGACGGCTGGCGGCATCACCGTGGCCGGCGGCATGAAGGGGACGTGGAGGAGCTGAGACGCAGGCGCTCGGCGAGGAACGCCGCCTTCAGCTGTTCTCCTTCCGGGTCGAGATGGCAGTGGTCGAGGAACCTCTCCACGGGAGGTGGCGGCATCACCAGGTACTCGACTCCCAGACGAGCGGCGACCTCTCGAGCGGCCTTCCGCTCCTTCTCGCAGCCCTCGGCGATCGCGTCGTAGGCGGCCTCGGCGTAGCGAGCACCCCGAGACAGCCGTCGTCCGGCGTAGACAGCCTTCGGTGCGAGGACGAACTCGAAGTACACCGGGCGCGCCCCCGACCGCTGAACCGAGGCGAGCAGCTCCTCGAGGTTCCGGCGGAACCCGACGGGCTCGTGCCGCCTCACGTTCGCGAGCGCCTGATCGTGGCCCAGCTGGGCCATCGGGAAGGGCTCCCAGGAGAGTCCCCCGCCGGGCGACAGCTGGAGCCACCAGGCATAGGCGACGCGGCCGAGACCGGTGCCGAGGATCCACCGTTCGCCGGCCCGCGCAGGAGCCCTCTCCCAGCCGCGGCGAAATTTCGTGTACTCCGGGTCGTAGTCGTCGAACAGGAGCGGCGCCGTGTCGTTCCCGGGCCCGTGGACGATGACGACCGACGGGACGAGGAAGCGGTCCCGGAAGGCCCAGTGCGCGAGGAGCTCGGCCGAGGTCGCGTAGTTGAGGCCACCGTTGACGACGTCGGCACCAGTGAGGCGGGCGAGTCGAGCCGGCCAGGCGTCCTCCGGGTTCGGCAGGAGGTGGCCGTACGTCGTCGAGCCGCCGAGGGCCAGGACGACCGGCCCGCCGCGACGCCGGCGCCCCCTATAGCCCTGCCTGTCGTGCTGGCGGTACCCGTCGGCCGCGTAGCCCGGCGTGTTCTGGTAGAGCAGGTACGGGTGCGGGCTGACTCGGGTGGACGGCGCGAGCCCGCGGAGTGCCTCGACGCCGGCGCGCCCCTCGGGTGGCGTGATGTTGACCTCGAGGTGACGGGCAAAGAGCTCGACCACGATGCCGATCACGAACAAGACGGCGACGGGACCTCGAGCACGCACGGACGAAACGTAGTGCCAGAGGCACTACCAAAGCAAGTATTGCACGTGGCACTACGAACCCCCGTGGGAGGATAGGCACCGATGGACCACCCACGCCGAGACGTCCCGGTGTCGTTCCGAGTCTCCCCGCGCGCCAGGGAGAGGATCCGGAAGCTGGCCGAAGACCTCGGGATCCCTCAGGCGGCCGTCGTCGAGATGGGAGCGGAACTGCTGGCCCGCCTCACCCGCGCCGATTTGGTGCGGCTCGCCGCCAGAGCGAAGAAGGACGACGAGCCTGGGTGAGGCGCGGGCGTGGTCGTTGACGGCCCGCCGCGGCCGATCGTAGAGTCCGCCTTCACCACTCCGGGGCGGGGTTCACCGCCTCGCCCCACGAGAGCCGCGTGCCTGGCCGGGTGCGCGGCTCTCGGTCTTTCTACGGTTTGGGGGCGCTGGATCGCGCCGCGGGACGTGCGGGTCGTGGTGAGCTGAGGCCGGCGCGCAACCGGTAGGCGTACGCGGCGAATGCCTCCGGCGAGTCGTGCGATGCGGCCCGGAGCTGCTCGAGGGACGGCTCCCGCGTCGAGGCCGGTCGGGGAGCGGGGGACCGGCTCACGATGCCTCGAACTCCGGGAGGTTCTCGGCCCGCCAGCGGTCCGCTTCTTCCTCAGCCGGCGCCTCTTGGCTCACGAGCCGCATTCCCGGCCCGTTCGGGGTGATCTCTGGGATACCCGTCGCGGTGATCTCCGGCCCCCCCTGACGACCCCCTGCAAGCGGAAGGTCGAGTTCGGCGGTGACGTCCGACCACGATTCCGGCCGGGCGGCGGGTGCGTCGTGGAGGAGCCGCTCGAGAGTGGCGATCCACCGCGTCAGACGAGCACGTAGCGAGGCCGGGAGATGGCGCTCGCCTTCTAACGCAGTCGCCTTGAGCAGGAGCCGGTGTGCGTCGGCGCTAGGGACCGTGTCGGGTAGAGACGGGCGAGAGGTCACTTCGAGGTGTAGCTCACGCCGAAGTCGTGCCCGTCCAGGAACACGATCTTCTTGAACCCAGCATCGCGGAACGTCTTCTGCATCTCTGGACTGTCCTCGTAGAACTTGAATACCCACGGACGACCGATGAGGATCCACTCGAAGGTCAACGTTGTGTTGAATGGACCACTGGCGCGCACCTTCATGTCGATCCCTTGCTTCAGGAACAGGGTCTCCATCTCTTCCGCTTTCGCCTTCCTGTTCTTCGCGCCGGTAACCTGAGCAGCCTTTTCCGTCTCGACTCGGTCAGCTTTCTCGGCCCGCTCGATGTCTTCCCTCATCCGAGACGCTCCCCTCGACTCTGCGGCGGTTGCCGGAATGGCCGCGAGGTGGCGCTTAGCGCTTTCGTACTTCCACGCCTGAACCCGGGTCTTCGCCTCGCCCAGGTGCTCCATGCTCGTCATCTTTGTAAACGGGTCTGGCGTCGGGGTGGGGCTCGGCGGCGCGGGTCTCGGTGTCGGTGGCGGAAAGACCCTGGCTTTGATGTCGGTGAAGACATTCACGACGAAGACGATCGCCACGAGCGTGAGACATACGCTGAAACAACCGAGTCGACGACGCCCCTTCGCGAGCTCGGCCGCCGCGGCTTCTGCCTCGTCTGCTTTGAACAACGCTCTACCCCTGCTCTCCTATTGTCCGCCCAGCGGGCCGGACATGGCCCCCTCTGCATCGCGCGTGCCGTCACCGGGCGGCTACGCTACTCCCTTGTGCTCGCCTCCACCGTCCAGCTGAGCACCTTCCCGCGGATGACGTCCCGGATCTGCACGCCGGCGAGCTGGATCGCCCGCGCGTGGTACTGCGGTTCCGGATTGTCGCTCTCCAGCATTAGGACGCCGTCCGTCACGGTCGCCCGCTTCACCGCGAGGCCCTCGTCCGTCTCGACCAGGCAGATGCCGCGCTGCAGACGGCGGAGCTTCTCCTCGGGATAGCGCCGGTCGATCAGTAGGACGGCCTTCGGCGGGATCGTCGGGACCATCGAGGACGCTGTAGCGGCGCGCCCGAGGCGCACGCAGCAGAAGCGGTCCCGGTCGCTCTCCCGCCAGCCGTGGTGCGCCATGTAGGAGCGGTGGAAGAAGTAGACGCGGTCATCCGGGACGCTCGGGAGCGAGCCCGGCCCGGCGGCTACGTCCTCCGCTACGAGCGGCGCGCCGACGCCGTGGAGGACGGTCGCCGGGGTGTCGGCATCCGCGAGCTGCGGGCGGCCGGGAGACGTGATGCCGATGAGATCACCCACCTCGGCCGGCGGGACGCCGCACGCTGCCGCGAGTCGCAGAGCGAGGACCGGTTCTGGCGCCAGGGCTCCCGAAAGGTACTTGCTGAGGACGCTCTCGGTGATCCCGAGCCGTGAGGCGATCGCCTTCTGAGACGTCGGACGGTCTCGGCCCTTCAGGACGGAGGCGACATCGCGCCACGCGGAAGCCATTGCACCGCAAAGGGTAACGTCACGTCTTGCGCGCGTGGAAATTTCTTCTTGCTGTGATGGAAGTTCGGGGCTATCTTGATGTCCATGGCGGAAAGTACCTCGAACCGGCTCAGGGACACGATCAAGGGCGCTGGACTCAAGCAGAAAGACCTTGCCGCGGCGCTCTCCGTGAGTGAGGCGACCGTCTCGAAGATCCTCAACGGGCAGCGCGACATCAGCATGACGACAGCCAGAAGCATCGTGAAGGTGCTCCGTCATCGGACCGGCCGGCGCCGCGGTATCTCACTCGACGCGCTTTTCGGGGAGGCTGCGTGATGTCGAACCTCACGATCTTCGACTTCGAGGGATGCGAGATTCGGGTCATCGGGACGCCTGACGAGCCGCGCTTTGTCGCTGCCGACGTCTGCCGGGTGCTCGGACTCGCGAACGTCAGCGACGCGATGACGAAGCTCGACGCCGACGAAAAGGGTATCGGCTCCACCGATACCCCTGGCGGGCCGCAGGACGTCCTGACGGTCGATGAGTCGGGCTTCTACCACCTGACGTTCAGGAGTCGGAAGCCGAGCGCGGCGGTACTCCGTCGGAAAGTCACGAGGGACATTCTCCCGACGATTCGCCGGACTGGCGTCTACGTTGAGGGATCGGCCGGCCTCGGGTCGCTGATTCGCGCCGAGGCACGGGCAGCGGCGGCCGAGCTGATCAACGTCGAGTTGAAGATGCTCCGGACCGAGATCGCGAACACGGACCTCTGGACCCTCGCGAGCTACGCGAAGGCGAAGAATGTAGCGCTGACCCCGAAGCAGAGCCGGGCCATCGGTTCGGGGCTTGCGGCCGTCTGCCGGTCGCTCGGGCTCCGGATGGGCTCTGAGCCGTCTGCTCACCGGCACGGGAAAGCGCCCCGGACGTTCCCGAAGAGCGTTCTGTCCTCGCACTTCTCGCGACTGGTCGATCGGCACGTACCGGATCACAAGCCGGCGCTCCTCTCGCTCGTTGCAGCGGCGCAGTAACTTTCCGTCATAGCAAGATTTGGCTTGACGGAATGGAAATTCGGCACTATCTTTCCACCATGGCAACCGCGAACGTCCTCCGCATCACCCGCACCGCCGCCGGCTGGAACGTCTGCCACAAGGCGACCGGGCTCGTCGTCCTCGCCGCCGCCGCCTGCCCGACGCGGGCGATGGCGCGGCGGGGCGCGAAGCTCCTCCTGGCCTCCACCACGGCGTTCACCTCGCCGAGCCCGTCCTCGATCGCCGCGCTCCCGAGCGTGCGGAACGCCGTCATCCGGACCCTCGGCGCCGCCCGCCGCCGCCAGCTCGCGCCCCGCGCCGTCGTCCTCGCGCAGGTGGCCGCGTGAGCGCGCCGGTCAAGGTCGCGATCCACGCCGAGGAGCTTCGGGTCGGCGACATGTGCTCCGGCAGCGGCTTCATCGTCGAGGCGATCCCCGCCAAGACGGCCCGGCAGGTCGTCCTCGCGGGCCGCTACCCGAACGGCGAGCTCGTTCAGCGCGTGTGGAACGCACGGACGACGCTCAACGTGCTCCGCGTTCCCGACGCCTTCGACGAGCAGCTCGCCGCCGACCGCGCCCGCACCGATGCCGACCCGTTCGCGCGGGTCCGGAGGTAGCCCATGTACGACCAGCCAGACTACAGCGACGTCTCGCACCCGTCCTGCGAGGACCCGGCCGAGCCCGAGACCTGCGACACATGCGGGCGGCTCCTCGCGAACCAGGCCGACCCGGCGGCCTGCCAGTGCCCGAGCTGCCCGATCTGCGGCGAGGACCACGTCGAGGCCGTCTGCCCGATGCTCGTCTGTGAGCGCTGCGGGCAGCACGCCGCGTGGAACGAGATCGACCACGACTCGGACATCTGCCACGAGTGCATCCCGGTTTGCGAGCACTGCGAGAAGCAGCGGGACGACATCGTCCGCGGCTGGTGCGGCCCCTGCGCGCGGGCCTCCCGGGCCGAGTCGTTCCGCGAGATGCGGGGTGAGGTGTGAACGCCGCCGCCTCACTCGAGACGCTCCACGACACTCGCCGCGCGCTCCTCGCCGGCCTGCGTCCCGAGCCCGAGATCCAAGTCTCGGCCCTCCGCCTCTGCGCCGTCGTCCACCTGCGGGCCACGCCCGAGACCACGCGCGAGGAGCTCGTCCGCGAGATCGCCCAGCTGGCGCCAGGCGCCGAGATCATCTGCGTCGGTCCGGCGCGCCCGTCGCTCCACGGCGGCAACGTGTGGACCTTCGATGTGTACCCGGGCTCCGTCGAGGAGCCCGGCCCTGGTGGGCCGTTGCAGCTCGGGATGGGAGCGGCGTGATGCACGTCGGAAACGATGGCGCCAGCGGAGAGCGTTCGGCAACGTGTTTCGGCGGACCGCATCCGGTCGCTGATCAGGTCTGCCGGCTCCTTGATCGTGGCCGGAGCGGATGGCGCCAGCGCTGCGCCGACAAGCTCGAGCGCCTCCGGCGCTGGGTGGACGAGCAGGTCACCGGCAAGCACCCGCTCACCGTCGAGCTGTTCTCGGAGGGGCTCCACGAGATCCCGATGGCGTCGCGACAGGCAGCCCTCGCGCTCCTGGCCGAACCGGTCGGGCTCCTCGTGCTGCCTGCCCCCGGCGCCTCAGAGGCGCGCCCCGGCGGGCTGCTGCGCCTCGCGTCCTCCGTGTCCCGGACGATCGGGGAGTTCCAGGCATCGGTCGGCTCGGCCCTTGACGACGCGGTGATCGAGCCTCACGAGGTCTCGTCCGTGCTTACGACGATCTACGCAGCGCGCGAGGCCCTGAACGAAGCGGAGCGGGCGCTCCTGCGGGGTGCTCGATGACGCTCCTCCTGCTCGCCTGCGCCGCGCTGCTCTCGCCCGTCGTGGCCGTGCTCCTGACGCACGCCGTTCGCACGAGCGCCGACGACTGCCGCCAGGCTGAGGCCGACGAGGCCGCCTCGAGGTGCGAACAGTGAACGCCACCACCGCGCCCTCTGGCGCGCCCCATCGCCCCACCACCGCGCCGGGGGAAACCCCGGCTCCCTCCTCACGTGAACCGCTGGGAGGCCGGACGCCGGCGCAGCTCGCCAGCTTGGAAGGGTGTGGATTCGAGGGTGCCGGCGCGGCTGCCGCCGGCTACGTGACCAGTAACGACACCGCCGAGAAGGCGTAAGGAGGCATCCCCGATGCAGACCACGAAGCCCACCGGGAAGCGCGCGAAGCCGAAGACCTACACGCCGCAGGAGCGGCACGAGAAGCGCGCCCGCCAGGCCGCTCGCGCGCCGCAGACCCCGGCGAACGTCTACCGCCAGCGCCCGTACGTCGCGCCCGAGCCGCCGACTCCGGAGCCGGAGCCCGTGTCGTGAGCGGGCGCGAGGGAGCCACCGTCGCGGACTTCGGGTTCGCCTCCGAGCTGCGCCGCCTGAAGGCGCTCGGCCGCGAGAAGGACGGCGACCCGTTGACCAGCGCCGTCTTCGTCATCCTCGACCTCCGCAGCGAAGCCGTCCGGCTCCAGGCGACGAACGACCACCTGTCCGACCTCCTCCGCTCGTGCGTCCTCGAGGCGCCGGCCGCGTTCCGCGAGCCGCTTCTCGTCGCGATCTGCCGCGCGTGCGGCGTCCCGGTGCCCGGAGGAATCCCGGCGTGAGCGTCCCGCCCGTCACCCTTGGTTCGATCCCCGGCCCCGTGGCCGCGCTGTGCGTCGAGCCGACCTGCGAACGCGTCTTCGACTGCCGCGTGAAGGCTTGCCCGGCGTGCGGATCGACTGTCTATCTCCTCGTCCTGCCGACGCTCGATCGTCGGAAGGTCGCAGCGTGACCGGCCCCTGGCGCGCGCTCTACGTCGCCAGCGGCGCGCTGCTCCTCGCCGTCGTCGCCTACGAGATGTGGCTGACGACCGTCCACCTCTGGCGCCTCAGCCGCGCCGTCCACGAACCCACCGACGCGCCGCAGCTGCGGAGGGACGCATGAGCGCGCTTCCCGCTCCCTCTGTCCCCCGCCTTCACCAGTCGATCGCGCACGTCCTCATCTCACGCTCCCCACTCCACGCCTGGCAGCAGCATCCCGAGCTCGGGGGCGAGCCGCGCGAACCCTCTGCCGCGATGACCGACGGGAGCCTCCTCGACGCGATGCTCCTCGGCTGTGGCCCGGAAGTCGTCGTGATCGACCCGTCCGACTACCCGAGCAAGCCGAAGCGAAAGGGCGAGGAGGGAACGGTCCCGAACGGCTGGACGAACGACGCCATCCGCGAGGCCCGAGACCAGGTGATCGCCGAAAGGAAGCTCCCCATCCTCCTCGACGACCATGCCGTGTTGCTGGAGACGGTAGCGGTACTCCGGCTCAAGATGGAGCGCAAGGGCGTTCGCCTCACCGGCCAGAGCCAGGTCACGGTGAAGTGGACGAGCCCGAACGCCGACGTTTCCTGTGAGGGCCGTCTCGACCACCTGATCCTCGACGAGCACTCCGCCCTGATCTACGACTTGAAGAAGACGCGGAACGCCTCGCGCGACGCGATCACCCGCTCGATGGTCGACTACGGCTGCGACATCCAGCGGGCCGCGTACGTCGAGGCGATCGAGACGCTCTACCCGCATCTCGCCGGGCGCGTGCGAATGCGGTTCCTGTTCTGCGAGACCGAGGTCCCGTGCGTCAGCGTCGCCGAACCGACGGGCACGATGCGCGCGCTCGGGGAACACAAATGGCGACGGGCCTGCCTGAAGTGGGCCGAGTGTCTCCGCTCAGGAACGTGGCCCGACTACTCCGACGACGTCATGTTGATCGAGGCGAAACCGTACCAGCTCACCGACGAGGTTGGTGAGGGAGACGACAATGGCATCAGCTTCAAGTAACGGCGGACGGACGTTCGTCGACAAGCCGGCCGTGCGCGAGCGCGTCCCGCTCCTCATCGGACTCGTCGGCGCCTCCGGCAGCGGGAAGACGTTCAGCGCGCTCCGGCTCGCCGCGGGGATCCAGAAGGTCGCGGACGGGCCCGTCTTCGTGATCGACACCGAGGCGCGGCGCTCGCTCCACTACGCCAGCCTCTTCAAGTTCCGGCACGTCGAGTTCGGCGCGCCCTTCTCGCCCCTCGACTACCTCGCCGCGATCGAGCACTGCGTCCGCCAGGGCGCCAAGACGATCGTGGTGGACAGCGCGAGCCACGAGCACGAGGGGCCGGGCGGCGTCCTCGAGATGCACACCGCCGAAGTCGAGCGGCTCTCGAAGGCGTGGGGTGTCTCCGCCGACAAGGCGAACATCCCGGCGTGGGCCGGGCCGAAGCAGAAGCGCCGGCAGCTCCTCAACGCCCTGCTTCAGATGTCCTGCAACTTCATCTTCTGCTTCCGCGCGAAGGAGAAGTTGAAGATCGTTCCCGGTAAGAACCCCCAGCCGCTCGGCTGGATGCCGATCGCTGGCGAGGAGTTCGTCTACGAGATGGCCCTCAACTGCCTGCTCTACCCGGGCTCTGGAGGCGTCCCGTCATGGCACCCCGAGGAGATGGGCGAGAAGGCGATGGTGAAGCTGCCGGAGCAGTTCAAGGACCTGTTCGCCGATCGCAAGCCGCTCTCCGAGGAGACCGGCCAGAAGCTCGCCGAATGGGCGGCTGGCGGTGGGACGGCGAAGTCGCCCGAGCCCGAGGCCGTGATGGTCGCCAACGTCTCGGAGCGCGCGATGAAGAGTGACCAGCGGGGTCCCGTGCTCTTCACGGTGCGCGCCGCCGACGGGCGCGAGTTCGGGACGTTCGACGGGGCGCTCGCCGACGTGGCGCGCAATTCGGCTGAACTCGGCGTGCCGGTTCTCGTCACCTTCACGAAGTCTCCGAAGGGTGGGCTGGCGCTGACCAGCCTCGTCCACGCGGCCGAGTCGGAGATCGAGCCCGCTACCGAAACCGAAAGCGCGGCGGCGTGAGGCATGGCATGAGCGAGACCGACATCCTCTCCAAGCTCCGGGCGCTAGACGAGCAGCGCTCGCTGCTCCTGGCGGACGCCCGTGCCGAGCGTGCGACGCTGCGCCAGCGGCTCGCTGATCTCGACGCGCTCCTCGGCCCGTCCGCGCTCGACGAACCCGCCACGAAGCCGCGCAAGGCGCGTGGCGAGGTCACGGCGGCGGTTCGCGACGCGCTGGCCGAAGGGATCACGCCTGACGCCAAGTGGGCTGAGACGGTCGGCTACAACGCCGCCAGCGTGGCGCGCGCCGTCCGCAAGGCGAAGGCGGCCGCGTGATGTGGTGCGCCAGCTGCCAGAGCGCCGGCATCGCGACGCCGACGGACTACGCGTGCCCCGCGTGCGGCAAGCCCCGCTGCCCCGCGCACGTCGCCAGCGACCCGCACTACGTCCCGCCCGAGCCCGTCGACGACCAGACGCTCGACCTCGACTTCGGGCCGGCGGTGATCCTGTGAGCTGGTCCGCCTACGAGGTTGCGCGGCCTCGGAGTGATGGCACGACGCCCGGGAGACGGCTCAGCGCCTCCACGCGCGAGGCGATACGCCGCCGCCTCCGGGACGCGTCACCCGCCGAGCGGCCCGCCATCGTCCGCGAGCTCCGGGCCGCCCCCGGCGTCTCGGAAAGCTGGATCAACCGCATCGCGTCAGGAGGTCGCGCATGAACCTGCGCATCGACGTCTTCCACCACACCGACCCGCCCTGTGAGGACTCCCTCACGGATATCCGCAACCTCCTTCGGGAGATCAACGAAAGGACCAAGAAGATGTCAGCCGAACTCGACGACCTGACCGAGGCCGTGGCCGAGAACACCACGATCGACCAGAGCGCCATCACCCTCATCGAGGGGCTCGCCGCCTCCATCGCTGCGCTGGCCGCGAACGCGACCGACCTGGCGCAGCTGAAGGCCGCGATCACGGCGAAGGCCGCGGACCTCCGCGCCTCGTCCGCCGCGCTCTCGACCGCCGTCGCGGCGAACACGCCCGCCGCGCCGTAGCAACCCACGGGGGCGGCGCGAGCCGCTCCCATCTCCGAGCGCCGCCGAGCGCGACGCTGAGGGATGGGAGGTCACATGCTGGACGACATTGGACACAAGGGGAGGCTACGCGGATGAGCGACCACATTCACGAGCAGCAGCGTACGTGGAGCCCCGGTCAGGCGGTGACGCCGGGCGAGTGCAGCCCTGGCTGCGAGTCGTGCAAGCCGGCGTGCGGGTGCCAGCGGGCCGCGGAGCCGAGCCGGGACCACCTCCATTCCGTGCGCTGCGTCCGTTGGTACGGGTGCGTGCCGGGGTGTACCGGCGTGGGCCCGATCCCCTTGCATCCCGGACAGGCTGGATACGAGGAGGAGCTGCTCGCCGCGGCCAGCATGCGCGCCGACAGCGCCTCGGCCTGTGCCTTGCGTGCCGAGTCATGGGCGAACAG
>OFRE01000015.1_pt1 | contig 42962 bp, 59 predicted proteins | sample 1543061 | NCBI WGS metagenome assembly OFRE01 (sample SAMN07774218, study PRJEB24372) | wastewater metagenome | isolation source: Exp Tend NO 50WW | collected 2016-02
ATGGCCACCGTGGCCCCGTCCGCGGTGCCTTCCACCTGGACGTTGCGATCGGCCCAGCCGGGATAATTGCAATCGACACCCGTATCAGTCGTCGCCAGCGTCCAGACCACGCGCATGATCCCCCCGCCGGGGATTTGATCGGTCACCGGGGTGATGTTCGCCATTCGTCAGCCTCCCTCGGGCCCCTTAACTGAAACTCACGGTGAGATCACTCGCGCCCGCCGTGACAATCGTCAGGCCGGTCGAAAATTTGATTTCATATTTGTACGTGCCGGCCGGTGCCGAGGCCGCGAGCGTCGCAATCTTCTGCCCCGCGGCGCTCGTGCTATCGTAGATCGTAATCGCACTCGCCACCACCGTGTTAATCACAAGGGCATTAAAAAGCCCCTGCCCCGACTTCACCACCGTGGTCGTGGCCGAGGAGATGTTGACATACCCTGGACCTGCCATAAGACTCACCCCTTCCGAGACGCAGGGCGCGGGGCCTGTACGCCCGCGCCCCGTGCTCCTTCGTTACGGTGTTACCGGCTTCGTCGCGTAGTACGCCTCGAAGGCTTCGAGGGCCAGCAACACATCCACTTTGGTGAGCCCCGCGCCGTCGAGGGTCCGCAATTCGACCTGATCGCCGGCCGTACTCGACGTGCCCGTGGTGATGTTGGCCGGGCTGATCGCGTCGCCTTTGTTCCAACTAATGTAATGATCGGCCATGTCGCCTCCTTACTGCACGTACTGGACTTTGACGCCCAAGGCGCCGGTGCCCGTCGTCACATCGGTGGTCGTCACGATCGCCGTGATGTCAAACATACACTTCGGATCGGCGGACAACCCCGCCCATTGCCAGAGCGGTTGGTGCATCTCAGCAATCGTGGTTTGCCCCGATTCCAAGATCACATCCGTGCCGGCCACCGCCGACGCACAGCTCACGGCGGACCCGAACAAGTCCTGGTCAACAATCGCGCCGCCATCGGCGTTGGTGCGGCACAGGCCGATATCAAACGCGCCGGCGGTTTGTGCCCCGGAGAACAGCTTGATCGAACTGATCCGGCAGTTGGAGGGCACTTCGACCAACCGGATGATGGAGGTGATGGAGAGCGAGGCCGTGACACTCGCAATGTAGTTGGAGACTTCGCGGACGATGCCCGCGCCGCCACTGCCCACGTCATTCAAGACTTTCGGGGTGGCCTCGCGGTTGGTGATTGCAACACTCTTGAGCGTCAGATCAATAGCCATGGGTAGTTCCTCATTCGACAAGGGCCGGGGGCCGGAGCCCCCTGCCGGGTTAGTCAGACCTTACCGGACTAGCGGTAAGATTCCATCGCGTACACTTTGTTCTCTTCCAACCGGGTCGCGCCTGCCGTCATATACACATACGCCTGCCACGGTTCACCCTGAAGGTCGTTCCGGCGTGAGATGGAGGTCGTCAGATCGTTCCAGACGCCCAAGTGCATCCCGCTCCGGACCCAGGCCGGGATCGTCACTTCGTTCGTGCCGGCCATCACCGTCTCCGTCAACTGGCAATACACGAAGGACATGCCCAGGAAGCGGACCACGCGGCCATCTTTCAACACGGGCTTATCGCCCCCGTTGAAGTCCGAGGAGATAATCTGAATTTCGTTCAGCAAGGCGCTGTTGTCTTTCGCCGTCAACGGGATGACGATTTCCTCGTTCATAAAATCGACACTGTTGGCGAGCATGAGTTCCTGCAAGGCCAGCAGCTTCGCCACATTGAGCCGGGAATTGGAGCCGCCCGTGGCGACGTCCACTTCGTTGCCCGCGGTAAAGCTGGTGCTGGTCGCGCCCGCTTCGCCCGTCTTCGCGGTGCCGATGGTGGCCAAGAGAATCAACCGGTCCATCTGCCGACCCGCGGCAAACACGGCGTTCTGCACGTAGGTGGACTCGGGATCCGTGAGGAGCCGGAGTTTATCGAAGGTATCAATCAACTGCGGGAGGTCGTAGTCGCTCGGGAAGACCCACCGACGATCGACGGCGGCATCGACGCGGCCCATCGCCGAAAAGCGGCTGGTGACGGCCTGCATCTCGATCGCCCCGAATTGATCGACCGGGCTCGCCTGTTTCCCGACGTAGGAGCCTTCCGTCACATAGGGACGGAGCTTACTGCCTTTTTCTTGCAGCAACAGGTTGATATTGGTGCTGTACTGGATAACGTAATGCGACGGAAGATTGATGGACATGGGGGAAACCCTCCACAAAACCACGGTTGGTGTTGAGGGCTTCCCACCACGCTGCGGTGGACCCGGTTGATCTCGCGCTGTCGGATCTCAGCGAGACTTCCCGACGAATATAATCTTGTCCTACCGACTACACGAACGGAGGCGGATTGTCAACCCCGCCCGGCAAATTCGCGTGAGCCGGGCGCGGCGATGACGGACAAACGGGCCATCCGCTGCCGCGCTTCGCTTTTCACCCGCGGATCGGCGCTGTTGAACTCTTGAGCAAACAGCTTGTCTTTCTGAAGTCGCGTAATCTCGGCTTGCGCCTGCTCCGGCGACATGTTGTTGAACCCTTGTGGCCCGGCGCCATCGTGGAATTGGTTGTCTTCTACCCCGAGTTTCGAGCCGATCTTCTGCAAGAACTGCATCGCGTCTTTCGGCCCCATCACCTGCTTGAGCGCGGCAAGTTGCTCGGGCTTCATGCCGAAGGTCTCGGCGGCTTTATCGACTTGCCCGGCCAAGCGATCGTAGTTCGCGCCCCATTCAGATTTCAGCGCGTTGACTTGTTCGGTGTCTCGCAGCGCCACCTGATCCGCCTGTTGCTTCTGCTGCGACGCTTGAAACTCGTTCCACTTCGAGGCGAGGCGCGTGGCGCCGGCTTGCGTCACCCCCGCCTCATGAAACCAGTCCGCCGCCGTCTTCGCAAAGGAGCCGTCCTGGCCCTCGGGCACCGGCAGTTTGTACTCCGCGGCGGTGGCGGGGCGACCGAGGCGCGTGTACACCTCGTTCCACGCCTTCGGATCGTCGCCCTTCGGCAGCTTGATGATCTGATCGGCCGGCACGCCCGTGAGCTTTTCCAGATTCCGGTAGGACTTGATGACATCGTTCGGATGCTTCCACTGGCGCTCGGTGACGAGCGTGTTCGCCTCGGCATCGAGGCCGAGCGTTTGCCAGTTGAAGGCGTCGGGTTGCGCGGCACCCGGTTGACCATTGGCGCCCGCTGGAGCTGCGGAGGACGACGAACCCGCAGGGGCCGCGCCAGCCTCCGCCGCCGCGCCACCAGCGGGAGAACCGGCAGCATCCATGACTCGCGTGAACTGAAACGATCGGTACCACATAGGTTACTCTCCCTTGATTGAGGGGGCGGCTCCTAAGAGCGCCCACAGTTGCTCGGTGCTGAGTTGCAGATGTTGTTGAATGCGGAGAAACACTTCCCGTCTCCCGTCGAGTTGCGCCGCGATGCGTGGATCCGGATGAAACGTGGACTCCAAGGCGCGGCAGAATTTGGCCAGGTCTTTGAGGACGGCGGCCGCATCGGCGTTGTCGGCGGCAAACGCGCGTTTATAGGACAACGCCCGACTGCGGAGAAACTCTTTCGCCTCGCCGGCCATCGTTATTTCGTCGCCATCGGCATGACGGATTTCATCGCGCTCGCCGCCGCCGGCGCGGCGTCGATCATCTGTTGCTGTTGCTGCTGCTGCTGCCGACCCTGGCGCATCTTCTGGACCGCCTCCCAGCTATTGCGCCACTTGACGGGCACGGCTTGAATGTCTGCGATGTCGGGGACCGCTTCATCCCAGTTGATATGATCGAGCGGCGAGGGATCTTGTGTGACGGCCACCACCTCTTTCATCCAATCAACCAGCCGGAACAGTCCCGCGGCTTCCTCGGCCCGCGCCATCCGTGACAGCGGCGAATCGTACTGGACGACATAGCGGCCCTGCGTTTCGAGTACGGCTTGCGGCATGGGCGGGAGGAGCTTCTGCTGCATCAGCACGTCGATCTCGCGTTCGATCATGGGGCCGAGCGACTCGGATTGTTGGCGGCCCATCGTCGGCGAGAGCAACGCACCTTTCTCACGCGCCCGTTCGAGGACCTCGGTCGCGGTCATCGTGGGCGTCTCAATTAAAATTTGAAACAGGGTGACGAGGAAAAAGTCGTTGATCGTCCGGATCTCGGCGTCCATCATCTCCTGCCCGACGGCGAGATTGCCGGTGGGGAGCGCATGGACCAGCGGGCGACCCTCGGCGGACACGCCGCCATAGTTCACCGCGCCGGGACGGAGGGAGAAGGAATCGAGGACGCCATCATCGTGCGCGAGCAAGACCGGATCGACGGTCCTGTGGCCCTGTTTGAGCAAGGTCTTCTTCTGCTCGTTCAAGACTTTCATGGACGGCAGGGCCATCATGCCGGGACTGCGGCCGTAGGTTTCTCCGGGGGCCATCACATAGCGGCTGATCGCATAAGGAAACGTGTAGTAGCCACTGGATTTGAGGAGGGCTTTCTCCGTGACCGACACATAATAGGAGGCGTACGGCATCCCGTTGGTGTCGGCACGCTGCGGATCGTAGCCCTCTTCCTCGGTGCGCGGCTTCACGCAATGGATGAAGTCGTAGAGCTTGGTGGCATTCTTGGCGCTCGTCGCATCTTTCGTGATCTTCTCCGGCAGCTTCTCAGGCCCGAACTGCTGGAGGGCCTGCCGCGCGGTCAATTGAAACTTGCGGAGGGCCGTATCAATCAAGCCTTGGTGGTTTTCTTGGAAGAACATCTGCCCAAGATGGACCGCGCGATAGCGCAAGCCCTGTTCGCGGTGATGCTGGAGCGCGTCAATAAAGAGGGCGCCGGTGCCGAAGGCCCCGAGCATCATATAGTCTTCATGTTTTTGGGAGGCAAAATTCGCGTTGGGGGCGTACCGATAGTCGAACAAGACCCGATTCAGGTCCTCGTACCACAACCGGGCCTCGCGGTTTTTGAGGAGGGCGCGATCAGCCGGCTTCAAATAGTGCCACGTGGAACTGCGCGGCGTGAGCATCGACTCCATCGCCGCCGCGAATCGGGTCAGCGCGAGCGCGGCGGTCGCATCAACTTGTTCTTCGGTGCGTTGGACTCCGGAGCTATGGTTCGGGGTGCCCGCGCCGGCATTCGTAAATTGACTGGCGTACTGCGTGAACATGCGCTGCGCGATCTGCTCCCACACGGCTTCCCAGGCGCCGCGTGTCCCAGCCACCGCTTGCAACCGCTCGATCGTGTCTTTCGCAATGTCGTCGGGCGTCATGCGGCTCCTAACTGCCGCGCCGCTGACGGCTCGGCGTCCAACTGACTGTTGGGATTCGTGAGATAGGTCGAGGCGCGACCGCCCATCGACCGGAGTCGGGCGGCTTCATTCACCTTCGCTTGAATCGTGGGGTCCGCGCTCGACGGCACGGGCGGCGGGGCCGCCGGCGTCGGCGTGTTCGGTTTGCCAAACAGGCCGCCCATCAGCCGAGTGTCCCGGTCAACTGTTGCGAGGCGCTGCCGGAGCCGAGGGCTTGTTTCGCGGATTGCGCGCGGCGTCGGGCCGCGAGTTCTTCTTGGGGCGTTTGAGGGGTGGTGTTGTATCGGAGCGTCTCGGCGGCTTGTGCGGCAGCGGCGCGTTGCTCGCCTAAGGCTTGTTCGTTCTTCGTGTCCACTTTATTTTGCCGGTCGGTCCCGGAGCCGGGGGTCACGAGTTTGGCGCGATTGCCGGAGACCTGTTGGGCCGCGCTGTTGTACGCCTGGTGCGCGATGGCCACCGGGGGCAAGATCCATTCAAACGGACTGACGCTGCCTCCGCCCATCGTCGTATCTCCTCGTGAGTAGACGTTCGGCGCGATTCTAGTGGTTGAAGAGATTATAGTCAAGCCCCGAGGCCACCGCGCTGCGCCGGCCGTACTTACTGGCCTTCGCATCGCGTCGGGCGACGCGCCCCGCAAAGGTCAAGGCCAAGGCATCGCCATCGTCCGGGCTGGGGAGCCCGCGCCCCTTCATGGATTCCTTCGCTTCGAGCATGACACTATCTTGCGCTTTGCCGAAGTAATCATACTCAGGCGCCGTGAGATCGCGGAACAACGCCGCGCTCGTGTCGATGCAGCCACCCCCGAGCCAGTCCCGCATGTCGGCCCACATCTCCGTCCGCTTATTCGCCCATTCCTTACTGGTGGAGGAGCCGCCGAACCACACCTCCGTGACGCGATAGCCCATCTCTCGCAGCCGATCGATCACGCCCGTGCCGTTCCCCGCGTCGATATTCACCGCATCGGGCTTCATCTTGTCCATGAGCCGCGCGATCTCATTGGCCACCCACATATTGTCGCGCTCTTTGAAGATGACCGGCGGGATGCTGCGAGCATCGCGGCCTTGCCGAAAGCGGATCACCGTGCTGTCATCGCCATACCGGGCGACATCGACCCCCATAATGAGCGGGGCTCCGAGGTCGGGTTCGACCGTTCTCGTTTGCGCGGTCTGCACGAGTTGATTGCTGATGAACTGTCGGGTGCCTTGGGAGGGGAATTGGCCGAGGACTTCTATCTTCACGGTGTCCGATTCGATCCCATATTGGCGAATCAATCGCTCGAAGAGGGCTGAGTCAGTGCCCTCGACGGTTCGACTATCGACGTGCCTGAGCGTCCAGTAATCCCGGTGGTCATTGAAACAGTCAAAAAAGCCGCCACTGTTTCGACGGGGATTGGAAAAAACCGTCCAAAACCGGTTCAACACCGGTTCCGTGAAGAATCCTTCCGCCACCGAAAAAATCTGATTCGGAATACCCGAGGCTTCGTCAAACACCAGGAGCACGCCGTTCGGATTATGCACCCCGGCAAACGCATCCGGATTCTCTTCGCTCCACGTTTGCCCGCTTACGTAATAGTAATTGCAGTCAATTTTCAGCTGATCTTCCACCAACTGCTTGAACCACGCCGCGGGGCGGACGGAGAGGACGGTGGGTTCAAACCAATGACTGTTGATGAGCAGTGTCGTCCACTTGCCGATTTCGGCAAAGGTACGGGTCTTGAGCTGCGGTTCCGTGTTGGCCGTCACGATGGTAGTCGATCCGAGGCGCGTGCTGGCCATCCAATCACACAACCACGACACGAGGGCCGATTTGCCGATCCCACGACCACTGGCCGTCGCGCTGCGCCACATTTCCGGCAAGAGCCCGAGATCGAGTTTGCCCTGCTGCGTCTTCAGATGGCGGGTCAGTTGTTGCAGAATCTCGCGTTGCCACGCTCTCGGCCCGGTGTAGTGTTCGAGCGGCGTACCAGACTTTCCCCAAGGATAGGCAAACATGACGAAGGCTTCGAGATCATCCGCAATCGCCGGGTCCCACAACTCCACCATCAGCGCCCGTTCGGACTCGGCGGTGTATTTTTGGGTGTTCATAAGGCTAGATAGTACCTAAGGGTTAGTGCCTAGCTGCTTCCAGTCAAAAAATATCACGCAAAATTTTCAAAATCATACTGCTTGGCTTCGACCGTACCGCACAGATCCGAGCCGGCCAGAAAATCCAGGGCCGCCCCCCACCCACTCCCCCCGTCTTGATTCTGATTCTCAATTGAGAATGAATCCAATGAGTTGACATAATACACCTTATCAGACATTGAGGCGAATAGGTGCGTATTGTCAATGACTTGTGATTTACTGCTACATGGGCGAGCGGATAACATCAATGACTTACGAATATCTGTAGCGTTATGACTCAGGGTTAACACCTACTCGAACGGGTTAGGGCCTTCAACGAGTGTCATTGCGGGGGTGATGTCTATGACCTTATTAGCCCGTTGCCTTGCTTCAGTGAGGGCAGAGCCTAGATCGACGGATTCAATCGTCACGGTGTTACGCATGGCGTATCTATTGGGATCTTGGACGGCTAAGAGCTTCCAGCCGTTGTCCGATTTAAGCCGTAAAAGCTGGGGATCGCCGAATGGATCATCATCGACAAGCAGGGCGATGTTCTCGGCTATCAATTCTCTCCCCATCACACGCGCTCGACTGAATGCCTGCTCAAATGAGGGATTGCGCTCCCGGTATTGCAAGAAGTGATGGGGCTTCAATCCTAGCTGGGGGAGAATATCGCGGAGGTATTTACCTTGCGCCGCTAATTCAATGGCTCTGGACTGTATCTCTTCGGATACAACAATCATTGGCGTGGGCATAATCGGTGCATACTACTATTCAAGCCTAGAATCAATCTTTTTTTCACTCTTTTTGTATTGACCTCTTGACACTGTAGCAATGTGTGCTATACTCAACATTATCAGCAAGGGGGCCGAAACGCACAAACACCAACAAGGGAGCGGAGATTATGACTACCATCTACAAATCAGAACTGGAAAGAGCCGCAGCAATTGAAAAGCACAATGACGCCATATTAGCAGCCAATCCGAACTGCCCCAGGTATTGTTACGACTGCCAATGCTGGTTAGAAAACGCGAAACAAGCACAAACGCATAGCGGGCATTCAGTACATTAAACGTGACAGACAAACGCACAAACATCAACAAGGGAGCGGAAAAAATGGACCGCATCACCGACAAACAACTTGAAGCCGTCGTCGAACGACTCAACAGAGCCACGAATAGTCCGGTAGCCAGTTGGACCAAGACCCCAACCGGCAACAAGGCCAACCTAGGGAACTATCACCTCGACTACGCCTATGGATACGTCAGCCTCAATCGAATGATGAATGACGGCGGAGGAGTAGAACGAATACTCCCTGGCGGAACGAAGCGCGAACTCTATCACCAACTCCATGCCTTTCTTGCGGGAGTCGCCGCAACCAAGAAGGGAGCTTAACATGCCCTCTACTGTCTGGCTTGCCTTCTGGTACATCCTGGCCGTGGCATTGTATCGCCACTTCACCCACTAACGCGGAGGTCTAACAGCACCATGAACACCACAAAGCCAACAACCCCAAAAACAGAACTCACCTACGAAGAATGGTGGGCCGCAGAAAAGAGGCGACTCCTCAGAGGGACCGGCCCCACCACAAGGGAAGTGGTTCGCCATTGCCTCAAGTGCAAAAAGAATTTTGGGCCCCACGGCCACGAATGCGCCGACGGGCAAGAGCCGGATCTATTCGACGTATGCGACCGAGTGATGATTCATTACTAACGCGGGGGTCAAAGAACATGAACGCAACCGCACGAAAAGAACTCAATCGACACGTGAAGAACGGCGCGGATATTATGAAAGGCCACGCCGATGAGCCGGAGCTTGTCCGCGATGTCTTAGCGGATTTAATGCACTATTGCACCGCGAAGGGCATTGACTTCACTCGTGAACTCGACAGCGCAGAACGCCACTATACCGCCGAACAAGCAGGAGACGTATAAAATGAACACCACACCCCTACGATCCATCCCCCGGCCGAACACCCGGCACACCTTCTGCAGTCTCAATCTCCGTCAATTAGGCCACTTGCAAAGGCCGATCTTCACACAGAAGCAATGGGCGCTAATCGCTAGCGCGGGGGTCTATCTCGGATTCTTTGTGTACTGTGTGATCTCTCTGCTACGGATAATCCTCTCAGAATAGCCCGCCACGCCACGGACGAAGCCGGGGGGTACCTACCCCTCGGCTTTTCTATGTGAACGTCGCCTGAGCCCAATGCGGAAGCCCCACCAACCATCCCGCGCCACCTCTCCGACCCCCATGCGACCACGCCCCGACCCCTCAATACCTGACCAACCCACTCAACAATGAAGGCGGCGAACTCCCCAGGATCCAATAGATCGAGCCTCGGGGCGGGGGATTGAAAAGCCACGCCTCAGCGATCGGCGTACATTTTTGAACGGCGGCAGGCTAATAGGAATACAGGAATAATTTGGAACAAGATAAGATACTGATTTACTTACTTTATTCCTTTATTCTATATTAAACCTATTAACTAAACTAACTATATACCCTTTACTATGTATTATTTGCCCGTGGTCTATTAATTAATTATGGCCGAGCCCCCTCCAGCCCGTAGCAACTCAGCTCTGCAAAAGATAACACTTGACCTCAGTGATGCGAACAGGTACTCTGGCCTCACGTTAGATCACCCAATCACCCCCTGTCGTTCCTATCACCGTGATGGAACAGACAGGAACAGCCCCAGGGAGGCCCTATGAAACCCCTCAATGACGACCAGAGTTATCTCCTCAGTCAAATCCCGACCCACCCGAAAGGCATCCCGTCGAACGACATTCGGCACATCGACGGACGGGTGGTGAGTTATCACGACCCCGAGATGATCAGTTTGCGCCGGCGGCATTTGATTTATTGCCAGGTGAAATTCAACCGGGTCGTGAGCCGGACGATTTCGCGGGGTGTCTTTTGAACGCGGGGCTCAAGCAGACGATCCTCGAACTCGTGCCCTATTACCCGCGCACGATCAAAGGATATGAACTGCGCACGCTCCTGGCGGCCCGAGGCTGTGGCCCGTATCCCGATCAAACGTGGGCCAACTGGATCCGCCATATGACGAAGGGCCGCCCAGCCCGCACCGTCTGGCGTGTCCTCGCACGGGGGACGCAGGTGCAGCAAACGCATGAAGAGGTCGAACCGGTGTTGATCCGATTGCACACCAACCGTCTGAGCCGTCCACGCTCACGCGCCGATTTCGCCCACCATGTCCCGCCATTCACCAAGTCGCCCCGAGTGCCACGCCTCACCCTGGCCCAACAACTGAAGGCGGCCAACGCGGCACTGAATTTGCAGATGAAAAATAATTCAAAAATATGAATTTAGCCATTGACAACACTGCAAACCCTGCTATACTCCCACCCATGCACACGACACACCGAAACGCACAAACCCCAACCCAGGAGCGGCGAATGAGCGTTCTGCCACGCTGTCCCAAGTGCCATGGTCTCCAAATTCAAGAACGACTCAGAGAAGAAACGCTCACCATCATTCAGATCCATTGTATCAACTGTGGCCGGATCGAAGAACCCGGCCTGGTCCCCCACACGAAAATCTATAACGGGTACGCCACCTATGGGAAAGCCCAGTGGCGATCGACCGAGAGTGAGGAGTAGACGATGCCGCGGACGTATCACTTCATGGGGTGGAACCGTGACCGCGATGCGGAGCAGCCCTGCCTCATCGCCCCGCTGGAGCCGATACCGTTCATCGACGAAGCAAGCGCGTTCAGCCCCGCGGCGTGGAAGGCGATGACCGATCTCATGGTCTTCGGCACAGGGGTGGTTGAAATGACGCACAGGCGGGGGTCGATCAGCGCGAGGGTGGTACGGCTGGAAGAGATGCGCGAAACATTCAGAGAGCGCCTCGTCCGCCGCTGGGACCGCCCCCTGTTCACCCTGAAAGACGACGACCCGCAGATCACGTGGGATCACAAAGCGATGGCCGCGAGGCCGTTTCGAGAGAGGAAAGACTAACCGTGGCACAACCGACCTGGAATTTCGATCACCGCAAGGGCCAAGCCACCGTGGGCGAGGAAATGGACATCCACGTGCCCACGACCCAAGCGGAGCGCATCGTGGCCAAATTCGGCGGCCCCTATCGCATGGCCAAGTGCCTCCAAACCCTCCCCAATCCGGCCATGCACCGGCACCCGAGCGTCATTTATCGGTGGTTGTGGAGCAAAGACAAGACCGGGCGCGGCGGGGTGATTCCCACCTCCGCGTGGCCGGGCATTAAAATCGCCGCGCGGATGCACGGCATCTATCTGACGATGGAGGATATGCAGCCATGACCAACCCCCTCATCCTCATCGACGCCATCAATCTCGCGCCCTATCCCGTGGCGCCGTTTACCCACGTCCTCGACATCAAAGTGGGCCAGTGGACGCACACAAGCCGGCTCGAACTCCCCGGCATCGACATCAAGATCCGCCCCTCGGCCACCCCGCACAATTATGTGCTCACGGTGGAGTCTGCAGTCAAGAGTATGGCCGTCCAGTTTGATCGCAACCTGAGCCATTTCGCGGCGGCGGTGAGCGAGTTCAGCCACGCCTTTCAACCCCCCTACCCGGTGGCCACGCATCATCTGCTGCAAGGCGTAGCCTCGGCGCTGGTCTATTTTGGCCGGCAGTTCGGCTACATTGAGGTCGATGCGGAAGGCGAAGTCACGGCGACGAATAAGAGAAAGGACACGGGGATATGATGATCGTCGGCATCGACCCCGGACTCTCAGGCGCCATCGCCCTCTATCGACCGGAGCCCGGCTCCCTGGTCATGACGGATCTGCCGACGCAGACGCGCCGCTTGTCCAACAAGAAACTCCGAACCGAGCTGGATCTCGCCGCCCTCGCGCATTGGCTCGACACGCACCTTCCCCTCGGGGATGTCCACGCCTACATCGAAGATCCCCACGCCATGCCGAAGCAGGGGATCACGAGCGCGTTTCGGTTTGGCTACGTCTGCGGGGCGATTCAAGCGATGATCACGGCGTATCATATTCCGATGACGCTGCTCCCGCCGGCCACCTGGAAGAAGGCGCTCGGGCTCGGGGCCGATAAAGTCGGCTGTCAGCATAAGGCGAGTCAACTCTTGCCCCACCACGCGCATCTCTGGCCGCTCAAGAAGCACGACGGCCGCGCGGAAGCGGCATTGTTGGCCTGGTACGGGGCGCAGCGGATGATGGGAGGGGCGCGATGACCCGCGCCGTCCTCGTGCGAGCTGTGGCGCTGCTGGCGGGGTGTGAAGAGAACGTGAATACTCACACAGCCATTCGCGCCCAAGCGCAGGCAGACAAGGAGGGGTGATGTTTTCAGACGCGATACCAGATGGGCGCATTCTCTGCTGGTTTTCCTGTGGGGCTACGAGCGCGGTCGCAACGAAGATCATGCGCCAGGGAACCACAGAATTGCCCTGGCCGACCTCACGGAGCTGGTGGAGGGGTTGCGAATGGCGCTCAATCACCAGATCGCGAATCGTGGAACAGCTGATGCGTTTTACACTTGCCACACCTACCCACATGGGCAGATGCCCGAATGGGCAGATGCCCGAATGGGTGGAGCGTGCAGAAAAGGCGCTCGCCCAGCTTGAGGCGTACAGGAAGGAGGGTTAGATGGGTAAGATTGGGGTTCAAGTAACCTGCGTAGTGTGTGGGCATACCAAGAAACCTGTTGGGCGATCAGGCCCATTGGGAGCCTATTACTGTGAACGTGATGCCTGCGATGGCTATGACATCGAGCCATTCCCTGGGTCACTATGGGAAGGCGAGACCGAAGAAGAGTTCGGGTATCCTGTGTCCAGTCATGGAACACGAGAGGAGGCGGGATCGTGAGCGAGCTAACACGTAAACCGTTGCAAATTTGGTCATGCAAAATAGGCGAATGCCCCGATGACAGTTTGCCGAATGCCGCCGATGGCCCCATGCGGGATGCGGTGGCTGACGCGTATGAGCGGATCAGTGGGCATAAACCAGCGTTCATTTTCTCAGGGTGGAATGCTGAGTTGAGCGAAGGGGAACGGGCAGCCCATGAAAACAGACTGCCTCAGCCAGCCATGACCGACCGCGCTCGCGTGACGGAGTTGGAGCGGGCGCTGAAGCTCAGTGAAACGACCTATTCGCAAGGGTACAACCAAGTTGCAGAGAGGAACGCCCAGCTTCAGGCCACGCTCGCGGCGCGGGAGGCGCGGATAGCGGAGCTGGTGGAGGGGTTGAGAACGATTGCCTATGCTGATTGGTCGCCTGAATTAAATAAGGAAATCTCAGCAGCAATGGAGCGAGGCGAATTGAAGCACATGACAGGGGTGGAATGGCTCGCACAACGCCTCCTCACACAGCTTGAGGCGCACAGGAAGGAGGGGGTGTGATGGTGTGCCTGTCATGGTGGGTGTTGGCCTTGTTCGTGCTCAGTATAGTTATCGCTATCTTGGTTGGTGCAGCGGGAATGTTCTATTACGTATTCAAGGACTGGAAAGCACCAGGTTGGTGAACCGAGAGGAGGCGGGATCGTGAATGAGCATGATTATCAGAGGTTTCTAAGCGATGCCGAAGGATGCGATAGCGAAACGTCAACCCCAGGCGCGTTGACGCGGGAGAGTTTAGAAAATGCCATAGAAGGCGGCGATGCGGCCATGTTTATGCGGCACGACCCTATCACCGACATCCTGACCGAACGCGGCAAAGCCTACGGCCCGTTTGTGGACCACGCCAACATCACGCAGACGCTCAAGCGCTGTATCGCCAATCATCTCAAATACCGGGGTCTCGTGCTGACGGTCGACCAGCAAGAAGCCCTCGACATGATCTGCCATAAAATCGGGCGGGTCGTGAACGGCAACCCGAACCACGTGGACTCGTGGGACGACATCGCGGGCTATGCCCGCCTGGTGGCGGATCGGTTGAGAGGGGTGGTCCGGTGACATGGCCGATCCCCTGCTCCCCCATCAAGAAATCGGCGCGGCATGGCTCGCGGAGCGGCGCCAGGCATTCCTGGCAGACAGTATGCGCGTGGGGAAAACGCCCACCTCAATCCGCGCGTGTGATCTCGTGGGCGCAGAAAGGATTCTCATTTTATGTCCAGCGGTAGCGCGGATGAATTGGGGCCGCGAGTTCGTGCGGTTCTCGCAGCGCGAGCGGAAGCCCGTCGTGTGGTTGACCCAGCAGCCTTCGGGGCCTTTGAACGGTATCTCCATTTGCTCGTACGACTTAGCCATCCGGAACTCCGTGAGGTCGAAGCTGTCCTCAGTCGCCTGGGAGGTGGTGATTCTCGATGAAGCCCACTATCTCAAATCGCCGTCAGCCCAACGGACCAAGGCCGCGTACGGCCTGGTCAAAGGCGCACGCTGTTGGCGCCTTAGCGGGACCCCGGCGCCGAATCACTACGGGGAGCTGTACACGCATTGTCGCACGAGTGGCTGCTGGACTGGTACGCAGGCTGAGTTCATTGACACCTTCTGCCTCACCCGAGAGACGCCGTTCGGCACGCAGATTGTGGGCAACAAGCATCACGAGCAGTTGCGCCGATTGCTCGCGCCCTTTCTCTTGCGGCGCAGATTGGAGGAAGTTGTGAAGGGTCTGCCGATGATGAGTTTTGAGTCGGTGGTGGTGGAAGCCACCCCGCCGGATGTGAATACCTGGCTGCCGGGCGTGGCCTTGGGGATGGAATCGAAAGAGACCGTCCAGGCCAAGATGGGCGCCGAGCTGGCCGCAATCGAGGCGGTGTTGAATGTCATGAAGGATGGCCCCGAGGCCGCCGAATCCTTGAGTACGCTCCAAGGTCCGAAGACGACCTCCGCCCGGCGGTGGTTGGGGCTGTCGAAAGTGCCGGCGGTGGTCGAGATCATCACGAATGAATTGAAGGCGGATGAGTACCGGAAGATTGTCCTCTTCGCCTGGCACGCCGACGTGATGAAGTACCTCTTGATTAAGCTGCACCAGTTCAATCCGGTGCTCTTGTTCGGCGGCACCCCGGCCATCAAGCGGGAGGCGCACTTGCGGCGCTTTCAGACGAATCCGCGGTGTCAGGTCTTTATCGGGCAGATTGCGGCGGCGGGTGTGGCCATTGATCTGAGCGTGGCCCAAGAGGTCGCCTTTGTCGAATGCTCGTGGGTGCCGGGCGACAATGCCCAAGCGGCCATGCGGATTCACAATTTGAAGCAGTCATTGCCCGTGCGCTGCCGGTTCTTTAGCGTCGCGGATAGTCTCGATGAGAGAATCACACAGATTCTCAAGCGGAAGACCAAGGATTTGACGGCCTTGTTCGACGCCCCTACCCCCACCGTCAATGTGTTTGAATAGGGAGGACACTGTGATTATTCGGATTGAGTTGGACAGCACCCATCTCGGGGATCTCAAGGAGCAGTTAGAGGCATTCACTCGCGGGATCGCGGTGGTCGGATGCCCGCCGCAGAACATCCCGACCGCGCCCGTCCAAGAAACCACCGCCGAAGTGGCCAGCGAGAAAAAGCCGGTGGGCCGTCCGCGCAAAGCCGCGGAGCCGATGGCCGGGGGCTACACCCTCACGACAAAACCCGAACCCGCGCCCAAGGCAGAACCCGCCCCGGCGCCGAAAGCGGAGAAGCCGAAGAAGTACACGCTCGATCAGGTCCGGAGCGCCTTGCAGACGTACGCGCAGAAGGTCGATCCGGATGCGAGCGTGGGCATTCTGAAAGTGCGTGAATTGCTCGCGCAATTCCAGAGCACCAAACACGTGCCCTGTCAGAAGATCAGCGAAGTGCAGGACCAGGACTACGCGGCGCTCGTCGCGGCGTGTGGCGCATGACCACCGCCCACTCAAAAATTGGGGCCTCCAGCATGGACCGCTGGAGCGCCTGCCCCGGCTCGGTGCGGCTGTCGGAGGGGATCCCCTCGATCAGTTCGTCCTACGCCGAAGAAGGCACGCTCGCGCATAGCTTGGCGGCGGACTGGCTGGCCAACGGGATCAAGCCCACGTTCCTCGATAACGAGATGCACGATGCGGTGGCGGTGTATGTGGACTACATCGCGCCGAAGCAGGCCACGCATACCGTGTATCTGGAGCATCGCTTCGATCTCTCCTCGGTCCATCCGGGCTGCTTCGGCACGGCGGATGCGGTGGCCTGGGATCCGACCACGAAGCACCTCGAAGTGATCGACTACAAGCACGGCGCCGGGGTGTTTGTCCCGGCCGTGGACAACCCCCAACTCCGCTACTACGGGTTGGGCGCGTTGCTCGATCTGAAGTTGCCGGCCAAGACCATCACCTTGACCATTGTGCAGCCTCGCTACGAGGCGCACGAGGGGCCGATTCGATCCGAGACGTTGGATGTCATCGACATGCTGGACTTCCTTGCGGATTTGAAGCAGTATGCCGCGGCCACGGAAGCTCCCGACGCCCCCTTGATTCCGGGCGAGCATTGCCGGTGGTGTCCCGCGGCTCGGATCTGCCCCGAATTGGGGAAGCAGGCAAACGAGGTGGCGAAGCTAGAGTTCGGGAAGAGCCCAACCTACGACGCCGCGAAGCTGAAGGAGGCGCTCGACAAACGGGAGATCGTCAAGGCGTGGCTCAAGACGATTGACGAGTTCGCGTACGATGTGTTGGAGAAGGGAGGGGCTATTCCAACCTACAAGTTGGTATCAAAAAGAGCGACGCGCAAGTGGCGGGACCCGGTGGCAGCGCAAGCCGCGCTCGAAGTGTTTGGCGATGACATCTACGAGCCGACTACGCTCAAGACCCCCGCGCAGATGGAAAAGATTGTGAAGGATAAAAAATTGATCGAGGGTCTCGTGGTGGCCGAGTCATCGGGGCACACCCTGGTGTCGGAATCAGACCCACGCCCAGCAGTTAAACGCACGGCGGTAGAGGATTTCAGTGCCTTATAAAGACCCTGAAAAAGCACGCGCACGCGGCAAAGACTACTACCAAAAAAGCCGCGCTCGGCAACTGGCCTATCACAAAATCTGGTGGGAGATAAATAGAGAAACGGTGTCTGCAAAACGACGCGCGAGTTATGACCCAGCCATTAAGCGAGCGCAGGATAAGAAGTACCGAGACGCGGACCCGCGGGGGTACATCATTCAAAACGCAAAATGCCGGGCGAAGAAAAAGCGAGTGGAGTTTCGCATAACAAAGGTGGACATCAGGGAACTCCCATTGGTGTGCCCGATCCTGGGGCTAGACTTGGACTACACCTACGGAAAAGGGATCGGGCCGCGTAGTAACAGCCCTTCGCTAGATAGGATAGACGCACGAAAAGGCTACGTGCCCGGTAACGTAGAAATAATTTCGCATCGGGCCAATATGATAAAGAGCAACAGCACCGTGGAGGAGTTGGTTTTGCTACTGGCGTATAGACGGAAGCAGGAATTTGCAGCCATTGAATAAGATTCGGGTCGCCGCACCCTCCTCTCGAATGTCGAGGGGGAACGCGGCAGGGGTGTGGGGCGGATAGAGGTGTCCGACCCACCAGGCGCGGGGGCTTCGTAGCTGTGGCTCTCGCGCCTGTCATAAATTAAAGTGTACTGATGGAGGTTCCGATGAGTGAGACGAAAGTGATGACGCCAAAATTCCGCGTGAGTTTCCCTAATGTCTTCCGGCCCGGCAAGGCCATGCAAGAGGGCGCCGAGCCGAAGTACGGGATCACGATGCTGTTCCCGAAAGGCACGGATCTGAGTGCCTTGAAGAAAGCCGCCGCGGCCGCCTGTACCGAAAAGTGGGGCGCGGATCAAAGCAAGTGGCCCAAGAATCTGCGGAATCCGTTTCGGGATCAAGCCGAGAAGGAATTTGAAGGGTATGAAGCCGGCGCGTTCTTCGTGACGGCCACCAGCAAACAGCGTCCGGGCTTGGTCGATCTCCAGGTGCAGGACATCATTGAGGAGAAAGACTTCTATCCGGGCTGCTACGCCCGCGCCACCGTGAACGCCTTCTGCTACGACAAGGCGGGCAATCGGGGCGTGAGCTTCGGGCTCAACAACGTGCAGAAACTCGCGGACGGCGAGCCGTTGGGCGGACGCACCCGCGCCACCGATGACTTTGAAGCCGTGGCCGAGGACATGTCGAAAGAATCCGCGGGGTCTATTTTCGGATAACCGACCGTGAAGGGGGGCGGCTCGGGCTTCGGCTCGGGCCGCTTTGTGTTGGCATGATACCAAGCAAAAGTCACAGAAGATCAGCAGTGCATGATGCGGACGGGCTCACCTCCGCGCATGACCAATACTCAAACACGATAATGAAGATGGGGCTAACGAACTCGCCCGCCTGTGTCCGATGGCTGCAAGCTGCGCGGCAGTTGCGCGGCGGTAACAGGTTGCCCGACGGTGAGGCGGTAATCTGCGTCGAATTGGAAGTGCCGTTCTCGTCCGCTACGGGATCGGTGGTTGGCTTCGCGGACGCCTGTTACAGCTATGGGAGTGGGCGCAAGTTGTGGATCGAGATCAAGACGGACGACACCCAAACCGGGGCGCTTATTCGGCAAATCAAGCAGTATAGGACAATGGCCACAAAGGCAGCATTCAACGCCTGTTGGGAACAATATCAGAGACCACCGCTCGACCCGGAGTATCTCGCCGCGATGCACTACGCGGAGAGTATAGCGAGAGACAGCGGGGGCCTGTGGGCGGCGTTGATTCCCTTGGCGTCCGATAGAACCGTGGCAATGTTACAAAACGAAGGCATCATTGTGGTGGGGCTATGATCCTCCACATTGACTTTGAAACGAGATCCACCCTCGAACTCCCCGAGGTCGGCGTCCACAAATATGCGACGCATCCGAGCACCGATGTGTGGTGTATGGGGTGGGCCATTGACGACCGAGAACCGGAACTGTGGACGCCAGAGTACGGAACACCCAAACTGATTGCGGCGTGCCTTCGTGATGGGGCGATCGTCACCGCCCACAACGCCGCCTTTGAACTGCAAATCTGGAACAACATTCTGGCGCCGCGCTACGGCTGGCCGGTGCTGAAGCCAAGCCAAGTGCGATGTAGTATGGCCTGCTGCTACGCGATGGCCTTGCCCGGCTCGCTTGAAAAAGCCGCGGCGGCGGTGGGCATTCAGCAGCAGAAGGATCTGAAGGGCGGGCGGCTCATGTTGCAGATGTCCCGCCCCAAAGGCTTCGACCTGCTCGGAGATCCGATCTGGTGGGACGACGAGGACAAGCGGCAGACCCTCTACGAGTATTGCCAGCAAGATGTGCGGGTGGAACAAGCGCTTGGGGCTCGCTTGCTTCCTCTGTCTCCAGACGAACAAGCCCTATGGGAGCTAGACTATGCCATCAACGCGCGCGGCCTTTACCTCGATCAACCGGCGATTATTTCTGCGATGGCGATTATTGAGCGTGAGCAGAGGCGTCTCGAAGGAGAGATTCGACGCCGTACCGAGTCCGCTGTGGGGAGTCCTGCGGAAGTCGCAGCCCTCACCCGTTGGGTGCGCAATCAAGGAGTGGAGCTTGACGGGCTGGCCAAGTCCGATGTGGTCGAGCTACTGCACCGAGACGCGCTGCCTGCACACGTACGGGCTGTCCTACGAATCCGTCAGGAATATGCAAAAACCTCCACAGCTAAGTTAAATCGAATGCGAGACGCGGCGAGCGCCGATGGCCGGATTCGCTTCACCATGCAGTACCACGGCGCGGGCACCGGGCGATGGGCGGGGCGGAGAATCCAGCCTCAAAATCTGCCTCGAAGTACGGTGAGCCATGAGGCGATCGAAGAGATGTTGGAGTACATCCCGGCAACCACCCCGGAACGCGCGATCGAATGGCTGGATCTCTACTACGGCGAGCCCATGTCGATGATCTCCAACTGTCTTCGCGGATTGATCTGCGCGGCCCCCGGCAAGACGCTCGTGGCCGGCGACTTCTCCAACATCGAAGGTCGGGTCTTGGCGTGGTTGGCCGGGGAAGAGTGGAAGCTGAACGCCTTCCGCGCCTTCGATGCGGGCACCGGCCCGGACATCTACAAGCTCTCCTACAGTAAGTCATTTGGGGTGCCGGTTTCTGACATCACCAAAGACCAACGTCAAATAGGCAAGGTGCAGGAACTCGCCCTCGGCTATCAAGGCGGCGTCGGCGCGTTTCAAACAATGGCGCGCGGCTACGGCGTCAAGGTCACGGATGAACGGGCGAACGAGATTAAACAGTTGTGGCGTGACAGTCATCCTCGGGTTGTGTCATACTGGTGGGACTTGGAACGGGCCGCCTTAGAGGCCGTGTCCCACCCCGGAGCCAAAGTCAGCGTGAGACAGACCACCTTTGTGAAGAGGGGGTCTTTTTTATTTGCCAAATTGCCGAGCGGACGCATGTTGACCTACCCCTACCCTGTGCTCAAAGCCATCGAAACCCCGTGGGGCGAGATGAAAGAGCAACTCCACTACTGGCATGTCGATGGCCTCACGAACAAATGGGAAGAGACGCACACCTACGGCGGCAAGCTGGCTGAGAATTTGACGCAAGCCGTGGCGCGGGATATTTTGGCCGAAGCGATCACGCGCGTCTCCCGATTGGGGTACGACGTCGTGTTATCGGTACACGATGAAATTGTGGCCGAAATGCCCGAGAACGCAGACTGGTTGGAGAATCTGCTGACGCAGATGAAGGTCCTTCCCGCATGGGCCGCCGGCTTACCTGTGGCTGCTGAAGGATTCACGTCGAAAAGGTATCGCAAATAATATGGACGACATCGACTTAGCCAACGACCACGCCGAGATGCACCGGCAGCACGCGCTCAACGCGCGGCCCACACCACAGCCCATCCCGAAAGGGAATGGCCGCTGCTGGTTGTGCGAGATCGCCGTGGAGGGAGACCGGCGGTTCTGCTGCCGGGAATGTGCGGACGCATGGGAGGACTCGCAGCATGACCCGATGTGACCAGGCGCTCGCCCTCGCGCGAGAGGGCTTTCATGTATTTCCGATTGCGGCGGGGAAAAAAGCCCCGCCGTTGATTTCAGATTTCCCGAACCAAGCCACCACGGATGACGAGCAGATTCGAGAGTGGTGGATCAGACACCCCGACGCGAACATCGGCATTTCTACCACCCGCTACGGCGAGAGCGAGGCGCTCCTGGTCGTAGACGTGGACAACAAAGGAGACAAACATGGAGACCAAGAACTGTTGCGGCTTGAGCTTGAGGGACGGGAAATGCCCGACACCTACCGCGTCGATACTCCAACCGGAGGGTGGCACCTGTATTATCGTGTTGACGCACCCGTGCGCCAAGGCGCGGATCTGCTCGGTCGAGGTGTCGATGTCCGCAGTCGAGGGGGTTACGTTGTCGCTCCGGGAAGTACCCTTGATTCTGGCGCCTACGCTGCCCAAGGCGGCGCCCTCGTCCCCGCCCCCCAGTGGGTCCTCGACGCCTGCGGCCCTATCCCCGACCGTCCCGCTCCCTTATCCCAAGCCGGGCAGGCTGTGGACGCCGGACGCGCAGCGGCGCGAGTCCGAGCGTACTTGGCCGATGCCCCCCTCGCCCTCGAAGGCGACGGCGGAGACGACACCACCTTCAAACTCATCTGCCGAGTCAAAGACCTCGGCGTCGATGCCGACACCGCCGAAGAGCTCCTCTCCGAACACTGGAACCCCCGCTGCGCCCCGCCCTGGAGTGACGAGGATCTCCATACGAAGGTCTGCAACGCCTATAAGTACGGCGTCGCTCCTGTGGGAGTGGCGGCCCCCGAAGTCGAATTTGCCGCCCCGGTCGTAGAGGAGACGCCGCACACGAACGGGAAGATGCACCCCTTCGCGGAATTGAACAAAGAATTTGCCTTCGTCACAGCCGGAGGGGGGCACCACATTTTGTGGGAGACGACGGACGCCAACGGGCGGTATAAGTTGGAGCATCTTGCCGCGGGGTCATTTCTCGCCAAGTTTGCGCCGGCGGAGATGACGATCGGCAAACAAACGAAGTCCACCGCCGAGTGGTGGATGAAAGACAAGCAGAGGAGGACGTACGATGGATTGGTCTTTCTTCCTGAGCAACCCGCGCCTGCGCGATTCTATAATCTCTGGCGAGGCTTCGCCTACACGCCAGCCCCCGTGGCTCGCCACCCGGCCCTCGACGCCTTTTTGGACCATGCGAAGGCCAACCTCTGTGGAGGTGACGACGCACTATGTCGATGGCTCCTCGCTTACTGTGCTCACCTCATTCAACGCCCGTGGGAAAAACCACTCGTCGCACTCGTGTTTCGCGGCGCCAAGGGAACCGGGAAGAACGCTTTTATTGAGCGAGTCGGGGCGTTACTGGGTGGACATTTTCTCCTCACTTCCAACCGACGTTATCTGCTCGGCAATTTCAACGGTCACTTGGAAAACTGTTTGCTCTTTGCTTTGGACGAAGCTTTCTGGAGCGGGGATAAACAAGCGGAAGGCGCACTCAAAGATCTGATCACCGGGAGGGAACATGTCATCGAACACAAAGGGAAAGAACCGTACCCCGTCGCCAACAAAACTCGTGTTGTCATTATCGGGAACGAAGATTGGCTCGTCCCCGCTTCGCATGATGAACGTCGATTCGCCGTCTTCACCGTGGGAGACGGTCGAAAACAAGATCGCGCATTTTTTCACGACATGCGAGAGGGCATGGAACAAGGGGGCTACCCCCACCTTCTCCGTTACCTGCTCGATTACGATCTCTCCGGGATCGACCTCAACGCCGCGCCGGCCACGCAAGGGCTCTCCGAACAAAAGCACCACACCCTCGACCCGTTCCATCAGTGGTGGTTTGACTGCCTTGAAGAAGGGGCGCTCATCGGCAGCGAGTCGTCGGCTTGGCCTGTCGAACAAAATTGCGAGCGATTTCGGGCGGCGTTTCGCCGCTACGTCAAAGAGCGGAACATTCGCTCACGAGTCCCCGAAGACCGCGCGATTGGCCGGCTCCTCAAAGCCTGCGCTCCGAGCGTGCTCAAAAAACGGGCCACCCGGACCGAAGACGGGCAGCCCTATGTCTACGTGATCCCGCCGATTGACGCCGTGCGGCAGGAGTGGGATCGATTCATTGGGCACCCGGTCGGATGGCCGGTGGAATAGGAGGGCGCCATGCACATTCAAGCGGACGGAGTGGTGATAACGGTGACACGGCGGGGATACCCCGACACTCCCGAGATGTTTTCGGGCGGGGGATTTGTGGTGTTGGCCCATGACGACCCCGCCACGGGGCTGTGCTACACCACGGCGCACGACAAAGATCTGTTTGACCGAGATGTAGCGGCCTGCGTGGCGGCGCATCTTGCGAAGACCCGGCCCCGCGAGGGCGAGAAGAGGGGGAGCAAGGGGCACCCGGTCGGATGGCCGGTGGAGTAAGGAGGGGCCATGACCGACGTTATGCTGGAGACAATCTGCACCACAATCATCGTGGTGGCCTTCTTCTGGATGATGACCAAATAACCGTGTGGGAAGGAGTCGCCATGACCCTCTATGAACCCGTCACGGCCACCTGGGTGTTGATTAGTGTGCTGATCCTCGCGTTCAGCGGCGAACTGTTCGATGTGTTCCTGACGAAGCACGAACGAGACTGCCACAAAGCGAACGAAACCCTGCTCCGCGAGGGCGGGCAGGGTCCGTTGCGTGAGTGCCGCGGTTAGAGTTCGGCGTCAGCCGTCCAGTGCGCCCCCAGGGTATTCCCCACTGCGGTAGACGCATTCCCTGTCGCGGACATGGACATGGCCGACTCTGACCGCCCAGTAATCCCTGACGCCGAACAATCGGCGCTCGCGGTCTGATCTCTGAGCTGCGCGTTCGCCGCGCCCGTGTTGTACATCGTGACCGTAGAGGGCGTGACCCGCATGGGCGGGCTCAGGGGGATCGTCGGGGCCGTTTCCGTCAGAGCGCCTGCTCGTGGCGCGGTAAACGTAAACTCGCCGGTATTGGCCCCGACGTTCTGCGCTGGAGCGGTCGCATAGAGAAACGACTTCTGATAGTACCGCCTACACCGCGCCAATTCTTCCTCAAACGGCACGAATTGAATCGGCGTCGCCACGCTGCCGAGTTCCATCTTGACGCCGGTGATGCGGAAGAAGTTGGCCGTGCTGTCCATCACATTGGCTTGGAGGGCCGAGGCATAGGACGCGGACGAAGGATTGACCAACCAAGAGCCGGTGGTCCCTTGGTACGTGGACCCCGCCATGAGCACCCAGATCATGCGAAGACCAATCCCGCTGGCATACCCCCACGTCCCCGCACTAGGCGAGGCCGGTAACGCGATCGTCTTATATTCCCAGGTGTCGCCCGCAGTCACCGTGTACGTTGCAATGTAGGCCCGGTCAGTGGCTATATTCTGGAACGCCACACTATGCGTACCAGTCTTCGACGAGAGCACCCAAAAGCTCACGGTCACGTCCCGTTGGGCAAACGGCCGCCAGTTCGCGCCCTCCATCTGTTGCTCCACGGTGACTAAATCTCCAGCGGCAATCGCGGCGTCAGCGGTGGTCACGTCAATCTCAAGGGAGTAATTGAACAGCACGCCCGCTTGAGCGACGGTTGGTACGGAGGTAGACCGACTCGCAGTGACTACCGCAGATGTCCCTCCCACAAACACTCGAAATCGGTCGGCGGTATACGGAGCCGCAGCGTTAATACCAGAGAAGGTTGTCCCCCGCTGCCACACGTCCATACTTCCGTTGATGATGGGATTGGGCTGTGCGCGATGATTCCACGACATCCCCCCTGACGCCGCAGGATCGACGACGAGCGCGTGGCCGGTCGTCGCCCCTGACACCGTGGGGAAGCCCAGGGTGGTACGCGCTGCGGAGGCGGTCGTGTCATCCAACACGGTCGCCATAAACGCGCTCACCGCGGTCGTACCGGCAGGCTCATCGAGGGCAATGGGATCGCCGTCTGCATCAAAGCCAAGATACATGGAGGCCCGATCGACCTTGGACGGCAGCCGGTCAATCGTGGCGCTGTCGCCTTCGGGTTGCTGGAGTGATCGCACGGCGATGTCCCGTGTCCGCTGATTGAGCATCGTCTGATAATCGAGCGCGGCTTCGAGGGACTCGGCGGGCATCGGGTCGTTCTCGACGAGATCGGTCGTCTGCGTGGCCGTCGGATCGCGGTAGATCGTCCAGGTCTTCGTACTCGCTGGCGCGGTGACGGCCGTCACGGTGCCGCCGCTGGAATAATGACCGAGCGCATCGACCGAGCCCGAGATCGTGTAGTCGGTGGTGAGCGCCTTGACCGTCTGCAGGCCGGTGGCGATGATCGTTTCCACCACGACCAGATCCGCTTGGGCGAAGAAGGCGTAGGGGAACGAGAAGGCGACGGTCACGCCGTTGCCCGTGTAGGTGACGCGGTTGGTGGTGGTCGAGATGGTCATGGGCTAGCCTCCATACGGAATGACGGATGACGGGGGAATGATAAACGATTGATTCTTTTCTTTCTGCACGCGATCTTCCATCCGGCGTAAGTAACCGGGGTTCGACATTTCCTGCAACCGATAGAGCACGAGATAATCCAGCGCCCATCGAGTGTAGAAGAGATTCACAAACGGGGCGCTGTTAAAGGCTTTTGTCAAGGCACGCCCGCCTACGTCGTCGCCATCACGGAGACTCTTGCCGAGCGTCACGATGTCTTCCGCCCGCCGCCATGTCGGCCCCATGAAGGATTCGAGGGGACCGGATCCGAACCGACTCACCATTTCACCGAAGAGAAAGTCACCGTAAAGCCCGAGCCCGCCGCCCTGGAGCATCGAGGCCGACAAGACTTTGCCGTACTCGGCCGCGGTGTGCGGTGTCCGGGGATCGCGGCCTTTGAGCAGGTCTTTGATCGTCATGGCGGCGTAGCCGAACACGGTGGTCGTCGCAATCAAATTCGCCATCCCGACAAACGCCGAGCCTTTCGGATCTTTGAACATGGCGAGCAGCGCATCGGGGATACTCAGGCGCGTCTCGCCGTAGCCGAAGAGTTCCCGGCCCATCACGCGGCGCATGATCGACATGGTGAACCCTTTATACATCCAGAAGTGCCGCGCCGCTTCGCCCGTCCACGTCCCGCGATGCGTGCCCCCGAGCATCGAGGCTTTCGTCATGGCGTCCGGTTGGACGGTGGCCGTGGTCGCTTGGTCTTGAAAGAACCGCCGCAAGCGATCTTGCAGCTCCGTCTTCGCGGCGTCCACATGATAGGCGGTGGGCGCTTTGTCTTGCCGTGTCAGATAGGCGGTGAAGGCGTCGTTCGGGAGATCCGACAGCCCCTCGGGAGTCAAGAAGGCTTTGCCGTCCGCATGTGATTCGTGCGCCTGGCGGATGACGGCCCACTCGGCCTCGCCAATGTCGTACTGTTTCAAGAGGTGCTGCATCCCCTCCGGCAAGGCCGTGAACTCCAGATGCCGGTGGTCCGCGAGCCGCGCGGCCGTGGCCAGGGCGAACCCGGCACGAAGTCGGTCGGTCCACGGGCGCAAGAGGTTCAATTTGAAATAGGTATTCGTCATCCGGGCGACGGCGCCGGTTTGGCCGCCGGTCGGGTCCATGCGTTCGCTCACGGTATTGCGGACGGAATCGAGGATCACGCCGAGTTCGGAGAGCACCTGCAATCGCTCGCCGTGGGTGGCGTCCTGGGTGAGCGAGCCGATCGCTTGCGCCATCCCGTCAAACATAGTGACGCCCTGTTGCCGCATCGCCGTGGCCCACACAGGAATGTCGGTGATGGAGGAGATCACGCTGGCTCCGAGATCCGCGATCATTTCGATCCCGCGGACGTTGGCCGAGTACCGGGCGAGGGTGGCGTTCTCCACCCGGTAAATATCGCCGTCGAGGAGGGGCCAGAGCGTCCGGTCGAGTTTTGCTTTGGCGTTCTCAAGGGCTTGGCGTTTCGTGTGGTCGCCTGCGTCCCGAAGCCGTTTCACGAGTTCTGCGACGACGGTATCGTAGTTGGCGCGGGCGTTGGGCCCCCACTCGCGCATGAGCGCGGTATCGCGGCCCATCCGGGCGAGGTTGTTGAAGATCGACTCGCGCAAGTTGCCCGTGCCATACTTCTGGTTGTAGGCAAACTCCGCGTCGGCGTCTTTGAAATGCAAGACGCGCTCGTGCGAGAGTTGCTTCCCGATATTGGCCGCGCCTTTAAAGCCGGCCATCGGCGCCGAGTCAAACTTCAAATGCTTCCCCGAGGAAAAATCAGAGAACAGATTGCGAAGGACGGTCGCCCGCCGGTCCATCTCGACATCCGGCATGGTCCGTTCCCAGTCAAGCCACTCGGTCGCGTCCTGCATCCACGCGGCTTCCCCGGCTTGCGTGATGCGCGTTTGATCGTGGCTGTGTCGGGTGACATAGCCGTCGAGTTTGTGAATCCACGCCCCGGCTTTGTTGGCGTTGATCCGCGCCGTCTCCGTCCACTTGTTCAGCACGCCCGCCGCGTCCACGGCTTCTTTAGGGAGCCGGGCCAGGACCGCTTGATCGGGTGCGGCCTTGTTTAATTCCCACATGGCTTTCCAAATGGGCTGATCGTAACTGCCCTGCGCGATCCACTTCGTCAGCCCGGCCCGGTCGAGATCCGCGGCCACGCCCATGATGTAGGTATCCGACAGGGCATCTTGCAACGCGGCCGTCGATCGCTTGCTGGTCTTCCGCCCGGTCATGCTGGAGGCGAGCGAGGCGCGGAGTCCTTCGGCGGGGTTGTCCCCCCACACCGACAAAAAGTGATCGAGATACTTGATCTGCGCGACTTTATTCTTGACGGCGTTGCGCTTGGCCACGATGGCCGCGGCCTGGGAGAGATCCCCGGCTTTCTCGATTTCCTGCATGAGCAACGTATCGAATGATTCGACGTGATCCTGCACGCGCAGCTTGTCGATCAGTTTCGTGACTTGCTTATCGAGGCGCCGCGCTTCATCTTCGGTGAGGTCGCGCCCGACCGCATTGGTGACGTCTTGAATGCACCGTTCGTACGACGACATGCTTACCCTTTCCTTAGCCGGCATTGCGCGATCGCGGTTAGAATCTTCGTCTCGTCTTTGGCGCGGGCGATGGCCTCGTCTTCCGCGGTGAACGCCTTGGCGGGGTCCGCCGCCGAGTCTTTGGCTTTCAAGATGCGCTCGAAGTTGGCGAGTTCTTCTTGCAACGCCTTCTGCTCCACCGCGCTGACGGATTCGCCCTCGGGTGTCTTATTCGTTTCGACGAGCGTGGTCGCTTCCTCGGACATGGCGCGTTCTGCGGGCGTCAGGCGACTCTCCGGGGACTGCCCCCGCAACGCCGTCTGGTGCAGCCGTTCGGCCACCGGCAAGCGGGCGTCGTTCAGGCGTTGGATCAACTCGGGCGACACCTGGCTGATCTGTCGGAGCGCGGCTTCTTTGTACGTGCGAAGATCCCGTTCCCCCGCGGCCTGCATCCGTTCGAGTTTCCCTTTCAATTCAGCCGGCGTCAAATCGCGTTCCGCGGCGGCCTCGGCCAACGCCTTCGCATTCGCCAGGAGTTCCGCGCGGCCCTGCTGCCGTTCCATGAGATCGGCCAACCGTGCCGCGTTCTCATCCGGAGACTGTGTGGCGAGTTGTTGTGCGAGTTCCCGCTGCCGGGCGTCTTCCAGTTTGCCCAATTCATTCTGGACCTCTCCCGAAATCCGTTCGTCAATCCGCGCCTGCTCGGCGGCTTTCTCCGCGTCGAGATCGCGGAGCGCCAGTTTATCGAGGGCCGTCTGCAAGAATCCCGGCGTGGCCCGCTGGCGTTCTTCTTGCCGTTGGACGAGGAGTTCTTCGGCCGTCTTGAGGAACCCCGGCTGCCGTTCGGCGTCCACCGCCCGTTGGGTGATCTCCGCGAGATCGAGCGAGGCGGCCACGTCAATCTCGCGCCCGTCGATGGCTTGCGCGAGGGCGATACGCCCGACTTCGACGCGGGCTTCGGGTGACAGCGCGGCCACCCGTTGCGGCGTCCCCGGCTGCGGTTGGATCTCGTGAATCGGCGGCGGGCTGTCCGGGGGGAGTGACTTGCCGACGCCCGTGCGCCAGTCCGTGATGGCCCCCGTGCCCACATGCAGGCCCCCGCCTAAGACCGTCCCGAAGGCCACGTTCAAGAAACTATCGGCCATCGTGTAATCTTCGTGGAGTTGGCTCGCCAAAAAGTGCATCCCCGGTTCCAGGGCCGCGGTCCCGACCGCGCCTTCGACGGCGCCGATCTTGGCCCGGACACCGGCTCGCGCGAGGGCGCTCCCCCCGGCTTCCCCCAGCATGGCCTCAATCGTGGCCGCCCGGAACACCGGGATAAAGGCACTGGCGAGATTGATCGGGTCGAGAGCTTGCGCGGCGAGACCATAGCCAAATCGCGCGGCGCCCGCAAGGAAGCCTTGGGGCCCTCGGCTGATCGCGTCTGCGTGGGCGCGTTGATCGTAGAGGCGGTCGGTCAGCCGCGAGAGCGTCTTTTGGTGAATGGGCTCGGTGACGGTCGAGGGATCGAAGCCGCCGTTCTTCAGATACTCCTGCGCGGACTGGACATCGACCAACGGGGAGTCCGTGTCGTCTCCGGTCCACCCCTGTTGTTGGAGATAGCGTTTCGTCCAGACGGTCGGGCTGACGGCCATCGACTCGTCAAACGTGGCCTGGGTAGAGAAGTCCATCGAGGCCGGGAGGTTTTGCAGAAAGATCGTGTCGGCCTGCGCGGGACCGCCGGCATAGAGTGGAGCAATCGTCGGGTCCATTACTTGAGTTTCCTTCCGAAGTAGTCTACCGAGGGCGTGCCGGCGTCCTTGAGTTGCTCCCAGGTGAGTTCGAGCGGGCGTCTCTGCCCGTGCGCGTATTTGCGCCCGAGTTCGGCGCTCCGCGCCACGGCGGCTCGCTCGGCCTCGGCAATCGACGGATACCCGACCATCGGTTGCTTAGTGTCCGGATCGACGCCCTTGTTCTTGGCGATGATCTGGATGGCCTCGTCTTCGGAGACGTGTTTCCCGCCGTAGATGGATGGAATGTTTGTGGCCTGCCCGCCGTTAATCCGTGGGTCGGTCACGGTGATGGTCTTCTCGGTTTCAATATCGCCGCCAGGAAGCCGAAGAATGGGGCGGCCTTCGGCGGTATGCGTGGGAATGCCCTCGACCATCACCGCTTCCCGCGCCGCGTTCGGCCAGGTCAAGACCAAACCCGTGCCCGCGTCATTCGTCACCCATTGCCCGCCGGACCGGAGGGCGTCCAACATGGCCGCGGTGCTATCGCTCGGACGCATCTCGGCGAGATCCGCGGGCTTCACGATCGTCTCGGGCAACTGCTGCATGACGGTCTGTGTGCCGGCGGCGATCTGATCGGGGTTATATTGTTTCGGCACAAAGTAACTGCCCTGCCAATGGAAGTCGCCTTTGACCACGGTCTGCGCAGCGCGTTGCGCGGCGGCGCTTTCGGTCAAGGATTGATCGCGGAGCAGATAGCCGAGGGCCAAGGTCTTGACGGCTTGGGTCTGCCGGTCGAGTTCATGCACGCCGTTGACTTGCAGCGCGAGCCCCGCCCGCACCGGGAGCATCTCGCTTTGAATGGCTTCATCGAGCCGTTGCCCGGCGCCTTTGGGGAGTAAGGCTTCGAGTTCGTTGGGCTTCATGGTGGAGGTGGCCAAGAGCACGCGCATATCGGCGTGTTTCGTCGGGTCACTCGCCATGCGGGCGGCGGCGATCTGCGTATCCGACAAGGCTTTCTCTTGCGCCAGTTGCCGGTAGACCTCGGGCCAATGCTGCCCCCACCGTTGGTACTCCGAGCCAATGGCGCGGAAGGCTTGCTCGGCCCCATCCGGACTAGTCGGGATGGCGGCCATGACGGCTTTGATCTGTCCGACCTGGCCTTCGCTCAAGAGCCGCGGCGTCTGCCACGGGGCGATCCGCTGTTGCTCGGCGCGGGTGGCGAGGACATACGCATCGACCGAGGCCGGGGTGGCCTGTTGCGTCATGGCGTCATAGGCGGTCTTCACCGGCTCAGAACGCAAGGCCACCGCGGCCACGTCTTGCTTGATCGCTTGGAGTTGATCTTGAAAGGCCGACACGATCGCTTTGTTCTTCTCCGCGTCTTGATCGTACCGGCCCGGCGTGGCCAGTTGACGCAGACTTTCGTTCACCATCGAGAGGCGTTGCTCGTGCGAGGCGGGGCCGATCAATCGAATGGCCTCTCCCGCGACCAACGCCGAGGCGATGTCTTTTTTCTTGAGATAGGCTTGCTCCGGGGGGAGCCCCAAGGTCTCGGCCTCTTTCATGGACAGCCCATTGACCACCCCCGTCCGCGCTTCACGGATGCGTTCATTGACGGCATCCATCATCACCACCGACCGCTGGGAGAGGGCGTGTTGTTCGAGCGCGGTGAGCCGGTCGAGGGCGTGCGCGTAGTCTTTCGGGTCAAGCTGCACTTTCCACTTGGAATCGCCCGCGGTCAATTCGTCTCGCATCGCCCGAATCGCCTCGACGTTTGGCGTCGGTACGAGGGCGTCGATGCGCCCGTCAATGGCACCGCCCGAGAGGAACTGCCTGGTGCGGTTATGCTCGGCCTCTTTGACCTGGCCCGACCACGCATCCATGCGATCGACGCGATCAAAGGCACGTTCCAGTTCAGATTGGAGCAAGGTCGGATCGGCTTGGACGATATTGCGTTGGCGTTCGAGCGTGCCGTTATACTGCTCTTTCGTATGCGCCGCGAGGGCTTGACTCTCGAAGCTACTCGCGTGGCCCATGATCTGCGCGGTGTTGCGCTGGAGTTCCAGTTGCAAGTACGGAATGTCCTCGGACCGGATGACGGGGAGCGACCCATCGGGCGATTCCTGCGCTTGCTGCACGATCGTTTCAGCGCGGACCCGCTCGGTTTCTTTCGTCTGCGCGGTAAAGTTCGGGGCGCCTGGCTGAATCTCCTTCTGCCGTTTCAGCAGGTCCTCTTGGGCTTGCTGCATCGCTTCGATGGCTTTGCTTTGAATCGCCAGGTGCGAGGCTTGTTTCTTCTGCTGGTCGATCTTCTCCTGCGCGATGTGTTCATCACGATTGAGAATGGCCATCGTCTGCGCGAGATCTTGCCCGACACTCCCAACCGCCCGTCCGAGCTGCGACAGCCCGGTATTGCCGAAGTCTGAGGCGGCGGCTTGCCGCGAGGGAATGGACGCACTCGCATCGACTTGCTGCGTGTAGGGCCGAATCGTGGGCATTAGCGAATCACTCCTGGTCCTTGGACGGACGGTGAAATGGGGGTGCCATAGCCACGAGTGGCGGCGGTGTACCCCGCCATCGCGTTCCCTCCGCCGGTGAGTAACGAACTGGCGGCGGCATATCGACCACCTTCCAATGCTTGCCGCCCTTGCATCCGATCCAGCACGGCGGTTTCCCGATACCCCATCGCGGTGAGGTCGCCTTTGTAGCGGATCATGTTCTCGTCGCGCTTCGCGTTGGCTGCACTCATGGCGAGAATATCGGCGGGGGATCCTTCGCCGGTCACGCCGGACGCGCCATAGGCCGCGATCAACGAGCCTTGTTTGAGTTCCGCTTGCTGCCGGAAGACGGCCGTATCGGCTTCGGTCTGTGACCGCGCGAGGATGGCGTTGCGCTCGGCCAGTTGGGCGTTATACTCCGACGCCGAGGATTGCGCCCGCGCTTGCTGCATGGCGCCCGCGGCAGAAATCGCGGCGCCAGCGACCATCATAATTGGGATGGCAACAGCCATTACGACGCCTTTCTGATTCGGACGTACATATCTTGCAACTCCCCGTTCGGGCCGTAGCCCGGCATCGTACTTTCGTAGGTGAAGCCGAGCCGCTTGGCCCACGCCACCATCCGGGGCACCTCGGGGTCCAGCGTGAGTTCCAGGCGACGGATGGTAAAATTATCGAGGAATCGTTTGACCGCCCGATGGACCAGCGGCCCATACCCCTGCGTCACCGCCTCGGACATCAAGGACCAGACTTGCGCCCGGCCGTACCAACAGTTGACCACGCCCGCGCAGGCGATGACGCGTGGACCATCAAAGGCGGTAAAGCATCGACCGGCCTGCTGCACGGCCACGCCATATTCGTAGGTCAGGATCGGGCGCATCGGGGCTTGCTCCGGTTGCAACGCGAGCCAGCACAGGTGCCACGGCTCGAAGGGTTCAATCGTCAACGCTCTTGGAGGTCGAGATCCGGCATGATCGCCATGATCGTCGCCGGGAACGGCTGACTCACGCGCCAGCAAACGTATTCCGCAGTCGAGTAGCTCCCCTCCCATGCGAAATCTCCTTTATCGCCGGTGAACAGCGGCACCGCGGCACCCAGGTCATCCCCGCCGGTGCGGAACACCAGGGGGGTCAATTTCCCGTACCCGGTGGTGTTGAAGGTCGCCCCGACGGACAGGCCGAGTGTATCATAGAGCCGGAAGAAGACGCGATGGGAGCGCATCGTTTTGCCTTGCGCGGTCCCTTGCGAGGCGCCGGCTTCCGGCCGGAGCGATTGGCCATCGCTGTTGTAGCTGTAGCCCACTTGCGCGACCGAGGCCGTGCGGTTCAATGTGACGGTCCCGGTGGCACTCACCACGACATCCGGATGCGCCGCGCCATCGGCCAAGACGGAGACGGTTTCGCCGGCCAGATGATAGAGCCCGGTCAAGGTACTGGCCGCCGAGCCGTCGTAGGTCAGCCCACTGTCCACAAAGAAGGCATCCTCTTGGGCGTCGGTCTTTTCCCACAGCCGTTTCATGATTTCGTTATACCGGACGACGCGGCCATTGATGTACCGCTTGACGAGCAGCCACACTTGATCATGAATGCCGTTGGAGTCCGGAATCACCGCCACTGATTCGACGAGCGCACCCGCCGTATGCCCCGCATTCGAGTACCCGCCGAGCGTGTGTCGATGCCATCCGGTGACTTTATCCGCGCGGGAATAGCTAAATCCGAGGAGGACCCCATCGTTCCGCACGCCCCACACCACCTTAATCCGCTTCTTTTGATAGGCCATCTCTTTGAGTCCGGAGGTGGCATCGGTGGCTCCTTTCGTGACGTGTTCCGCCAGGATGGTCATGTCGTACGCATCCAAGGCGTTCTCATTGAAGGAGTAGGTCATCTCGTAGAGTTCACGCCCGCCGGCGGCGATATGGAGCAAGGCGTTGCCCACCTTGATCGGTTGGGTATTTGTGCTGCCGTTGTTGGTCGATTGCTTGGCGTTGATATTCGTGGGGGTGATCGCTTCACCCAAGGCCGAGGGGCTCACCAGCCATTCGCCTTCCACGGTCCCGACCGCGATGCCGCTGGAAAAGCCCTTCATCCAGCGGATGACTTGGACATCATCGGAGTTCAAACTGAAGGCCACGGCGCTGTCATCGGCCACGGTGCCGGTCGTGCCGGAGGGGGCGAAGTTCAGATAGTCGCCGGTCTTCGACCCGTCAATCCGCGAGGGCCGATAGGTGCATCCCCCCATCCAGAGTCGATCGCCAAAGAACGTCCCGCACGCCGGGTAGCCCGTGGTGTCTGAATAGAGCCCCATGCGCCATACGGTCTTGGCCGCGGTACTGGTCAAGGTGTTGATGATCGTGACGGTGACGACGGTGGTGGAGGTCCACCCAGTAATCAGGACGTAGCCCCACACGGAGCCCTGCTGGATCCGGATATACCGCCCGACATCGGTGGCGGCAAACCCGGCGTCGTTGTTGATGCCTGTCACCGCGGAGGCGGTGAGCGTCACGCCCGCCCCTGGCGCAAAGGCACTGGGGGTGAGGGTCGTGGTCGTGGTGTTCTCGGGCAGATACGGCCCGTCGAGCAAGGTCAGTTCGGTGAGCGTCCACGAGGCATCGGCGGCCCGATTGAGCGAGGCCGTGGGATAGTCGGGGTGAAAAATGTAGAGGACATCCGCCGACTGCACAAATTTCAGTTCAAAGAGATCGGCTTCGGCGTAGGTCGTCGTGAGGGTGTAGACTTCAGCCACCGTGCCGCCTGAGGACCACGCGGTATAACTGGTGCTGTTGACGTTTGTCCCATCCACTGTCTGCAGTTCAAACGTATTGGCGCCCGCGTTCACATTGGCCACTTTGAAGCGCCGGCCGTTGACTTCCGTCATCCCGACCACGCCCGTGATGTCCACATGATCGCCGTTCGCGTAGGTGTCGGCGCCGTTGTAGGTGAGCACGGCGGGGTTGGCCTGGGTGATGCCCGTGATGTTCTGCGCGGTCAGCGTGACCGGCGCGTTGTTCTTTTTGAAGCGGACATAGAGATCGCCAAACTCGATGATGTAGCTTTGGACGGTCGAATAGGTAAAGGCGACGAGGCGCGTGGCTTTCGTGGAGTCCTTGACTTCATCGCAGAAGTACGTCCCCGGACGCCGCGTGAGCGGGCCTTGGGTCCGCGGGATCCAGTTGAGACAGGTGGCGAGGGCGGACTTGTACCGATCGAAGTCCACCCGCCCGTACATGAGTTCGGAGAGTTCGCCGGTATTGAAGCTGGTTTGAATCGGGCTTGCGCCGGGCATTAGTACTCACTCCCGCCGGTGCCGACCATCCACCCCCGATCCGTCGCGTAGATCGACCCTTGTTGCCGCGCCGCGATCCAGCCGTCCAACGGTTCGGCGTCCGGGGTGCGCTCGGTCGCGTTCAGGCGTTTGGCTTCTTTCTTGAGTTCGAGATACTCGGCATTGAGCGCCTGCTTCTTCGTATTCGACTGGGTGATGACTTCGCACAGATGCCAGGCGATCTTGCACGCGAGCATCTCGACGAAGATCGGATCGAACTGCACCGGGTCGGTAATCTGCGCCACATAGCGGATTTCCAGCGCGGTGCCATCATTCGTCAGAATGGCCGGCGCCCCCTCGTGGCTTTCGATCTTCCAATCCAAGCCCAACCGCGGCGGCAAGAGCACGCGGAGGCAACCGGTCGGGAGCGGGAAGGCGTACGCATAGGTGAAGTCCGGCGCCGTGGCCGAGGCCGCGAGCGTGGCCCGCTTCAAGGCAAACTTCCACAACGCCGCGCGGAGTTCCCGATCGCGCAAGGGCTCGAAGCAGACGTTGCAATGCCGGGCGTTGCTGTTGTCGTCATCGAGGGCCACGATGCGCGATTGCCCGAGCTTTTGGAGCGCGAGATTGCAAATCGTGACGTTGCTGATCGCCATTACTTACCCTCCCGATAACAGGCCGCGAGATCGCCTTGAATGCGCTGGACACAGGTGACGCTGATTGTCAGCGCGTCCGGCAAGGGCGTCCCGTCCGCCGCATACGCGGGGGTGATGTCACTGCGGTGGCACGGGGGGAGCGCCGCGGCACACCCGCTCAACCCCAGTCCTAAACTCATCCAGAGAACGCTGCGTAAGCGCATCGGCTTTCACCTTTCGTTCGGCGCGTCGGCCTTCGAGGATATTCAGCACGGCAGGGATCGCCGCAAAGAACGCGGACAGCGCCCCTAAGATCAACTCAGCCATGGGCTTGCGTATCCCCTGACGGATTGACCGGCTGCGCTACTGGCTGCGGGTGTGCGCTGTTGGACTTGTTAAAATCCTTGGCTAACGCGATGCCGACACCCGTGACGATCCCGCCGAGAAACTTGATCCAGCCCGCCGTATCTGCCGGCATCCCGTGTTCTGTAAAGACCTGCTGCGCGACGGTGAGCACGATCACGACGTATCCCACCAAGGTTGTCATCCAGCTTGACCCGAGCATAGGCACCTCCTAGTTAGTGTGTCTTGAATCGCCAATGATCGCGTTCGACCTCTCGTAAACGGCCCTCTTTGTCAACGTCTCGCCGCTCCAACTCGGCAGTCCTGGGAGGGAGATCGGCGCGTTCGTTGAGTGTAGACTTAATGCTGGCAATATCTTCCTTGATTCCGCTAGCCCATACCCCCACAACCACCCCAGCGAGAACAACGACAAGGCTACAAGCGCCAAGAAAGGGACGAGAGAGGAGGGCGGATAATTCTTTGCGTTCGTCATGGTCGGTTGCCATCGCATCATAGCTCCTAGCGTTTCGTCTTTTGTGGACATGACAGCCAGTGCGTATGCGCCGTCTTCTGATTCACCATCTTGCCGCAATACGGGCATTGTCCCTGCTTCATGCTTCCGTCTCTTTCGGTTCTTCCTTCGGGTCGAACTCCACATGAATGTGGTCGGATTCGAGGACCACATCGAATTGCTCGCCCAAGGCCCATCGCAATTCTTTGACCAACGTCGGCAGCAATTCAGGAAGAATGGTGTTCGTCCGTAGGTCCAGCGCCTTGCCTTTATAGTGCAGGCTATTCGGCCCGTGCTTGCCGTCACTCCCCGACGTAATCACGCAGGCATACGGGTTGCCGGTGTTCTTGAAATAGACCCAACACGCGAGGGTATGCGCGACCGCCATTTGTGGAGAGAGCCCTCGAAGATCCACCCCGAACTTAATCATTAGCGCCGTCTCCTTCGCTGCCACAGTCCCCACCGGCCCGCCCCGTTGTGCACGTCCGGCGCGTAGGTCGTCAACACCAACACGGCCGTCGTCGGCGTGACGGTTGGAGAGAGCGCCGCCACCGTGACCGTCGGCGCGTAGCCGGTCGTCGTGAGCGAGGCCGTCGAGGGCGTGGCCGTCTTGTGATCGGAGGCCGTGACCGTCGGGGCATACGTGGTCGTCGTCAGCGTGGCCGTCGTCGGGGTGACGGAGATCGACACCGGCACCAACGTATAGGACACGGACTGCGTGAACGCGGGTTTGGCGAGCACCCGTCGGTTCGGGTTCGGCCACTCCGTCTGCGTAAACGGGAAGGGTTCTTCTCCCAGCACGCGCCCGCCTGCCGGTTGCTGCCTATAGCGCGGGTTGATGCGGGGATTCGGCCACTCGGTCTGCGAGAAAGGCACGACCACGACGCCATTCGTGACGGTCGGGGCATAGCCCGTCAGAGTCAACGTGGCAGCCGTCGGGATGACCACGGTGTTAGAGACTGGCGTGCCTGCATACCGATGCGACTGCGGCACATAGGTCCAAGCGCGTCCGCGGGGGTTCAGCCAATCCGCCTGTGCGAACGGACCCGATCCGCCCGTGGCCGTGACGCTGGGCGCGTAGCCCGTGGTGGTCAGCGTCGCGGTTGTCGGAGTCACGGTTTTGTGATCGGATGCCGTGACCGTGGGGGCGTAGCCGGTGGTTGCTAACGAGGCCGTCGTCGGGGTCGCGGAGACCGCACCGTAGAACCGATCGGTCCCACGAGATTCGTAGGCTTGGGTACGCCGTGGAGCCAACACCGGGTTGTCCCACGCCGTCTGCATGAACGGCTTGATATTCGTCGCGGTGACGGTCGGGGCATACCGTGTCGTCGTGAGTGACGCCGTCGCTGGCGTCACACTGACGCTGGTGCCAGCCAACGTCGTCAGGAGCAGATTCGTGACAAAGACGGTCTGCGCGAAGGCAGGACGGGCAGAGATCGGCGTGACGATAGGCGTGCGGAAGATCTTGGTCGTATCCGGTGGCGTGGGATGCACCACCCCCTGCGGCCCAAAGAGGTTCTGTGTCACCCATGACTGCGCCTGGATGGCCACCTGACGGGAGATCGCCGTCAGACGCTTGACCGAGACTAATCCACGACTAAGATTCGCCACTACTCGTACTCCATCTGTGCGCCCATTAAGACGGGTACCGTGGTATCCAGTTCAATAATCAGACTGCCAAATGCGGTGGCCGACGTACTCCCCCAGGTCACCGTGGTCCCCGTGAACCCACTATCCCGCGTCACATACTCCGCCCCTGATGTCGGGGTGGCATAGCCCGAGTCCGCTTGTTCTGTCCAATTGGTCGGCGTCGTCATCGTCGCCGGATTGGTCGAGTTGCCAATGACGCCCATGGTCACATTCCCCGTCAGGGCTGAACTGCCGAATGCGGGCGCGGGCGTGCCTGCGGCGGCTTGATTGTCTTGTCCGGCTGATTGACGAATGGCATCCAGCCCCGTCCGTGTCATGCCAGATACCCGACAGACGAAAATCACCGTCCCGTCTGCCGCATCCCCCGTGCAGTTAAACGTCACGGTTTGCGAGGACGCGGCAACCAGCCCGTTCGAGACAAACGCATAGATGGAGTCCTGGCTGGTACGGAATGTCTGTCGGCGAATGTACGAGAAGGGAATACCCAGACTCGTACGCATCGAGGCATTGGGGCCCACGGCAACCGTGGCTCCCGCGCGAACGAAGGCAATCAAGAGATCCCCGGCCGCAGGCGTGAATGCCCCGCTGGCATAGGAGGTCGCATTCGTCGTGCTCGCCGTCGTGACCGCATGTGTACACGCTGCCATGCTGCATCCTTATGGAGAGGATGCGCCGTGGCCCATCCTCTCGTCACAGACTGAAATCGCGGTCTAGACCTGCTCGTAAATAATATGCCCGCCCACCAAGCCCGCGGTCGTGCCGGTAAAGCCGCTCAACGAGACTTCTCCGAGTGACGCCGCAGCGCCGTACATCGAAATCTCCGAGCCGGGAGCCGCGACCCATCGGACGATCCCGCCGAAGGCGTTGAACGTGAGGTTCAGCAAACTGAGTGTGGCGGAACGTTGCGGCTTTGTGGTCGAGGTGCTGAACGCCACCGCCAGCGAAGTGGCCGCGCTGGACGTGGCATCGAGGGCCGCCGTTCGGACCCCGGAGAGGGCCGTGGCCCCGACGGTGGAATCCCGCGCCAGTAAGAGATACTGCGGGGCGCTAGAGGTGGCTTGGCCGCCCACATAGACCTCTGAGATCTGTGTGCGCGTCGAGGCCACGCCTTGCACGGCGATGTATTTGGCATCGGTGTAGTTGGTGGTATCCGCCACGGCTTCAGTGGTCCAGGTCGGGACGTTGGCGCTGTACTTTCCCATGTGAGATCTCCTTGGTTAAGGCACAATAATCAGGCCATCGGCCTGCTGACGAGCCGCACGTTCTTGTGCCTGCTCAATGACCGCGAGAAACGGCGCGCACTCCTGATTGCATCCAGGGTTGTCACAGACATACCGATCACATTTCTGACAATAGCCGCGCTCCCGCGTGCGAAGCGGATTGAGCACCACAATCACTTGGCAATGGGCGCAGGTGATCGTCGCGCTTTCGAGCGTATGCCCGCTCCCCACCAGCATCGCATCCGGCTTGCCGATCATCGCGGGATTAAACGGCACCCCCGGACTTTCTCGATGATCCACCATTAAGTACCCTTCATGTCGTCGTTTGCTGCTCATGCTCGTCTCCTAGAGTAACGATTGCGCCCAGAGTGTCCCGCCCCCGCCACCACTGCCCGCATCGTAGGGATAGTGAAGAAGATGCTCAGGCGTCCATCGTGCGGCTGACGGGCTGGCAATACTGGTTGGTTGTGCGCCCCCGCTCCCCGTATAAATCACCGGATGCCGCCCATTGCCGGAGAGATCACGAATATCATTCACGCTCCCACAGCGGGCATAGGCCCACAGGGTTGGAAGATATTGTTTGAGGACCGGCACGCCCGCCATAGATTGCTTCGCAATCGCCCAGTTGGGGAACGCGCACGTATAGATCTGCACGTCGCTGAATCGCCCGTCAATACCCTCGAAGTCCGTCCAGTTATTGGCCCCGATGGTAATGGCAAAGTTACTAGTAAGCGAGGGTGGGGCATTCGCCGTGCTCGTTTGAATCACCTTCGAGAGATCCGGCAGATCGTAGAAATAATCACAGTAGGTCGTGCCCCCTGAAATATAGGAGCGCACCGCCTGCCGTGCCCATCGGCCCGTAATCTGCGAACTCGAAAAGACCTCGTTGCCGTCCATCCCGATAGCGAAATCTACAGGCGTGTGCAAGGCCGAGTAGAACGCCACCAGGCTATAGGTGCCTAGGCTACTCCCGTACATGAAATGCGAGGTGTACAGCCCATTCGCCGCCGTGTCCCAGTACATATTCCAGAAGGCCGTGAGCGGATAGCGCACCGGCAATCCATACTTGGAGTAAGGCCACGCAATACCCTGACAGACAGACCCCGTATTGGGGCAACGCAGTGCCATTACACCACCTGACGGTTATGTGTACGCACTTTCAACGTGCTGCCTGACGCCGGAAACGATTGCCCTGTGCCATTATTCAACAGCACGGCCTTATAGAGTCCTGGCGGCATGGGAATATCCGGGAGCACCAGCCGTTGCGCGGTCGTCACCGCCCGCAAGGGCCCGAACGTCCCGACATACGCATTCTGTGATGGCGCATTGGACGCATCGCCGTCTTCGTAGTTGGTCCCATCGGCGGCACGCACGAGGTACAGATCGCATCCTGTCGCTGCAGTCGGATTGGTGCCAAACGTGACGGCGAGTTCCCAGTCCCCCAACAGATCCGCTGCGGTCCCATCCGCCCCTTTCGCGGCACTGATCGCCCGCGCATTGTTGGCGAGGGAATTCAATTCCGTTGTCATCACGGAGGTGATGGTTTCGTAGTTCAGTTGTTTAATAGTGGCCATCGTTCACTCTCCTTCGTTGTGTGACAGACGTGCGGTCACTTGCGTCACATAGACGCCCGTTGGCACCGCTGGCGGCGTCGTATCTCCCCCGCCACCTGGCACCCCGATATAGGTGTCCCCTGCCGACACCACGAGGTTGTCAATGATCTGTTGCCCTGCCCGCACCGTCTCGTCGAGTGCGCCTTGGTAGTCGCTGAGAAAGAGCGACCCAAGCCCAAAGGTCGTGCAGTTGTCATTGACCCGTTGTGAGTTACCCGCGTCAATGCCGGTGTTGAAACAATTCTTGAGATTGTTGTTACTGTAGATCTTGGTGCCATCCACCCACACTTCGGCCACGCCGTTCCCCGTCGCTTGCGGGGTGCTCCATTTCAGGTGATATTCAAAGGTATATTTCTGCCCGATGTTGAAGCGCCAAATGCGCTGAGACAGCAGCGAATCGTTCGGGCGTGTGCTCAAGCTGGTGCTCTGATAGCCCCCGTAGCTTAGGTAGGTCGCATTATCATCATTGAAAAACCCGAGCGGCCATTGCTCGTATCCACAGGGCCCCCCGCAGGGATAGAGTTGGAGGGCGTTCCCATAGCGTGCTCCGCTCGGATGGGCGCCCGAGGTGTTGTTGTCGTACAAGCCACAATCCGCCCCCAGCCCCCCATCGGTGCTCGACCCAGCCGGTTCAAATGACCCGCCAGGAGTGTAGTGGAACACGATCTTATGGCCGTAGCACCCGCTCGTTGAGTTCGCGTAGGTATCGCTTTTCGGGAATCCGTTCGGCACAAAATCTTCGTGGTCGCCGTTGCCGGTATAGGTCCAGTAGATTTGAAACCGGACATGAAACTCTTTCACATCGGTATGGCCGGATTGCATCGTGGCGAGCACGCCGCTCGCGCCATCGCCAGGATTATGACTCGTCACATCGCGCAAAAAGATCCAGAGTGCGCCGTACCCATTGGTCCGTCCAAGTGTGCTGTCATGGTTGATGACATGCACGTAATCGTTCCCGTTCGACGTGAGTGAGGTACTGGTGAGGGCCGAATAGGTCGAGACGGCGTTGATGTAGCGGTTGCCGACCCCGTAGGACGACCAGGCGCCTTCTCCTATGCCGGTCTGTGCGGGGTTATACCAGGCTTGCGTGCAATCGTTCAGGCACTTTGGGGTTTCGCTGTTAAGCGTCACCGGGAAGAATGTACTGCCCCCATTGAAATCTTCGCACATGATCGTGGTGGACAGGGCACAGAGCGTCGGCTCGGCGTAGGGCAGCCCGCCCGTGCAGGTCAATCCCTTTGACGTACACCAGGCCGCAGTCCGTTCAGGAGCCGCCGCCTGAGTGGGAGCAGGCCACGCAGCGATGACACACAACAGCAT
>OFRE01000016.1_pt1 | contig 42944 bp, 39 predicted proteins | sample 1543061 | NCBI WGS metagenome assembly OFRE01 (sample SAMN07774218, study PRJEB24372) | wastewater metagenome | isolation source: Exp Tend NO 50WW | collected 2016-02
AAGCGACCATCAGGTGAAGGAGCTTGGCGGAGAGTTTTGCCAACACTAGCGGACAAAAGTAGGAGAGTAACTGCCTCGGTAGGTGAGGAAATCGAGCCGAGTGACTTTACGAAAAAAGCTTACCTGACGCAATTTTCTGACTATTTTCTAGAAAAGTACCGTGATACTAGCTGGGTTAGGTGATAAAAATGAGCTGGCTGTGCAACCAACAACAATATTACCTAGCAATAAAGATATAATAAATTGATGGATCAACAACTCGCGCTTGAAATTCTGCATGCAGGCCACAACGTCTTGCTCACTGGCCCTGCTGGTGCAGGGAAGACGTATGTGCTCAACCAATTTATCCGGGCGGCGAAGGCTGGTGGCAAGCATGTCGCGGTGACGGCGACGACTGGTCTGGCCGCGACGCATATCGGGGGCAATACTATCCACGCCTGGAGTGGGATCGGCATCCACGATCAGTTACCGCAAGATTTTGAGGATTATTTGCTGAAATCCCGCCGCGATATCATCGAGACGACTGACGTGCTGGTGATCGACGAGATCTCGATGCTGCATGACTATCGGCTCGATATGGTGGACGCTGTGGCGCGGACGGTGCGCGATGACGAGCGGCCATTTGGCGGGATCCAGCTGGTGATGTGCGGTGATTTTTTCCAACTGCCGCCGGTAAATCGCGATGACTCTCGCCAGGGGAGCTTCGTCGTGAATGCTGAGGTTTGGGAAACACTCGATCCGGTCATTTGCTACCTCGATGAGCAGCATCGTCAGGACGACGACGAATTTCTCGAGATATTGAACGCGCTGCGGGGTGGTGACATCCGGCGTCGGCACGCCGAACGGTTACTCGAGCAGGTTGGAGCCGATCTGGATGATGACAAAGTGACGGAGCTGCACACGGTCAATATCGATGTCGATCGCATTAACCAGCAGCGACTGAATCAACTCGAGGCTGAGACGCATTACTACGATATGACGACGACGGGCTCGGAAAATTACGTGGCGACTCTCAAGCGGTCATGTCTGGCGCCGGAACGTCTAGCGCTCAAACAAGGCGCACTGGTGATGGCGATCAAAAACAGTCCAGAGCGCAAATACGTGAATGGCTCGATTGGCGAGGTCGTCGGGTTTGAAAAGGGGACTGATTACCCGGTAGTGGAATTCAAAAATGGCAAGACGATCACCATGCAGCCGGATGGCTGGGAGCTCCGTGACGGCGACAAGAAACGAGCCGGGATCACGCAGTTTCCATTGCGATTAGCGTGGGCGATCACGGTGCACAAGAGCCAAGGCATGACGCTCGATGCGGCGCGGATTGACCTGCGCCGGGCGTTTGTCGAAGGCATGGGATACGTGGCGTTGTCGCGCGTGCGCCGACTGGACAATCTGAGCCTGCTCGGGCTCAACAATATGGCGCTGAAGATCAGTCCTGAAGCACTGGAGATCGATGAACGGCTCCGTACGAAAGCCGCACAGGATGCCAAGCGTCTCGAGCACCTGCGTGCCAATGTCGGCTCACGGGAAAAGGAAGAGTCTGCCAAAGCTGCTGACAAGCAAAAACGAGCCAGTAGCTGGGCGGAACGGCTGGAAAAAATGCGCGAGAAGCACCCGAATGCGTATACGCCATGGAAAAAAACAGACGATGCAATCCTGAAAGAGAAATTCCTCAGCGGCATATCGGTCAAAGAGATCAGTAAGCTCCTCGGTCGCAATGATCGCTCGATCATATTGCGGCTGCAGAAGCATTTCGGGGAAGACGTCGTGACGCTGCCATAATTATTTGACATTTTAATAGAAATAGCCCATACTATATTTTATCCACACCACTAGTGTTAGGAGCACGATCGTGGACGTACAAACTCAACAACGGCAAGCTCTGCTCGCCTTGGCGTCTCTGGTCAATCCGGAGGGCGTCAAGAAGATTTCCGACGCAGAGGAGGCGCAGCGCGCCGCCAGTAAGCCTCAACCAGAACAGGGGCAGACCAAGTGAGCCCCAAACCACCCGGCTACTGGGTCATCACCCTCCTGTGTTGGGCGATGGTGGCCTTTCTGGTGGGGATGGCGATCTGGTCGTTGACGCACGGCGACATTGTGAGCTTCATCGGCTTACTGCTCCTCGCCGCGTGTGTTCTGATCACCATGTTCCAGCCGAAGTGGTTCCAGCGATTCGCTCGCTGGTAACACATGCTCTGAGGGCTCTGGCCTTTTTCCACCCGCACCCGACGAAGTTGAGCCCGCCTCCTTCCAAGGGGGCGGGTTCGTCATTTTCAGACACATTTGCAAATAAACTAACGAGGCCGACAGGACGAGCTTTAGGGGTGGGGTGCTCATTGCATGAATTTACTTCATGCAATGAGCGGGGAGGGTGAGTCCTCCCCTGTATCCTAAGGCTCGACTTTGTGTCGGGCTTAGGATACAATCAATAGCGTTAACAATTTAATTATCAAGAGTTCAGCGAGGGATATGGCCCTGTGACCTGACAGCAACCGATTTAATTCGGTGCTACCTCCATCCTGGCAACAGGAAAGATATGCATGCATGCTACTCTTTTCTCGCGCCATGGGCAGATGAAAGGAGTTTTTTTATGTCTGCACATCAAACCAATTATCGTACCGCCGAGAGCGTGAGCCCCGGCCATCCCGATAAACTCTGCGATCAGATCTCTGACGCCATCCTCGACGCATATCTCGCTGGTGATCCGCTGGCGCGTGTCGCGGTCGAAACCGCAGGTGGACACGGCAAGATATTTATCACCGGTGAGGTCACGTCGAAATCTCATATCGATGTCGCGCCAATCGTCAAACGCCTGGCGGGCGATGTCGAACTGATCGAACACCTTGTCAAACAAAGCCCGGAAATCGCCCGGGGCGTTGACACCGGCGGGGCGGGTGATCAGGGGATCATGGTCGGCTATGCGACGGGTGAGACGCCCGAATATTTGCCACTCGAGACTATCTTGGCGCGCCGTCTCAATCAGTATCTCTACGCAATTTGGCCGTTTGACGGCAAGACGCAGGTGACGCTCAAGGATGGCGAGATCGTCGCAGTAGTCGCCAGCTTCCAGAACTCTAAGGGTCAGACCCTTAGGGCTGAAGTGGAGAATTGGTTGAAGAATCAAAAAGTCGGCGCGAGCCTGAACGTTCATATCAATCCTACCGGCGATTGGCAGCAGGGCGGGTTCGACGCCGATGCTGGCCTGACCGGGCGCAAACTCGTGGTGGACAATTACGGTCCGCATATCCCGGTCGGTGGCGGGGCATTTAGTGGCAAGGACGCCAGCAAAGTTGATCGCTCGGCGGCCTATATGGCGCGGCGTATCGCGGTGGATTATCTCAAAAAACGGAAAGCAAATGAAGTGTATTGCTACCTCGCCTACGCGATCGGCGTGGCTGAACCAGTCGAGGCGACCGTGATCGTGGATGGTGTGCAAGAGGTGGTGGAGGGCTATGACCTGACGCCCCGTGGCATCATCGAAGCACTTGATCTGCGCAAACCTCAATTCGAACAAACCGCCCGCTATGGGCACTTCGGTAATGGGTTCATCTGGGACGCCTAGCTTACACCCAGTTTCACATCACTATATAGTTCTCTCCTGGCCTCTTCACCTACATTCTCCGTCAGAGTACGATCCGCGCCGAGACGACGTAGTCGTCTCGGGCTGCTCTCCGCGCTTTTTAGCCTCTTCCAGAGAAGTAGGATGAGCGGCCAGGCTGGCGCGAGTCAGACGCCCTGTGATTCTCGCTAGCCCGTTCTCTTGCAGCTCCTGCGACCAATGCCGCCAATTCGATAAAACTGAGGCAGATGAGCTAGCAGCTGACGAGTAATTATCAAAAACTCTGCCCCGAACCCACCTTTATATAAAGGTGAGGGGACGCGCCCTTTAGGGTCGACGTTTTTGATACGTCAGCTGGTGGTTCAGATGCCATCATGTTTTTGAGCTTGGCGGAGAGTTTTGCCTACTTTTGCGGACAAAAGTAGGAGAGTAACCGCCTCGGTACTCGGGGATAACCGAGCCGGGTGTGCAAGCCAAGTAAGCCATCTGGTGGAGATATTTTGTCTATTTTCTAGAAGAGACAGTGATACCTAATCAACTTCTATCTCTTGCGCGGCTTTATAGTGCCCCAGGACGTTGATCTCACAGCCTAGGTTGTTTAGTTCCGAGAGGGCGATGTCGAGCTGGCGCTGGTCGGCTTCGATGTCTATGAAGAACTGGTATTTCCAGACTTGGCCGCGGATGGGGCGGGACTGGAGCTTGGTGAGATTGATACCGAGTCCCGCAAAAATCCCGAGTGCACGATAGAGCGCGCCGGGGGAATGGTCGGTACGGAGGACGAGGGAGGCTTTGTCGGCATGCTCAACGGCAGGGGCGTTTGGTTGAATAACTAAGAAGCGTGTGAAATTTGCCGATTCGTCTTCGATATTTTCCTGCAAGATGCTCATACCGTGAAGGGTTGCTGCCGCATGTGAGGCGATCGCAGCGGACGAACTCGACTCGAGGGACTTGATATACGAGACGCTCTCGGCAGTGTCTTCACGCTCAATCCGCGTTGCGTGGGGCAGGTGGGTGGTGAGGAAGTCATGACACTGGGCGAGGGCGGGCGCCATGGAATACACGGCCGTGATGTCTTCAAGTTTTGTCCCTGGGTAGCCGATAAGTTGCTGATGAATATGCTCGGGCAGCTCGCCGATGATAGGGTAATGGTGTTTGACGAGGAGATCGTAGACCGCTGTAATTGAGCCATAAAGCGAGTTCTCGATAGCTACGATAGCTGCGTCTGCTTGGGCGCTCTCAAGACTGGTGAACACGTCCGGGAAGGTGTCGCACGGGACAATAACGGCATCAGACCCAAACCATTTTTGAGCTGCAAGATGGTGAAATGAGCCGAGGGCGCCCTGGATTGCGATTTTCATAGTTCTCATAGTAGCAGAGGCGAAAGGTTTCGGCTTGTAAATGATACCGTCTCAGCGCATACTCAGAACAACAACTAACGGAGGTCATGCATCGTGGAAGTAGCAGTGAATTATCTGGCGGTGTTGCTGGCGGCACTATCAACAATGGTGGTCGGGAGTGTGTGGTACACACCGAAAGTCTTCGGCAACATGTGGATGAAACTCTCGGGCGCGAAGCCAGACGCCAACATGAGCTGGGGCAAGACGGCCGCTATGTATGGCAGCGTGTTGCTAGCGTCGCTGATCAGCGCCTACGTGTTGGCACACGTGACGTATCTGTCGAACCAAGTGCTCGGCGGCACGTTCCTGCAAAGCGCGCTATCGACGGCGTTTTGGGTCTGGCTGGGCTTCACGGCGACGCGGATATTTACTCACGATACGTTTGAGGGTCGTCGCAAAAAACTGACGGTGCTCAATGCTGCACACGAACTTGTCACGTTCCTCGTCATGGGACTAATTGTTGGTGCAATGGGAGTGTAATTGGACGTTAGACGTAAGATGTAAGGACTCAGAACTCTCTCGATACGCTATAATAGTCCGAGTATATGGCAGCAGAAATACCAAAATTTCCAAAACGATTTTTCTGGGGGGCAAGCACGAGCGCTCATCAGGTAGAGGGTGGGACGCACAACAACTGGAGTGTGTGGGAGCTCGAAAATGCCAAGAGTCTCGCGCAGGCTGCGCCCTACAAGATGAGCCATCTGCCGATCTGGCCTCAGGTCAAGCATGACGCGACCGATCCGGACAACTATGTTTCTGGACAGGCGACCGATCACTATCGACGCTACGAGTTAGATTTTGATATTGCAGAGAAACTGAATTTCAACGCGTTTCGTTTCAGTATCGAGTGGTCGAGAATCGAGCCACAGGAGGGCCAGTGGGATGTGCGCGAGATCCAGCACTATCGTGACTATATCACCGCTCTGAAAAAGCGTGGCCTCGAGCCATTTGTCACGCTGTATCACTGGACGGTGCCGACGTGGTTTTCGGATCTGGGTGGGTTTGAACGGGCGCGTAACATCAAATATTTCGTGCGGTTTGCCGAGAAAATTCTCCAGGAATTGGGGCAAGATCTTCGCTATATCACGACTATCAACGAGCCAGACACCGTTGCGTCACATGGCTATGTCATCCTGGACCATCCGCCGCAACGACACTCGGTCGCCAAGGGTCTCTGGGTATATCGCAATCTGCTCAAGGCGCACAAAGACATCTACACGCTCGGCAAACGGATGAGCCGGCGCTACAAGATCGGCTTTACCAAGGGTTACGCTTGGCTCAGACCGGGCGACGAGCGTACGATCACGCGGTTTGCGATGAAGGCTGATTTTTGGATCCGAGACGATATAGTGATCAGGTACGTGGGTCGCAAGACTGATTTTATCGGGCTTAATTATTACTTTTCTGATCGTCACGTCGGCCTGAGGGTGAACAATACTCAGGAGAATATCAGTGATCTCGGCTGGGAAATGCGTCCAGAAGATCTCGAGCACGTCATCCGTCGGCTGTGGAAGCGCAACAAAAAGCCGATCATCATCACCGAGAGTGGGGTCGCCGACAAAAATGACACCTATCGTCAGCAATGGATTCTCAGGTCAATCATGGCGATGGACGCAGCCATGAAAGATGGTGCTGAAGTGTTTGGCTACCTGCACTGGGCGATGACCGATAATTTTGAGTGGGCATATGGTAACTGGCCACGCTTCGGGCTGATCGAAATTGACTACGACAATAACCTGAAACGCACCGTGCGCAAAAGCGCTCTCTGGTATGGGCAGGCGATTAAGAAGATGAGGGAGCAGTAACTCACTTCGCCGACCGATCCCAGCTTCAATACCGCGCCGCCAGGCGCGGTTTGCGCTTGTGTTCCGCTCTCAGCCCCGCCTCTCCCCACCATCCCCCCCAGCGCCCGCTCCCGCGCGGACGGTTGTCTGCCTGGACTGCCATACTAAAGTATCGCATTCCCGCAGACCAACCGACCCGGCTGCGCTTCCGTTAACGGCACTGAGAGAGATGGTGACTCGGGCGGCTGGCGCCACCTGCGACCACTGTGATTCTCGGTAGCCTTGTCTTTTGCAGCTTCTGCAGCTCCTGCGCCCCCTGCCGCCAATTCGACTAAGCCGAGGGAGTGCACCTGTTTTGGCTGGAATCATTTGCGAGGACATGTCTTTTACAAACAATGAAAATAAAGTAAAAGACCGTGCCCCGAAGGGGTCGTTCCGCAGCAACCAGCCACAACAGGTAAACGACCATCGCGCGCAGGAGCTTGGCGGAGAGTTTTGCCTACTTTTGCGGACAAAAGTAGGAAGTAACCACCTCGGTAGGTGAGGAAAATGAGCCGGGTTGGTGAGCAATAAAATATACCCAATTATCATCATCCTTATGCTAAACTTATGACAGATGAGCACTAAGCTGACTATTCCTCAAATTGAGCAAATGGCAAACACTATTCGTGAGGATATTATCCGCATGCTCGAACACGCCAAGAGCGGTCACTCAGCCGGTCCGCTGGATCTGGCTGACATTTTCGCCAGCCTTTATTTCAATGTCATGAATTACGACCCCAAGAATCCCGACTGGGAAGAGCGGGATATTTTCATACTCAGCAACGGACATACCGTCCCGGTACAATACGCTACCATGGCACGGGCGGGGTTTTTCGACGTTGAAGAGCTGATGACGTTGCGCCAACTTGGCTCGCGGCTGCAGGGTCATCCTGAGCGTACGAAACTTCCAGGCCTCGAGAATACCAGCGGCCCGCTTGGCTCGGGGCTTTCTCAGGCAGCCGGCATGGCATATGTCATGAAAAACATCGATAATAAAGACCCTAAAGTACCACACCGCTGGGTCTATGTCGTCATGGGTGATGGCGAGCTCAACGAAGGTAATATCTGGGAAGCAGCCATGTTTGCCGGTAAGAACAAGCTGCACAATCTCATCGGCATCATCGACCGCAACAACATCCAGATCGACGGCAATACCGAAGACATCATGCCTCTCGAAGATTTGCGTGGCAAGTGGGAAAGCTTCGGCTGGCATGTCCAGGAAGTTGATGGCCACAATGTCGAGAGCATCATCGACGCCTATAGTATGGCGCGAGCAATCGTCGAAAAGCCAAGCGTGATCATCGCCCATACTATCCCGGGCAAGGGCGTGCCGTTCATGGAATACGACTACCACTGGCACGGCGCTCCACCGAATAGTGAGCAGGCCAAAGAGGCGTTGAGGAAATTGCGCAGTTTGAACGGAAAAATACAAGGCGAACATGAATAGTCAGACAGCTTCAGGGTTAGAAAAGTGGTCGAAAATCGGAGTATATGCTTCAGTATTATCGGGTCCACTTTTTATTGCTGCTATAGCGCTCACGCCTACATATAAAATGGATTACAGCAAAGATGGTGGTTTCACTGCTGTTGCAATGATTGGTATGTGGGTGATCCTTGCTATAGTCGTATTGCTAGAGTATAGAAAAGCTAAACATGCCAAATTGTCAGAGGGTACGATCGCAGCTTCACGCAGATTGATTATTGTATTGTCGGCTATCATTGTCAGTTTCTTTACGGGTATATTCGGGATATATTATGTTTGGTAGTAATTATCTGAAAAGCCATAGTCATCAAATACGGACAGGAGAAGACAGATGAGCGAATTACATTTATCGAGCAAAATTGGTCATGATGACGTCGATCAGGAGCCGATCCGCAAAGGATTCGGCCGTGGTCTCAAGGCTGCGGGTGAGGCGGACGCGAATGTCGTCGCGCTCAGTGCTGATCTGACAGACTCGACGCAGATAAGCTTGTTCAAAGCCGCATTTCCCGAGCGGTTCATCGAAATCGGTGTGGCCGAACAAAATCTTGTGACCGTCAGCGCTGGTATGGCCGCCATGGGCAAGATACCGTTTTGCAGTAGCTATGCGGCGTTTAGTCCGGGTCGTAACTGGGAGCAGATCCGTACGACGATCGCGCTCAATGACCGTCCGGTCAAGATCGTCGGCTCGCATGCCGGTGTCTCTGTCGGTCCGGATGGCGCGACGCACCAGATGCTCGAAGATATCGCGCTGATGCGGGTGCTGCCAAATATGGTCGTGGTGGTACCGGGTGATGCAGTTGAGGCCGAAAAAGCCACCAAGCTCATTGCCCAAAACGGCAAGCCAACGTATCTGCGTCTGGCACGCGAAGCCACGCCGATATTTACGACCGAAAACACTCCGTTTGAGATCGGCAAGGCCTACGTACTGCGTTCGGGCGCAGATATCACGCTCATCGGCACGGGCACGATGACCTACCAGTGTTTGTTAGCAGCGCGAACCCTCGCGACAGATGGCATCGAAGCCGAGGTCGTCCATGTACCGACGATCAAACCACTCGACGAAGAGACTATCCTGGCCAGCGTCCGCAAAACCGGCCGCGCGCTAACGGCCGAAGAAGCCCAGATTGCTGGTGGGCTCGGTGGGGCGGTCGCCGAATTATTGAGTGAAAAACATCCCGTCCCGCTCAAGCGCATCGGTATGCAAGATCGCTTCGGTGAGTCGGGCGATCCGGCACAACTGCTCGAACATTTCGGTCTCACCGGCAAGCATATTGCGTTTGCCGTGCATGAATTTCTCGATCAACATAAATAAAGGAATACACTATGAGTCTGACCATCCAACAAATGCGCGATAACTGCCTGCGAGCCCGACACCTCATGAGGCGCTCACGTGACCAACATTTTGCTGTCGGAGCATTTAACATCGATAACCAAGAGACCTTGATTGCGATTTGCCGTGCAGCACAAGCAAAAAGCGCACCAGTTCTCATCGAGCTGAGCGATGGTGAGATCAAAGCCATGGGGATCGATAACGTTCGTGACATTGTCGATAATTACAAAGCCGAATACGGCATCGAAGTCTATCTCAACCTCGATCACAGCCCAACCGTCGAGGGCTGCAAGCGGGCGATTGATGCTGGCTATGAATTCATCCACATAGACATCTCCCAAGCCAATCACGATGCAACCGAAGAGGAAATCATCGCCGAGACCAAAGAGGTCGTCGAATACGCGAAGTTTACGGGCGCGCTTGTCGAGAGCGAACCACACTACTTCGGCGGCTCATCCAACGTGCACAAGGAAGAGATTGATTATGAAGAGATCAAAAAGACCTTCTCGACTCCAGAGGGTGCTAAGTCTTTCGTTGAAGCGACTGGGATTGATACCTTTGCAGCTGCGGTCGGTAATCTCCACGGTAAATACCCTGTACCGAAAGAGCTTGATCTCGAACTGCTAAAGCAGATCCGTGAAGCGATCCCGTGTCAGATCTCGCTCCATGGCGGATCCGGCACGCCGCTCAATTACTTTGAAGAAGCAGCCAAAATTGGTGTGAGCAAGATCAATATCAACTCAGATATGCGATACGCCTTTCGTACTACCCTCGAAGAAGCTCTCAAGGGCGACCCCGAAGAATTCGCTGTCGTGAAACTGATGGATCAAGTCAAGGACGCTGTCCAAAAAGTCGTCGAAGAAAAGATCGACGCGTTTGGTTCTGCTGGCAAAGCTGTACTGTAAATAAAAAAGACCGCAAATTGCGGTTAGTTTGGCCGGAGCCGGGTGGACGAGGCTTGCGCCATCTATCCACCCGACCCTTGTGTTGGTTAGCCTTCTGGGGCAACCAGCGGCGAGATGCCAGAGTAGCTGGTCGTCATCAACTGACGCCGTATCCACTCAGTCTCATCACCACCGGTACCCCAGCGCAGCCGGTAGGCCACGTGCTGGACAGTCCAGCACGTCATCACCGTGTCGCGCAGGCCCTGCATCGTGACGACGGCCACCATGTCTTCCCCGAGGAAGAACTTGATGTCACGTCGGACCACGGTGTCGTTCGGCTTGTGAAACGGCTGCGGTTCGTCTACCTTGGTGATGAGCCCCATCTGGATCTTCGTGAACCAGGTGAAGTTGCACCACGAGTGACGAGGCCAACCTGACGACGGGCGCGGCCTGACGATGTGGTCGAGCATGAACTCGATCGCCTGCTGCATGCTGGCCGTGAAGGTCATCTCCGACTTGGTCATGTGCATACCACCTTTCTGCCCGTTCCGGGCAAGTGAGCTGACTTATGGCGTGGTAGAGTCCATATTCAGCGTGAGGTGATAGCCTGGATCGGCCATCATTACTATTATAGCAAATATATCTTAATTTGTCAAGTATTGCGCTCATGTTTTCTCTGTTATACTGACATTCATGAGCAATATACCCACACTTATTTCAGATACTTTTTCGATAGCGAAAATTTCATCATGGGATGCTGAATGGATGCTATCGCGACAAGATGTATCTGCTGATACATTGCGAAGCGAAACACTCCAGTCAGGATTTCATGGGGAATTTGTAGCCGAAAGGGGTATCTGAGATGAGTGTGACTATTCTTTCAATTGGCAAAACAGTACAAGACGTATTCCTCAAAAGCGACGAGTTCGACCCGCACAAGGAAGGCAAGGTGGTATATACGCACTTGCCTCTTGGGGTGAAGATGGAAGTCGAAGACGTGACATTTAGCACCGGTGGCAACGCCGGCAATGTGGCGGTAACACTAGCTCGCCAGGGGCTCAATGCCCGCTACATGTGGACACTGGGCGAAGATCCGGCGAGCGAGACGATCTTGCATGATCTCGACCGCGAAGGTGTCGACACTTCACTCGTTGTTCAGAATGAGAAATATCAGGCGGGATACTCAGTGATCATGATCGCGACGAATGGTGAGCGGACGATCCTGAACCACCGTGGTGTCTCGACGGGCAAACAAGGCCGTGATATCGACTTCGACGCCATTGCTAGTGCTGACTGGATTTATCCGACCAGTCTCGCGAACGGTGGCGTTGATCTACTTGCACACATCGTGAATGCCGCTCGTCGTGGTGACACAAAGGTCATCCTCAACCCTGCCGGACCGGAACTGGCAGAGCCTGCAAAATTACGGGCAATTCTCGAAGATGTCGATGTGCTGGTGATGAACAAAGAAGAGATGAGTCAGCTCGTCGAGGGACATACGCTCGAAGAGCTAGTGCGCCATGGTCTCAACTTGAGCCCGGTTGTCATCGTCAGTGACGGGCCAAACGGCGTCGTAGCGAGCGACGGGAAGACTATCGTGACGGCGGGTATGTATGAAGACGTGCCGGTCATCGACCGCACAGGCGCGGGAGATGCCTTTGCCAGCGGATTCCTCAGCCAATGGGTACAAGGCAAATCACTCAAGGATTCAATCGTATTCGCTAGTGCGAATTCGACGAGTGTCGTCGGTGTGATCGGCGCAAAGGCTGGAATATTACGTCAGGGCGTAGCGTTACACGATATGCCAATAACAGAAAAAGAAGTATAGGGGGATACGACGTGGGATTTTTTGATAAATTACGGGGCAAAACAACTGAAGTGGAGGCGCAGCCTGTTGCGGCTCCGGAGCCTCAACCAGTAGCGACGCCAGCCGCAGACACGTCTCCAGTAGTAGCGGCTATGCCAGATGTGCCAACGGCGCAGAACCAACCACAAGAGAGTACTCCTGAACCTCAGCCCGCTGCGCCTGTGACGCCCGATACTGCTCCCGAGCCAGTGAGTCCTGCTGCGACACCGGAGCCGAGCGTAGCTCCCACAACATCTCACGCCGCCCAGCCCACCGCACTAGTGATCGGCGATATCTTTACCGATGCGTTTATCCAGCTCGCCGAAGGCTCAGCGAAAGTTATCAAAGAGGCGGATGGCCGTGAATGGCTGGCGCTGCCATTTGGCCAGAAACCACCCTACGATCATGTCGATATCGTCCGCTCAGTCGGCCCCTCACCAAACGCGGCTGTCTCGATGGCGCGCCTGGGGTTGCAAGCCAATCTGATGGCTTGGGTGGGTGACGATGCGACGGGCAAGGAAGCTATCGAACATCTCGACGGCGAAAAAGTCGGCACCAGCCAGATGGTAACTGAGGTCGGTAACAAGACAAGCTACTGGTACGTGCTGCGCTATGGTGCTGACCGTACGATGCTGGTGAAGAGTGAGAAATACAAGTACGAATGGAGCGATCCTGAAGCCACGCCGGATTGGATTTACCTCGCGTACATTGGCGAAGACTCATGGCCGCTTCACGAAAAGCTAGTCGACTATCTGACCCGCAACCCGAGCGTGAAGTTCGCGTTTCAGCCCGGGACGTTCCACTGGCAGTGGGGGACTGAGAAATTGGCGCAATTGTATGCTCATAGTCACATCACTATCATGAACCGAGAAGAAGCGGCCGACGCGACTGGCAAGCCGCTCGAATCAATCCACGAGCTCGCCGCTGGCCTGCATGCGCTCGGGCCAAAGATCGTCGTGATCACTGACGGGCCAAAAGGCTCGTATGCTTCATACGACGGCCGTGTAGTGACAATTCCTAATTATCCTGACCCAGCTCCGCCACTTGACCGGACGGGCGCTGGTGATGCATTTGCTTCGACTATCGTCAGCGCGCTCGCGCTGGGTGAAACTATGGAAACCGCGCTCACCTGGGCGCCCATCAACAGCATGAACGTCGTCCAAAAACTTGGCGCCCAAGCCGGACTTGTCGACCGTGCCACAATCCAGTCATTCATTGCCTCAGCACCGGCTGACTACAAGGTAACGGAGCTTGCGCAAGGGCTGTAGGTATATGGCGAAGATTCTCCGTGACTTGCTAGATGCAACTGAGCCGATCTTTTCGTTGAGTTTGCGGCAACTCGAAAAAGCTAGCGGCGACACGGCCGAAGACGCTCGTCTGATCGGCGAAATTTCTGAAAAGATGATCCGGGCAACTCGATCACTCGGTCTCGATCCTGCTGATACGACTGGTCGTGAGCTGTATCAGGCGCTCATGAGCAAGGTAGCCGAAGACAATGTCCGTGTCACCAAACTGATCGGCGGCACTGACCCAGACGATGTCGACGAGATGGTGCCACTGATGGTGGCGGCCGTCGACAAAATGAACATCAATCGAAGTTGCTGGGTGCTCAAGCATTCGGTTGCCAAACAACTTCTCAAACAAATGCCACCTGAGAAACTCATGGCTCACCTGGGCTATCGATCGATCGATAGCATGCTCAAGCATGAGGATATCGACGAGGTGTATACGGCACTCAGGTTTTCCGAAGGCAGTGAGTGGCTCAACACGTACAATGAACTTTTCAAGACGGTCAAGCCGAGCGATTTCGAAGTCCGTGATATCCGGATCATCGTGATGGACCACAAGAAATACGTCGATCTGGCTGAACATTTCGTCGAGAAAAAGCTGCACAATATCACCCACACCAAAGAGATGGGGGTGATCGTCGTCGTGCCGATGCATCACCGACGCATGAAAGGCATCACGCTCAAGAGCTTGCCGCTGATGTTCCATTATATTAACGAAATCCGCCTCTATTCGGCATTTTTCAAGCTCAAGCAAGTCAATCGTAACTTTGGTGAGACAGTTGTGCAGACGCTGATCGCTGATCCTGGTACTGCCAGCGAAATGGCCGGCTCAAAGGTGCATTGGCGGGTTATCCAGCGCTATTTTGGCAAGATGAAAGACGAGCATCACCCTGAAGCGTTTGAGCCGCACGTCCACCCGGAAGATCTGCACTGGCGTCGTGCCGAAGAATTATTGGCGCAGCTCGATCCGGAGATGGAGTTTTGGCAAGGGTTGGACTATGTCGGCAAGCTCTATGACGGCCAGCCCATCACCTTTAACCTCATGGATGTGTCACTGGGGTACTCGAACAGTATCGGCTATGCCGATCGCTACGTCTATCATTTCCGTGAGAGCTTGTGGAACGAGATTTTTATGCGCTATATGGGCAAGAAAAATCTCGAAAATCAGATCTTGCAGCAACTTGATAACGATATGATCGCGCCAGAGAAGCTCCCGTTGCCACAGAAGACCAAGACGCAGATCATCGAGCAAAAACACCGCGAATCTGACGTCATGCTCCGCAAGAAAATGATCGATGCGGCCGAGGGGCGACTGATCGGTGTGTCCGAAGAGTTCACTAGAGCTTTTGATATCCTGGAGAAATACGAAAAAGTCGTCACGATTTTTGGGTCGGCACGCACGCCGAGCGACGATCAGTCATACAAAGACACCTATGAAATTGCCGGACGTCTCGCCACGCGCGGCTACGCAGTGGTCACGGGTGGCGGCGGTGGGATCATGGCGGCGGCCAATCAAGGCGCGAGTGACAACGGCGGCGCCTCGATTGGGTTTAATATCAAACTACCGACCGAACAGCATCTCAACCCGTATGTCACCGAACACTACCAGTTCGAGCATTTCTTTGGGCGAAAAGTTGCCATGACGCTCGAGATGAGCGCCTATGTCTACTGTCCGGGCGGATTTGGGACGCTGGATGAATTGTTTGAGATCGTCACCCTGCAGCAAACCGGCAAAATTCAGCGCGTGCCAATCATACTTTTCGGCAAAAAATTCTGGGATCCGATGATGAAATATATCAAGAAGACATTTTTAGACGAATATAAAACCGTCAACGCAGCAGATCTTAAACTGATGACAATCACCGATGATATCGATGAGGTCGTGCGGATCATCGTGAAGCATGAGGGCGACAAACATGAGCCTCCCAAAGGCGCAGTGCCTGGAGCTCGGAAAAAATCTAAATAGGAGAAGGTGATGAACAAGCAATCTGGAAACGTCCTGCTGTGGCTCGTACTAGGGGTAGTTGCGATAGGGCTTGGTGTGTTGATTGTATGGCGATATTTCGCGGCAACGGATGCACTGGAGAATGCGCAGCAGACAGATACCGCAGCGGTGCAGCCGCTGTCAGGAAAAGGCGTGGAGGGAGTGGTGGATATCAAGGAATATGGACTCAAGCTTTCGTACGATAATTCAAGTGGCGAAGTATCGTATAAAATCGTCACGCAGGATTACGGCAATGGCGTTTCCGTCAAGGCAGCCGAGCTCTCAAACCTGGCGCTGACGAATAAAAAAAATGGTTGTAGCGGTGAATTTGATCCGAACTACGGACAATTAGGAGCGATAAGCATACAAAAACAACTCGATAAGGGCGAATTTGCACCGACAGAGTACATCAAATCAGGCGATAACTATCTCGTTTACAACTACCTCAAAATGAATATGGCGATTAGTGAACCTTGCTATGATAAGACGCTTGACGAAAAGTCGACTGCTCAAAAGATGGATCTATATAATAGCTTTAAATCAAAGGCTACAAAGAACGAATAGCGTTAGTTACATACAGCAAAGCGATCTCAAGCAAGCGTACACGGCCTCGGTTACTCAGTAGTATACTGAAGAGATGAAGTTTCGTCTTCAATCAGAATATAAGCCGACTGGTGACCAGCCGTCGGCTATCAAGCAGCTGCTTGCGGGGCTTGATACCGGCGAGAAGCAGCAGACACTCCTCGGCGTGACGGGCTCGGGGAAGACCTTTACGATGAGCAATATCATCGCGGCTCGTCAAGTTCCGACGCTGGTACTGGCGCATAACAAGACACTGGCGGCGCAACTTTTCTCTGAGTTCAAATCGTTTTTCCCAGACAACGACGTGCATTATTTTGTGTCATATTTTGATTACTATCAGCCTGAGGCGTATGTCGCATCGAGTGATACGTTTATCGAAAAAGATTCCCGGATCAACGAAGAAATTGATCGTCTCCGTCATGCCGCCACGGCGAGTCTGCTATCTCGGCGCGATGTGATCATTGTCGCCAGTGTCAGCTGTATCTACGGTATCGGTTCGGTTGAGGACTATGGCGGCCTCGCGGTGACTGTCAAACGGGGTGAGACACGCAAACGTGACAAGCTGCTGCGGCATCTGACGGATATCCAGTATCACCGTAACGATGTCGATTTCTCGCGCTCGACCTTTCGTGTCCGTGGTGACGTCGTCGATGTGTTTCCAGCCGGTGGCGAGACAGCCTATCGGGTGGAATTCTTTGGTGATGAGATCGACCGTCTGACGGAGATCAATCCGCTGACCGGCGAGATTATCTCTGAGCCGGATGAGTTCAAGATATTCCCGGGTAGTCACTATGTCACCCCGCAGGAAAAGCTCAAAGTTGCGATCGGCCGTATCCGTGACGAGATGGAAGACCGGGTGAAGTGGTTTCGGTCGCACGACAAATTGCTCGAAGCCCAACGGCTTGAGCAGCGCACCAAATACGACCTGGAGATGCTCGAAGAAACGGGGTTTGTCAAAGGCATCGAAAACTATAGCCGCTATCTGACCGACCGCGAACCCGGCGAGCAGCCAGCGACATTGCTCGATTATTTCCCAGACGATTTCCTGATGCTCATCGACGAGTCGCACCAGTCAATCCCGCAGGTTCGCGGTATGTACAATGGTGACCGGGCGCGCAAAGAAGTGCTCGTCGAGCACGGGTTCCGTTTGCCGAGCGCGCTGGACAACCGCCCACTGACGTTTAGCGAGTTTGAGCGGCATCTCGGTGACGTCATATACGTGTCGGCTACCCCGGGCGAATACGAACTGAGTCGTTCGCCCGCACCTGCGCAGCAAGTGATCCGTCCGACCGGATTGCTGGATCCTAGTATCGAGATCCGACCGATCGAGGGGCAGATCGACGACCTCATCGCCGAGATACGTATCAGAATTGAGCGGCGCGAGCGCGTCCTTATCACGACATTGACCAAGCGCATGGCCGAAGACCTCAGTCAGTATTTGCAGGATCTCAGTATCAAGACAGCCTATCTGCACTCAGACGTCGAGACGCTCGATCGTGGCGATATATTGCGTGATCTGCGGCTCGGCGTGTATGACGTACTGGTCGGGATCAACTTGCTGCGAGAGGGCTTAGACCTGCCCGAAGTCAGTCTGGTGGCGATCATGGACGCGGACAAGGAGGGTTTCTTGCGATCAGAAAGCGCCCTGGTGCAGACTATCGGCCGTGCCGCCCGCCACGCCAACGGACAAGTTCTGATGTATGCTGACCACATGACGGATAGTATGAAGCGCGCCATCGATGAGACCAATCGGCGTCGTGGTATCCAAGAAGCCTACAATACCGAGCATGGCATCACGCCGACCGGTGTGGCGAAGGCTATCGACGAAGGACTCCGTGCCATTATCCCCGGGAAAGAAGAAAACAAGAACAAGCTGGATCTGCGTAAGATTCCCAAAGATGAATACAAACACCTGATCAAAGAGCTCACTGCTCAGATGGAGCTGGCGAGCGCCAATCTCGAGTTCGAGCGTGCTGCTGAGTTGCGCGATACCATAGCCGATATAAAAACAAAACTCTCATAGAACTTCCGCGCTTGGTGCATTTCGAATGTTTCCTCGATTGCTATATCGGAGTTGATTCGACTGAGTAGTTGACAAAACTGAAGGTTTTTGCTATCATTAACGATGACAAGCACCCGCCTGTCAGAAGAATCTCGTCGTAGTTTATACACTACACCCAGCGAGATTTTTTCTTTTGAACACTACCGAGGTGTGAAGACGGACATGAAATATTTATTACCATCAGAGTCTTCCTTTATCTGCACATAGTACAGCTCATTCTCCTTGGATATACCCGCCATCCGATGTACTTTTTCGTTTTTACCGTTTGGGTTCTTCTTGGTGAGGGGTGCGGCTGTAGAATGCTCGATCAGATCGATTGCGAGACTGTATAGCTTCAGCCGGCGCTTGCGGTCTGCGCGCGGTTTTTGGGTCGAGGTGTGTCCAGAAAAGATTGATGAATACTTTCTGATTTTTAAAATAGGTACTCTTGATATATGGAGTCCGTTTCGTGCGACGCTCGATAGCTTTGTGAATCTTGCGAGCACCGCGCTCAACGTCGTTGTACGATCGACCGGGAATTTTTGACTGTCTAGATCGGTAGATATTCATGCGCGTAATTGTAGTATGGCTGATAGCACTCACATTGCCACCGCCAAGCTTAATCGTGACACCGAATACCGCGATACGATTGCAGATATAAAGTCAAAGATGTGGAAGGCGTCGTAAAATTCCGCTATACTACATGCAAATGACAACTATTTCTATTGCTGATGTGCAGAAACTTGCGCAGTTATCAGCACTCACTATCTCAGAGGATCAGGCGCAGACGATGACTACCGAGTTAAACGAGATACTTGGCTATGTCGAGCAGCTCAACGAAGTGAATACCGAGGGTATCGAGCCAACCTATCAGGTCAATGGGCTTGAAAATGTGACCCGCCCTGACGAGATCATCGATTATGGTGTGTCGCAGGCTGATTTGCTCAAAAACGCGCCACAGCAACAGGACGGCTCGATCAAAGTGCCGAGAGTGCTCGAATGATCCAAGATCTACTCGAACAGTTGGCATCCGGTGACCTGACGGCTCGGGCATTGGTGGAAAAGGCTCTCAAACGAGCAGGAGAAGTCGAGAACTATCATGTGCTTCTCGCTGTCACCGAAGAGCGTGCCCTGACACGGGCTGACGAGATTGACGCCAAGCGGGCACGCGGTGAGAGTGCTGGCAAGCTCGGGGGCATCCCCTTTATTGCCAAAGACAATATGCTGGTATATGGCGCACCAACGACGGCTGCGGCCAAGATCCTCGACAATTTCGAGGCGCCATTTCAGGCAGAAGCAATCGAGAGGCTTGAGGCAGAGGGCGCTATATGTATCGGCAAAGCCAATCTCGACGCGTTTGCTCACGGCGGTAGTACCGAGAATTCGGCCTATGGGCCGACCAAAAACCCGCACGATGAGACGCGCGTGCCAGGGGGAAGCTCGGGCGGTTCAGCGGCGGCAATCGCGCTTGATATCACTCCGTTTGCGCTTGGTACCGACACCGGTGGTTCGATTCGCCAGCCCGCCAGCTTCACTGGCGTCGTCGGCATGAAACCAACGTACGGCACGGTCAGTCGCTATGGCGTCGTGGCGATGGCGAGCAGTACCGACGTGATCGGACCGATCACCCGTACGGCCGAAGACGCTGCGCTGGTTCTCGAGATCATGAGTGGCCGTGATAGCAAAGATGCGACGACACTGTCTGATTTCTTCGTACCCACAACAGTCGATGCACCACTGAAAATAGGCGTTATCAAGGAATGGATGGACGAGGGCGTCGATAGTGAAGTTCGCGACGCAGTCGAGCATGCAATCACTCAGCTCAAAGCCAAAGGCCACGTGATCGAAGAGGTCTCTTTGCCCTCTTTGAAATACGGCCTCGCGGTGTATTACATCGTCGTCCCAGCCGAAGTGGCTAGCAATCTCGCTCGATATGACGGAGTTCGGTATGGCGCGGCACAACCGGCACAAAATTTGGCTGAACTCTACGCCAATACTCGGGCTCACGGCTTCATGCCAGAAAACCAGCGGCGTATCATGATCGGCAATTACGTGCTCTCGAGTGGCTACTATGATGCCTACTACCGCAAGGCGCAGCAGGTGCGTACAGTGATGATCAACGAATTCAATGAAATCTTGTCTCACTACGACATGCTCATCGGCCCGGTTGCGCCAACCCCGGCGTTTAAGCTCGGTGAAAACACGGCCGACCCGCTCAAGATGTACCTGGCGGACATCATGACGGTGCCCGCAAGCCTCGCAGGGTTACCGGCTGTCAGTGTACCGATTGCGGTCGAGGGGCTACCGATCGGGCTGCAAATCATCGGTAAGCAACGGGCTGACGCGCAGGTACTGGCGCTAGCGACGCAATTGCAGGAGGCGGCGTAATCGTGGGTGACCCGCTGATCTGGCTGTTTGTCGCAATCGTGATCGTCGGTGCTGCGTTCCTCGTGATCATGGGACTGACCCGCAAAACCTCCAAAAACCTCGATCAGTCCAAATATCGTGAGCGATGGCTCACGATCAGTAATTCCATCACCTCTGAGGTCGGGACGCAACAACTGGCGATCATCAATGCCGATAAACTACTCGACCAAGCGCTGAAACAGCGAGGTATTGCCGGCGAAACGATGGGGGATAGGATGAAAACTGCCAAGGATTTGTTTAGTAACAATGGCGCGATTTGGTCTGCTCACAAGTTGCGTAATCGTATCGTCCACGAAGATAGCTCGAAACTCAATCCGATCGTGACCCGCAAAGCCATGTCGTCGTTCAAAGTGGCGCTGAAAGATATAGGGGCATTATGACGACACACAAGGAGTTCGCTCAATGATAACGAAACTAAACGAAGTGACAGAAAAATACGATATCGTCATCGGTATCGAGTGTCATGTCCAGCTCGCGACCAAGACGAAGCTTTTCTCGGGTGCTGACAACGATGCCCGTGATGCGGCGCCAAACACCAAGGTCAACCCGATTGATTTCGGTTTTCCGGGTGTGCTGCCCGTGCTCAACGAAAAAGCAGTCGAACTCGCGATCCGTGCCGGGATTGCACTTGGGGCCGATATCCCGCGCCTGAGCCGGTTTGAGCGCAAACACTATTTTTATCCTGACTTGCCGTTTGGCTACCAAATCACGCAGCTCGCCGAGCCGGTCATCGTCGGCGGATCGGTCGCTATTGAGACTGAGACTGGCGCGAAAACTATCCGTTTGCACCATGCCCATATCGAGTCGGACGCTGGCAAGCTGACGCACCCGGCAGGCAAGGACTACAGCCTGGTTGACCTGAATCGTGCCGGCACGCCGCTGATCGAAATTGTGTCTGAGGCGGACATGACCAGCCCGCAGGATGCCAAAGCTTACGCGACAGCTCTGTATCAGCTCATGACATTTGCCGGCGTCACCCACGGCGATCTGTATCATGGCAATATGCGGTTCGACGTGAACTTGTCACTGAAACCGAAGGGTCAAACCGAATTTGGTACCCGTACCGAGACTAAAAACCTCAATAGTTTTCGGAGTATCGAGCGTGCGGCCGAGCACGAGGCTATACGTCAGGCGCAGTTGCTTGATAAGGGCGAGACGATCACTCAGGAAACACGTGGCTGGAACGAAGACAAACAGCAGACTTTCTCGCAGCGCTCCAAAGAGGATGCGTATGACTATCGTTACTTCCCAGACGCTGATCTGCCGCCAATTATCATCAGCGAGGCCGATGTTCGTCACGTGCGCGACACGATGCCACTGCTTCCCGCGCAATTTCGGGAAGATTTCGCGGAGCTCAAACTCCAAGACTCTGTCACAAATCGTCTGCTGGCCTCGTCGGCTCAGGCACAGTTTATCTATGATCTGCACCGCGACCAGGGGAGCGAGCTCGCAGGCCGTGTCGCTGCCTGGTGGACGGCGTTGCCCCGCAGTGAGGAAAACGATTCGCTCGATGTCCGGTCAATCCCGCAGAAATTTTACGTTGAACTATATGAGCTGAGTAACGGTGGTCAGATCAGCTCAAACTCGGCTGAGATTGTATTTAAGGAAATGATACAGACGAGCACAACACCGAAGCAAATTGCCGAGGCCAAGGGGTTGCTGCAAAGCAACGACTTGGGAGAGATCGAGCGTATCGTGGACGAAGTCCTGGCTGATCCGGCGAGCGAAAAGGTGCTCGCTGACATCCGTTCAGGCAATGACAAAGCGATCGGCTACCTCGTGGGACAGGCGATGAAGCGTGCCCAGGGCAAGGCAAATCCGGCGATGCTACAGCAGATTATTAGGAGCAAATTGTAGATGAAGACATTTACAAGGGTTGAGCCAACACAACGTATTGAAGTAGGAGACAAGTTCAAACAACAAGTAGTGATCAAGCGGTTTAAAACCGATGATGGGCTAGAGCATGAGTTCACGACATTTTGTGCAGAGGATTGTGTGTCGGCGGTAGTTTTTGCGCTAACAGAATCGGGTGAGATAATTGTCACCCGCCAATTTCGCGCAGGCCCAGGTGATTGGCGGTTTCAGCTACCTGGTGGAGGAGCGCTAAAGGATGAGGACATCACGCTTGCTGCCCAGAGAGAACTGGAAGAAGAAACGGGCTACGAAGCCGGTACGATAGAATATCTTGGCACCTGTCGTGATGATGCGTATATCAATGTCACGCAGCACGTTTGCTATGCAACGAACTGCAAGAAATTAGCCCAACCCATGCGAATACGCGATGAACTGGAAGACCAACAAGGGATGGAAGTACATGTCATGCCGGTGAGTGAGTTGCTTGAAAAAGTAAGACAAAGCAGTACTTGTGATAATGGCGCGATTTTGATGGGGTATTTAAGGTATCAAAAGGAGTTGAATATATGAAAAAAGTTACAAAAGCAGTCATCGCAGCAGCAGGTTTTGGTACGAGGTTCTTGCCACAAACAAAGGCGATGCCGAAAGAAATGCTACCACTGATTGATAAACCCATAATCCAGTACATTGTCGAAGATCTTGTTGCGGCTGGGATCAAAGACATTATCATCGTCGGAAGCAGTAATAAACGGTCTATCGAAGATCATTTCGATTTGCCCAACGAAGATTTGCTTGCCAATCTTCGTGCAGGTGGTGAAAAAAAGCAACCCTATATAGACAAGATTGAGCGTGTTGCGGAGCTCGCTAACTTTGTTTATATTCGCCAAAAAGGTCCCTACGGTACTGCTACTCCAATTATGAACGCGGCTCACTTGGTGGGCGATGAGCCATTTATATATGCTTTTGCGGATGATATTACCGTCGGTACGCCGAATGCATTTCAACAAATGGTGACACTGTATGAGGAGTTTGACGCAAGTATCGTACCGTGTATTCGTGTCAATGAAGATAAAGATTATGGTAGATACGGAATTGTTGCCGGTGAGGCTGTTCGCGAAAACGTACTCAAAATGCAGGGGGTAGTAGAAAAACCTGGCAAAGATCGAGCTCCGTCTAGTTTTGCTGCTGTTGGCGGCTATCTTCTCAAGCCGGAAGTGTTTCGATACATCGACAACGGACTCGCAATGTTGCCAGAGGGCAAGGAATTCTATGTGACCGATAGTCTGATCGACCCGATGATACAAGATGGCCATGTGTTCTATGCTGGGGAAATGAAGGGTCAGAGGTATGATACTGGTGATCCGCTTGAATATTTAAAGACGGTGATTGATTTTGGCTTGAATGATCAAGAGATTGGTGCTGACTTCCGGGCGTTTCTCGAGACACGCGTCAAGTAATTTTGTTATACTAAATGTACGGTACTCTCAATATATGGCGTATTAACAGATAGAAGGGATCATACATGGACGCAATGCAGATACTCGTGATCATCTTGTCGAGCTTCCTCGCACTCTTTTTGCTACTCGCGATCGCTCTCACTATCATGGTGATCAAGCTCACCGCCCAGATCAGGCAAGTTGCAGCGACGGCACAAGATGTCGCCAATCATCTCAACTCATTTGCTACCAACGCTACAAAGTTCACTTCACCCGTAGTGCTCGGTAAACTCATATACAACCAAATCAAGAAATTCAAGAAATAGGAGGTCATACAATGGCAAAAAGTAAATTTATCCTCGGTGCGATTATCGGTGCAGCAGCAGGTGTCGTTGCCGGGATCCTCTCAGCTCCCAAAAGTGGCAAGGAGACTCGTGCCGATCTCAAACGCAAAGCGGATGAAATCAAGACCGAAGCAAGCAAAAAAATAGACCAAGCAAAATCTGGCGCTTCCAAAAAGACGGGTGAGCTCAAAGACCAAGCCGATGAGCTCATCGATCGTGTCGAAAACGCGGTCGAAGGTGCCAAAGACGGCTTTTCAAAGAAACCTCTTGGTCGCAAGTAGGACAAATGGCCAAGCAGCCTGAGGCGGCTCCCGAGAAAAAGGGAACACTCAAGAAGCTCATCGATCGCAACAAAGATGAGAGTGAGCGTGGTGCCCAAGAAGAGGTCTTGCAAGACCTCTTCTACGATATGTACAAGCACCGCCAGCGGATATACAAAGTAAACTTTGTCAGAGGCGTGTTCTTTGGGCTGGGGAGTGTCATCGGCGGTACGTTGGTCGTTGCGGTTATCGTGTGGGTAATTTCGCTATTTGTCGATTTGCCAGTGATTGGTGAGTATTTTCAAAATGTTCAACACACTATCGAACAAACCAAATCGCAGTAATTACCCGGGATAAGATTGGTATAATAAGAGGAGTATGACGGAGGGTAAAACTAACGGGATGCTCGCTGCATCTGATTATGTGCATCTGCACAACCATACCCACCACAGCTTGTTGGATGGGCTCACTAAAGTGCCCGATCTCGTCGCTCGGGTGAAAGAACTCGGGATGAGTGCGGTGGCGATGACCGACCACGGGACGTTGTCGGGGGCTATTGAATTTTATAAAGCCTGTCATGACCAAGGCGTCAAGCCGATCATCGGCATCGAGACCTACGTCGCGGCGCGTACGATCCATGATCGCGATCCGTCAAAGGATAAGGCACGCTATCACTTGATATTGCTGGCCATGAATAACACGGGTTACCAGAACCTGATGCGTCTCTCGACGACCGCCAACCTCGAAGGTGTCTACTACAAACCGCGTGTCGACCATGACCTGCTCGAGAAATATAACGACGGCCTGATCGCTCTGTCGGCGTGCGCCAGTGGCGAAGTGGGCGAGAATTTGCGCGCCGGGAACTACGAAGAAGCCAAACGAATCGCACTATGGTATCAGAGTATATTTGGCGATCGCTACTACATGGAGATCCAGGATCACAACGAGTGGGACGTGCAGCGGACGATCAACGCCGGCGTGTTGAGGATCAGCGAAGAGACAGGCATACCATGTGTGCTGACAAGTGACGCTCACTATCTCAACGAAGACTCGCAGGAAGCGCACGAAATACTACTCTGCGTGGGGACGGGTTCGTTTCTGAGTGACGAAGGCCGTATGAGCCTGAAAGATTTCCATCTGCACGTGACCGATCCTCGAGAGATTATCGAGCGCTGGGGGGCGGAGCATTCAGAGCTTATCTTGAACACAAAAGCTATCGCTGATCGCTGTGAAGTGACGCTTGAGCTGGGGAAGATCTTGATCCCGACATTTCCCACCCCTGCGGGTCACAGCGAAAAAACCTATCTTCATGAACTGGTATGGCGTGGGCTCGCCTGGCGCTATGGTGGCGTCGATGAGCCGACTTCGAAGCTGATGGATCAGGACAAGGCTCGTGCGGCAACCCCCGCGCACATACAGGAGCGGGCTGATTACGAATTAGGGGTGATTGATTCGATGGGATTCAACGGCTACTTCCTGATCATCTGGGATTTTATCAACTGGGGCAAAGACCGGGGCATTATCTTCGGCCCGGGGCGAGGTTCGGCAGCTGGATCGATCATCGCGTTTAGCCTGAAGGTGACCGATCTCGATCCGATGAAATATGATTTGCTGTTTGAGCGCTTCCTGAACCCAGACCGTATCAGCATGCCCGATGTTGATATCGATATCCAGGATACCCGGCGCGATGAAGTGATCCAGTATTGTGTTGAGAAATACGGCACAGATCGTGTCGCCAATATCACGACTTTTGGTAAGATGGCGGCTCGGGCGGCGGTGCGGGATGTGGCGCGTGTATTGCAGGTGCCCTATGCCGAAGCTGACCGGTTAGCTAAATTGATCCCGCCACCAGTGCAAGGCAGGCACATACCTCTTTCGAAAAGTGTCGAGGACGATCCTGATCTGCGGCGTGAATACGAGACAAGCGCTAACGCAAAACGGGTGATCGATTTCGCCATACGTATGGAGGGTACGATCCGCTCGCACGGCGTCCACGCCGCTGGTGTCGTGATCGCACCAGACGATATCGTCAAATTTGCTCCACTCGAGATGGCACAAAAAGGTGTCGTGGCGACACAGTATCCAATGGGACCGGTTGAAGAACTGGGACTCCTCAAGATGGACTTCCTAGGGCTATCTAACCTAACGATTATCAACAACGCGCTCCGTATTATCCGCAAAGTCTACCAAACGGAGATCGATATCTCGACGTTGGCGCTCGATGACGCAAAGACGTACGAGTTGTTTCAGAAAGGCGATACCACCGGCGTGTTCCAGCTGGAATCTGCCGGTATGAAGCGGTACTTGCGTGAGCTGAAGCCGACTGAGTTCGAAGACATCGTTGCGATGGTGGCGCTGTATCGGCCGGGTCCGATGCAGTTCATCGACAGTTTTATCCGCAGGAAGCATGGCGAAGAAAAGATCACGTTCCTCGACGATGGCATGGCCAATGCGCTTGGACCGACCTACGGGATCTTGGTCTATCAGGAACAATTCATGCAGATTTCCAAAGAATGGTCTGGATTCACCGGCGGCCAGGCCGATACGCTCCGTAAAGCCGTGGGTAAGAAAAAAATTGACCTGATGCGCAAGATGAAAGTTGAATTCGTCGAAGGCGCTATCACCCATAGCAAAGCAGAGCGCCGTATCGCCGAAAAATTCTGGGATCAGCTCGAAGAGTTCGCCAATTACTGTTTCAACAAATCGCACGCGGCGTGTTACGGACTCATATCGTACTGGACCGCCTATCTCAAGGCGCACTATCCCGATGCCTTTATGGCGGCGGTCATGACGAGCGATCAGGGTGACATCGATCGTCTGGCAATAGAGATCAGCGAGTGCCGTCACATGGGGCTGTCGGTGCTCAACCCTGATATCAATGAGAGTTTCGTTGAATTTGCTGTCGTGCCGAGTGAGCAGACGATACGTTTCGGGATGGCGGCTGTCAAAGGCGTCGGTACCGGGGCGGTCGAAGAGATCCTGCGCGCCCGGGAAGATGGGAAATTTCTGTCGATTGCTGATTTTGCAAAACGAGTTAGTACCCGCAAAGTGAATCGCAAAGCGTGGGAGTCACTGGTGAAGGCCGGGGGGTTTGACGCGCTGGGGGATCGCTCGGATATATTGTTCAACCTCGATACTATCCTCGGGTATGCCTCGAAGTTGCAAAAAGAAGCCCTCGCGGGACAAGCCGACCTCTTCGGTGGTCTCGAAAATGCTATTGCGACTCCTGAGATTATTCTCGAAACATCACCAGAAAAACATACCGACAAAGAGCGTCTGACGTGGGAAAGGGAGCTGCTCGGGCTCTATCTTAGCGCGCATCCGCTCGACAAATACGACGCCTATTTTGAGGAACAATGCGTACCGCTCGGTAGCTTGCTCGTCGAGCATGACAAAAAAGCCGTCATCGTCGGCGGAGTTATCAGTAGCATCAGGCAGATTGTCACGAAATCAGGCTCCAAGATGGCCTTTGTGAAGCTCGAAGATAAGTCGGGCGAGGGCGAAATCGTGGTGTTTCCTGATCTTTTCGAAGAGATCGGGAGTTCACTGATCCAGGACGCAGTGGTGCGAGTCAGCGGCAAGATATCGAGTACGGACAAAGCGGGCAATAACCTCGGCGAGGCAAAAGTCATCGCCGACGAGATCACTATTGTCACCGAGAATGAGCTCGATAATTATCGCTCAACCGGCAAGAAAATGAAAACGCCAAAACCGAAAGTGATGAAAGAAAAGGTAGCGACTCAGGCAGCTCCAAAATTTAGCTACCACCCTATCCAGGACGAGCCGGTGCGGAAGTTGTATGTCCATGTGAGAAATCCAAACGATCACGATAAACTCAAGCAACTCAAGCAATTTCTCAACCAGCACCCGGGCAAGTCCGAGATCATCCTAGTGCTGGGTGAAGACAAAGGTTCGGCGATCCGTCTGCCGTTCCTGATCGAGCCAAACGAAGCGCTCATTGCAACCGTGGGTGAACTATACGGCGCTGACTGCGTCGCGCTTAAGTAACCAGTAAGTAGTCAGTAACCAGTTATCAGTAACCAGCAAAAAGAACACAATTAACCTGACTACTGACTACTGACTACTGACTACTGACTACTGACTACTGACTACGTGCTCTTAGCCTACATGTCCGATAGTCGTTATGAGCACGATGATGCTGGCGCCGACAGCGACTGAGGCGTCGATGAACGGGTGATGCATGACGTATTGTTCGCTCAGTCGAGCGGCGTGACGCACGAGCGAAACATGCGTCAGGGTGTAGCCGATAGAGACAACGGTGAGGATTGCCATGCTCACGAGGACAATAGCCGGTGCGGTGCCGGACAGTAGTTGCTTCCAGACGGGCATGCCAACGGTTGACGAGGGGGTTGATACCTCTTTGCTCGCTACCGGCTTGAGCGACTCTTCGGTAGCTGGTGCCGGAACTTCCTCACTCACGGGCGTTGCTGGCGCGGCAGGTGCTGGTGTTTCGGCCGCAGGCGCCGGCGCGCTTGCCGCAGGCAACGTTGCGCTCGGTGCGGCGGGGGCGGTCGGTGCTGCGGCAACAGGAGGGGCAGGTGGCGGTGGTGGAGTGCGAGGTTTGCCATAATGAGCCACCACGACGGTATTTTGATTGCCCTGAAAATTCTCGCCGTTGGCAATGCCGTAGCCGACGTCCTGATAGTCACCGAGGATGTTTGCCCGGTGTCCGGCACTGTTCATCCAGCCCGCGGTGACGGCGTCACTGGTCGAAAATCCATAGGCTAGGTTTTCGCCTGCCCCGACGTAGTCGTACCCGGCCTGCACGAACCAATACCATGGTTGCGTCCCGCCAGGTGAGACGTGCGCCCAATAATTCTGAGCGATCATATCGTTTGCCTTGAGCTGAGCTGAGGTTGAGAGCTGGGAGTTGAGCGACAGTGCGCCAAGACCGTTTTGGGCTCGGGCGGTATTGTTGCCAGCAGTTAGATCACCGGGATTGATGTTGGTGGCATAGGCGAGTACGGCTGCTTGCTGCGAATTTTGCTGGAGTGATTGAACCGGGGAGAGCGAAGGCATATGGAGTACGCCGATCGCCACAACAGCAAGACTCGCGAACATAACGCGACCGATATGAAGATGGTAGGGAGTATGGCGATATGAGCTCATAATGCTTGCCGTTAAATTATAACACCAAGGAGGGTTCCACCCCTCCAGTCTGTTTGGAAGTAAATTCCAAACAGACTTCCTCCCCCTAAAGACGCCTTTTGCAAGGCTTTAACTAGCCAGGTTTGCCAAACGAGGCGTAAGCCGAGCTTTAGGGGGAGGGAAGTTGATTTCAAATTCATTTTGAAATCAACTGGGAGGGGCTAGCCCCTCACTCAATACATATATCGCTACGCCTGCGGCGACGCTGACGTTGAAAGATTCTTTTTGACCCTTCATAGGGATTTCGAGGATGTCCTCGCATTGCTCGAGCAGATCGTCAGGGATGCCCTCGACTTCTTCGCCTAGTACGAGGGCGATTTTCTCAGGCGGCGTATAGTTTCTGAGACTAACCGAACGGGCAGCTTGTTCGAGTCCGACTATACGGTAGCCATGGGATTTGAGCGCAGCGAGGTCGACGACGGGCTGGTATTCAAACGGGACAAGTTCTTCGGCGCCGAGTGCGGTTTTGTGGATCTGCTCAGTTATTTTCCTGGAAAGGTGAGGCAGACGTGGGTCATCTGCTAGGTGCGGATAAGGCGTGTAGCCGCTGAGTATAATACGTGCGACGCCGAAGCCTTCGGCGGTGCGAAAAATCGATCCGACATTGTGTGTGGAGCGGATATTGTGAGCAATTACGATGATCTGACTCATCATTCTATCTTAGCAGTTGATAACGCTTATTCTTTCTCTGTTGATTTGCTACAATGAACGGTGAATGACAGACGATACTCAGCAGCAGGTACAATTCCGTGCCGAAGATGAACAAAATACGCAAAACCGTGCCTCAATTCTGGGTCTGAGGTATTTTGATAGCCGAGGGCGTGTCCAGGATGCTCAGCTGTACATGGGCGAGATCAGTATACAGGACATGCATGCTTGGCAGATTGTTCCGCTGCGGGTTGGTTCTGACGACAGTTCCTACGTGTTTGGTATCACGGTCAATACGCCTCAGTCGACCATGCGGGACTTCACGAGTCGATATAATGCCGGCGGCCATGCGATTGAATTTGTTTTGATCAGCAACCTCGGGTTTCGCGAATTTATGTTGCGTTACGATCCGCCCAAAGAAGTGATCTATAGCAACGTCGAGATTGCTCGCGATGGCGATAGCGATACGCTTGCTGAGGTGTCGAAAACGCTTGAATCGGTGCGGACTGACGATGTCTTGGACTACCTCATCGATCAGGCCGATCAGCTGGGCGCCAGTGACATCCATATCGAAAACCAGCGTGACGATGTCCGCATACGGCTGCGTGTTGACGGCGCATTGCATCCGATCGCTCATATTTCGCACGAAAAATATCGGGCGCTCCAGGCCTCGATTGCCTCCAAGGCAAATATCTCGACTGCTGCCACCGATGCGCAGACGGGTCATATGCAACAGGATTCGACGCGCAAGCCGGGACAGCTCATCAATATGCGTATCGAAACCATCCCAGCAGCCTATGGCATGGACGCGGTGATTCGCCTGTTTACGTTTGATGAGTCGATGCTCGATCTCGACAAACTTGGTATCGACGAGCGACGCCGCAACGAGATCAACGAGATCATCTCGCATCCGCATGGCCTCGCGATGGTGGTCGGTCCGACTGGATCGGGCAAATCGACGACGCTCTACTCTATCATGAACGCGCTCAACGACCCCTCGCGCAAGATCCTGACTCTCGAGGATCCAGTCGAAATGAGCCTCACGGGCATCACCCAAATCCCAGTCAACACGAGTGCGGGTGATAGTTTTGCCGAAAAATTACGTGCGGTATTGCGGCTCGACCCAGATGTCGTGTTTGTCGGTGAGATCCGTGATGCCGACACGGCGCGCACAGCTATCCAGGCGTCGATCACCGGGCACTTGGTGCTCTCTACCTTTCACGCCGCCACAGCCGCGGCGGCATTTTCGCGCTTGATTGACATGATCGGCCAAAACCCAATATTTGCCAATGCGATCCGCATGGTGATCGGCCAGCGTCTGGTGCGCAGGCTCGACGATGTGACCAAGATAGCCTATACTCCCGACGAGACGACCAAGCAATGGATTCGGGATGCGCTCGGCACGTTACCCGACCATATCCCTCGTCCGAATCTCGATGATTTCCAACTCTGGAAACCAGGGACGAGCGAAGACGTGCCGTTTGGCTACAAAGGCCGCATCATGATCATGGAGCAGCTGATTGTGACGGAAGAAATCCAGAAATTTATCCGTGGTGAGATACACGACGTCAATGTCGGCGAGATAGAGAAAGCCGCCCAAGCACAGGGTATGCTGACGATCTTGCAAGACGGATTGCTCAAAGTTTTGGCCGGCGAGACAACGCTCGAAGAGATCAATCGCGTTATATAACATCATTCGTAACGTGACAAATTTATACTGCTTTAGTTTGCAACGTGCTTTTGCATGTGATCTAATACATAGATACGTTACATGAGTTATAGCATGACTGAGCAGTATCCCCCCGAAAACGACCCCATTGAGCCCTATCCGCAGGCACCGCCTCCGGTTCGTAATGAGGTGAGGTGGGTGCTGCGCTACCGCGATAGGGACAATCCAAATGCAAAGATCGTGTTAGTTGAGTCAGAGTCTGTGTATGAACCACACGGTACCCTGAGCCTTCCTGGCGGGGTGCGAGAGATAGGAGAAACCCCTTACGGAGCGTTGCGGCGTACGTATAGTATGCTCGGACTAGAGGAGAAGATGCCAGATTCGGTTCCGCTCGGAGTTGTCAAGGATCCTGATGCACGGGGTAGTCATCATCAGCGTTTATCGATGAACTGGATAGTGTTTCTGGGGTGTGGCGTCAAACGACCCTCAGCTAGATGGTGTGAAGAGAATGGTTTGTTTCTATTTGATCACAGATTACCCGAAGAGCACGATGATCGACCTATATCGCCCTTGGCGCTTACAGCGATTGAGATGGCGCTTAGACGATAACCTTTGCGATCACAGGGACGAGTCGGGTGTCGAAAACGCTCGGGATCACTTCTTCGGCCGTTGGGCTTTCTATGAGTCCCGCAATAGCTTCCGCTGCCACGATCTTGTGGTCGTCCGTGATAGTTTTTACTTTGTTGTCGAGCGCGCCGCGGAAGATACCGGGGAAAGCGACGGCATTGTTAATTTGGTTCGGGAAGTCAGACCGGCCGGTGGCGACGACAGCCGCACCGGCGGCATGAGCGACGTCAGGCATGATCTCTGGTGTTGGGTTGGAGAGAGCAAAGATGATCGGCTCTGAGTTCATCATTTTCACCATCTCGCTCGTCAGTAGGTCTGGTTTGCTGACGCCGATGAAAATGTCTGCTCCAGCGAGCGCATCTTGGAGCGTACCGGAGTGAGAACCATCAACGTATTTGAGCAGCGCAGTTTTTTCTGAATTGAGGTCGGTGCGCGATTCGCCCACAATACCCTTGCTATCAACCGCGACGATTGAGCCGACGCCATATTTGTGGAGCAATTTTGTGATGGCCGTGCCAGCCGCCCCAGCACCGATGATGACGATCTTGCAGTCGCCTAGCTTTTTGCCTGTCACTTTCATAGCGTTGATCAGCCCTGCGAGGACGACGACGGCCGTCCCGTGTTGGTCGTCATGAAATACTGGTATGTCGCACTCAGCCTTCAGTCGCTCTTCGATCTCAAAACACTGTGGAGCGGCGATATCTTCGAGATTGATGGCACCGAAGCTCGGCGCGATGGCTTTGATAGTTGCGACGATCTCGTCAGGTGTATGGACGTCGAGGATGATCGGCACGCTATCGATGTCTGCGAATTCTTTGAACAGCAGCGCCTTGCCTTCCATGACCGGCATCGAGCCTTTGGGGCCAATATTGCCAAGACCCAAGACGGCGGAACCGTCAGAGATGACGGCGACGAGATTGTTTGTCCATGTATAGACAGGGAGCAACGACGGATCCGCTGCTATTGCTTTGCTGACAGCCGCAACGCCAGGCGTGTAGTAGGTGCTGAGTTTCTCGCGAGTGACTTCGGATTCGTCACGGAGTTTGGTGGTGATTTTGCCTTTGTGGGCTGCATGTTGTTCGAGGGCTAGTTGGTCATAATTCATACGATCTATTATGACAGAAATATGCGGTAACGGTTCGGATAGACAAGTATTTTGTATACTAAGTTGTGATGAATATGTTTCTCTATGTCGTCGTGATCCCGGTGCTGGTGTATGCCGGTGGGCGGATGATCGCCGGGCACTATCATTTACGGAGCAACCAGTGGCTACTGGTTCTCGCGGCGCTGTTGTTCTCTGTATCGCTGTTTCTGCCGTCACCGTTGATCCATGGCGGAAAAACACAGTTTTTGACGCATTTCTTTGGTGGCGGTGTGTTCGTCGGACTGTTGTGCCTGTATTTCCGACCACTGATCAAACGCGAGCTCATATGGTACGAAGAGCTTGCGATACTATTCGTGCTCGTCAGTGCGTTTGGGGTAGTCAATGAACTATATGAACTATTCGCCTACGAGACGGGTATTTCCTCTCAGTCGGTGACTGACACCTCGTGGGACTTGGTGGCCAATACGTTGGGCGCTATGACGTTTTTTATCGTGTACAAGGCAACTGTCATGGCAAAAAGGCTTTTCATCTCGAGGTAAAGGTGCTATAATTGCTCACTGATTGTTATATAAGTTTTAAAGGATTATATGTTTGATCTTATCCAAAAGGCTGCCAACAGCCACAAAAAACCTCAAGTTGTCGATGCTCGGTCTGGCGACACGGTTCGCGTGCATCAGAAAATTAAAGAAGGCACCAAAGAGCGTGTCCAGGTCTTCGAGGGCGTTGTTATCCGTTGTGACCGCAAGGAAAGCCTGACTTCACGTATCACCGTCCGCAAAGTCACGAGTGGTGTTGGCGTCGAAAAGAGCTTCTTGCTCCATTCTCCAGCCGTGCTCAAAGTAGAGATCACCAAGCGTAGCAAAGTTCGCCGTAACTACCTCAGCTACCTCCGCGCTCGCTCAGGTAAGTCAGCTCGTCTGACCGCTGTTGATTTCGACCGCGCAGGTGTCAACGATATCCGCGACCTCGAAGCTGAAAAAGCCGAGCACGAAGCCAAAGAAGCCGCTGCCGCCGAGGCCGAGGCCAAGGCTGCTGAAAAGGCCAAAGAAGAAGCTGAGCTCAAAGCGAAACAAGCTGAAGTCGAAGCCGCCCACAAAGCTGCTGAGAAATAAGAAGCCTAGTCACGACAAACGAAGAACTCCCGGATTGCTCCGGGAGTTTTGATAGGAGTCATAATTGTGAATACCCGCCTTTCGGAGACGGGTATTCGTGTCTCAACGATAGGCGGGCGGAATTCAGCCTGGAAGTGGAGCAGTGCAAGTGATTCTGACCTGGGGATCCCTGCTTGGCTGCTTGCACTCCCAGCGTCGAAGTTTACGCAGACTAAAAGCTTGGCCACGGTCTTTGTATGCGCGAGCCATCTGCTCAAGTACTGACAAATAGCATTTGTCAACTACATACCAGGATACGCTGGGATCAGATTCGAGACGCCGCTCGTAGAAGAGGCCTTCCCGCTCTTCGCTCTCAGTCATCAACCTCTTCTCCCCATGGCCATATTGCCAGATGATCTTGTCAGTCAGGTGTGTGGCGATTTTCCAGAGTTGGTACGCATCACTGGCCGGTATCCCGGGGAAATGTCGGGCAAGCATGGCGCGCGTTTTGCGCTCTTTCTTCGCGAGCTTGGCTTGGTAGATGTGATTTGCGTGCTCATCGGCCTTCCGTATAGCGGCGGCCTTCGCGCGATTGGCGCTCTCTTGCAGTGAAAAGGGCATTTTTGCTCCTTGGTACTTCTGTGGACAGATGTAATTACGTATACCACATCTATTGAATGATATCAATCAATCTGTAAACTTGACGAGGCCTTAGATTGATAAGTAGTAAAATGGGGGAATGATTGTTGGTATCGATGAAGTAGGGCGTGGGGCATGGGCGGGGCCGATGACAGTTGGCGCTGTGGCGCTCGGCGATGCGGAGATCGCTGGTCTGACGGACAGCAAGAAATTGACGGCCAAGAAGCGCGAAAAGCTGACGCTTGAGATCAAACAAAAAGCCGCAGCCGTCGGCTTGGGGTGGGTGAGCGCCAAAGTCATTGATCAGATTGGTCTCTCGGCTGCATTGAAATTAGCCGCCCGACGCGCGATGTCTCAGATCAATGTGGATTATGACCAAATCATCATCGACGGCACGATCAACTTGTTCCAAGGTTCGACCTTGGAACAAGTTGATCTACCGTCCCAGGGGCTGCCCCTGGAAAAGAGGGAGGTGGAGATTGTGACGATGGCACGGGCGGATTTGCTGGTACCGAGCGTCAGTGCGGCATCGATCGTTGCGAAAGTCGCAAGGGATGAATACATGAAGATTATGGACGCCAAATTCCCGGGCTATAAGTTTGCGGCGCATGTCGGCTACGGCACCGCTGCTCATAGCGCAGCTCTTGCCGAACTCGGCGCAAGCCCGATCCACCGGATGAGTTTCGCTCCGCTCAGCACATACTACAACACATCTCGTGATCAAAAAGGTTCAACCTTTTTAAGCGAAAAAGATGATATAGGTATAAAAATGCTGACAAAAAATACGACCAAGGTGGGGAATAACGCGGAGGAAGCGGTGTGTGAGCATGTGCGGCGACAAGGCTATACGATCATCGACCGCAACTGGAAAACGAAATGGTGCGAGGTAGATATCATCGCCGAACGAAAAGGCATAGTGCATTTTATCGAGGTCAAATACCGCAAGAATGACCGTGCAGGCAGCGGACTCGCAGCCATCACGCCCAAAAAACTGCGCCAAATGAAATTCGCTGCCGAACTATGGCTGGCGAACAAAGACGTGCAACAAGCCGTCCTGTCAGCCGTCGAAGTTAGTGGGGAAGAGTTTGTGATATCTGAATTTATAGAAGTGATTTAGTCCCAAGAAAAAGACGAACAGGGAAGGCTGTTCGTCTAGCCCGCCTGGTCATCGGTGCCAGGCGGGCTTTGATCGTTACGAGTTAATGATCGTGGCGGCGGCTGCAGTAGTAGCTGTGAGGGCGGCAAGCCGCGCTATCTCTGCGCTCCTTTCCTCTTCACGGTGGCGAGGACAGGGGCAGGCTCGAGGATTGGAGCATGGATCGACGTATCTGTTTCGGCCCTTGACCACGTAGCGTGCTAGTCGCCACAGACCATACAGCAGTGCACATGCGACAAGTGTCAGCAGTAGACCCGGTATGTGGACAAACATGGCATCCATGTTGCTGGCCGGATGCCAGTCAAAGAGCGATTTGCTCGCGGGCTGATCCCTGTAGGTGTAGGGGAATGTCGGGATGATGAGCCCATTCAGAACCACCCTGGCAGCGATGTGCACCGCCACGGGAAATGCGATGAGGGCTGCGAGTGTCACGAAGAACCTGCCGCCGATTGTGTTAGTGATACGACTCACGATAGTTCCTTTCCAACTGTGGCGAGAAGACGTGACCAAGAGTATGGCCATACCTATATATTAATAACCGATATATATAGTCGTGTCAAATATCATCATATAGACGAGCATCTTAGAACAGGGTTTAGACAAATAGCTATGCCTGCTTCTCGCCAAGAATCATCTTGCGTGTGCGACGGCAATTTTGGACATTCTCGTTACCCGAGGATGGGCAGGAATGCGTAGAATAGGCGCTGTCTCGATACCCTCGACATCATCTCCAGGTCGTAGCCATGGTGTTATGTCGTGTTTTAAGTTTGCGCTATGCACATACCACTCCGCTATAAATGGATTGTTGAATTTATCGGTTACGAGACCAACGATTCTTCCGAGTGCCCGTACAGGCCCACAGTAAGGAAAGATATCAAGTCCAAGCTCCTCAATCGTTTCACGGTGCATGGCATCGAGCGCTGTCTCTCCGGGCTCTATGCCGCCACCTGGTAAATTCCAACGCCCACTTTGGCCACGGGTAAAGAGTATCCCAGCGTCTGGAGTTGCAAGTATCAGTTTGCTGGCTGAGCGGATCGGCAAAGAGTTTGGATTCATAATTCACAATAATATAGAAATAAATCAAAGATTGTCAATGTCCTCTGTAGTCGAAGTCAGCGGGGAAGAGTTTGTGGCATCAGAGTTTATAGAGGTTATTTAGGGTCTCCACGCTCCCGTCGTCGCAATATGCCTCAGCATATTGCACGTAGGTCGTTCTCCGTCCTCACTGCACCCTCCCGTTCTCGCAGTCGACCGTTACGCGCCAGTGTCGTCTTGGGCTACGCGCCAGGACTCCATTGGGCTGCTCTTCGCTTTTAGTCTCCTTTGAGAAGGGAGGCCGGAGTGAGACGGCTGGCGTGAGCCAGACGTCCTGTGATTTTCCGTGACCTTGTCTTTGTAGCTTCTGCGACCCCTGCCGCCAATTCGAGCAAACTGAGGGAGACTGGTGACAAGTAAGCGAATCATTCACAAAAACTCTGCCCCGAGCAAGCCATTGTATAAAGGCGAGGGGACGCGCCCGAAGGGACGATGTTTTTGTGACGCTTGCTTGTTACCAAAGCGACCATCACGTTTGAGAGCTTGGCGGAGAGTTTTGGTTACTTTTGCGGACAAAAGTAACGGATCACTGCCTCGGTAATCGGGGTAAATGAGTCGAGTGACTCTGTGAGAAAGACTCTCAATTTACCGGCTGTGCAAGCCAGCTTCCTACAAACTCTCGAAAAACCCACTTTTGTCTCGGGCGATCCAGTCAGCACGAGCGCGGATATCACTTTCACCAAGCTCAATCGCACGCGAGAGAGCAGGGATAGAGCGCTTGGGGTCAAAGAATTCTTTGTAGCGCGCCAACCATTCGTGTGTCGAGAGCGCGCTGGCGCCATAGCGGGCAAAGTCGTCGTAGGACTTGTCGCCGGCAAACTTCTCCTCGATCCAGTCCCAGTTCTCGCACATCCATGTCCATGCCTGTTCGCGAGAATAGCGGTTGCGTACGAGGTAGATAAACCAGCGGGTGAGGTCTTGCGAGCGGACGACGGACTCGTCTTTGAGGAAGCCGATGAGCCGGTCGATGAGTGCTGTGTCGCGGGTTGCGGCAAGTCCAGCGGCGATATCACTCTGCAACTCGGCGATGTGAGTCTCGCGGTGCGTGTCGATCAGGCGCTCGATATCTGCGGCCTCGCCATGACGGGCGACAACACTGAAAATGATGCCGCGGATCTCACTCGGGAGCTTCAGGAGGTCGGTCGCCTCGCGAAATGTCTTGAGGCTGCGGGTGATGATCGATTCGTCCTCGCCGTAGGCAAGCAGGCCGATGACTGTGGCGCGCAGCTTGGCGTCGGATTCGCTCTCTCCACTCTTGGCGTCCCAGCCGAGACGGTCATAGGTCTGTTTGGCGAGCTGGATAACGTGGATTTTGAATTTCTTTTCTTGCACGTCGCTGTCTTCGACAAATCGCTTGAGGTCTGCGACGACGAGGCTGACGATGTCCCAGACGGGCTCGTCGGTCTCGTTTTGGTAGGCTTGAGCAAGCTCAAAGAGGTTTGTGGCGGAGATGTTACCGGCACGAGCGAGCAGCGTCGCGTCGTTGAGTAACGTCAGTCGATCTGCGGCCTTGATCTCGGCACCCCCAGCGATGGCCGCGATGCGGTAGGCGAGGAGGTCTTCGTCGTCATAGTGGCTGATAAAATGCCCGATGCCACCACTGTTGATACGAGTATCCTCAGGTAGTTGGGCGACGGTGTGAGTACGTTCGTCGAAGAGTTCGGGTAGCTCGCTCTGGTTGGCGGCGATAGGGATCGGCCATAGGGCGTCGGGAGTCGGATTGTCACCGCCGAGCACAAAACGCTTCTGAGAGATAGACGTGCGGGTGATGCTGACAATTGGCAGACCCGGCTGGGTCAGCCATGGCGTCATGAAGCCGACGATGTCGTGGTGGCTGGCCGTCGACAGCGCGTCCCACAGATCTTGGCCGATAGTGTTTTGGTAGGCATGGCTCGCAAAATAATGTTTCAGACCGTCACGAAATGCCTCGTCGCCGACGTAGCGACGCAACATGGCGAGCAGCCGGGCGCCTTTGGCGTAGACGATAGAGGGGTCAAACAGTGTCGTGATCTCGTCGGGATGGTTGACCTCGACCTTGACTGGTTGGACATTGGGTAGGTAGTCACGCCGGACGGCCGACAGTGTCTCGCTGGTGGCAAACGTCATCCAGATATTCCACGTCGGGAACATCGCGTCGACACAGACGTAGCTCATGAGCGTGGCGAAGCTTTCGTTGAGCCATAGATCGTCCCACCATTTCATCGTGACGAGGTTGCCGAACCACTGGTGTGACGTCTCGTGGGCGATGACTTCGGCAATTTGCTGCCGCATGCTGATAGAGGTGTCGGCGTCTGCCAGTAGGCAGATCTCGCGGTAGGTAATAAGCCCCCAGTTTTCCATGGCGCCTGAACTGAAATCAGGCAGCGCGACATGGTCGGCCTTAGGGAGAGGATACGGCGTGCCAAAGTAGTCGTCGAAAAACTCGATCGACCGCACGGCTGAGTCAAGTGCAAAATCAAGACTCTCGGGCGCTTGGGCGGGGGTTGCCCAGACATTGACCTCGACGCCACTCTTGGTCTGCGCAGACTTCTTGTGTAGCTCGCCGACGACAAATGCGAGCAGGTACGGGCTCATGCGAGGAGACGGGTGAAAGATTGTAGTGGACAGGGTGTCGCCCGCATCCATCTGGGTGCGGATCGGCATATTGCCGAGTATCTGCACGTCTTTTTCGGTGGTGAGTGCGAGATTGAAAATAGCCTTGGCTTCGGGCTCGTCGATACACGGGAAGACTTCGCGGGCATGGTGTGACTCGAGTTGGGTGGCGAGTAGCTCTTTTTTGACACCGTCATGTTCGAAATAACAGGGATAAAGGCCGTGCATCGGGTCGGTTATCTTGCCCGAAAACTCGAGGAGTATGTGGTGTTCGCCTGGTTCGAGTGACACGTCAAACACTATTTCATCATTGTCACCATGTCGGGGGAGGTCAGCGTCTTCGTGGTCGAGACGAGCATGCGTGATCGTGAGGTCTTTTGCATGGAGGCTCAAGGGAGATTTGCCCATATACTTACCCTTGATGCCGACCGACCCGCTAAAGGTGCGGCCAACACGGTCAAGCGTGATGTCGAGGAAATAGGTATCGGGCTGAAAGGTGTTATAGAGACGGGTAACTGTTTGCATAGAGTATTATTTTACCTTTCTTGTCTGTTAAGTGAAGTAGTCTCTTCTAGTGTAGCAGTGCTTGCACTAATCGCTCATATGATGTACTATTGCTCCGTACACATCCGGCCGGCAGGTCGGAATTTTTAATAACGTATATAAAGCAGTACGAGTGCGGAGTACTCGCTTTAGGGGGAGGAGGATTTCTTGGGAATTCACTTCCCGAGAAATTTGGAGGGGTGATCCCCTCCTGAAAGGAAAATCATGGATGACCTCAATATAAAACAATTAGTCTTGGCGATGCACACTATTGCTGAGGAAAAGAATTTACCAGAAGAAACCGTCATGGACGTCGTCCAGCAGGCGATTGCCGCTGCATGGCGCCGTGACCACGGTGACCGCGAACAAGACGTGCGCGCCGAACTCAACACCAACGACGGCACCGCCAAGATCTACATCGCCTATGAAGTCGTGGAGGAAGTTGAAAACTCAGCGAACCAGAAAACTGTCGAGGAAGCTCGCAAGATCAACAAAAAAGCCGAAATTGGCGACATCGTCGAAGAGACGGACATCGCAAGCAGCTTCGGTCGTGTGGCGGCTCAGACAGCCAAACAAGTCGTGCTGCAAAAACTGCGCGAAGCCGAGCGCGAAGTTGTCATGGAAGAATTTGCTGACAAAATCGGCAATGTCCTCACTGGCACCGTCCAGCGAGTCGAGCCTCGCCTCGTCCGTATCGAGCTCGGCAAGACGGTCGGTATCTTGCCCGCCAGCGAGCAGATCCCGGGTGAATACTACTCGATCGGCTCACGCGTCAAAGTCTACCTCAAAGACGTCGAACGTGAAAACCGCGGCCCACAGCTCATCTTGTCCCGCGCCAACGAGCCATTTGTCGAATTCCTCTTCCGCCAAGAAGTCCCTGAGATGGAAACTGGTGCCGTTGAGATCAAGGCGATTGCCCGCGAAGCTGGTAAGCGCACAAAACTGGCCGTCAACTCGACCGTCCCTGGGGTTGACCCAGTCGGGACGTTCGTCGGTGGTCACGGCACCCGTGTCAACGCCGTCATGAACGAGATCGGTGACCAGGAAAAGATCGATATCATCACCTACGATGCCGATCCCAAGAATTTCATCGCCAATGCACTGAGTCCTGCTGAGATCAGCTCAATCGAACTCGACGAAGCCGGCAAGCGCGCCAAAGTCTTCGTCGCCGAAGACCAGCAAAGTATTGCGATCGGCCGCGGCGGCCAAAATGTCCGCCTGGCGAGCAAAATCACTGGCTACGAGCTCGACATCGAGACCGCCGTCGCTGCTGCTCCAAAATCCGCGCCTGCGAAGCCGAAGAAGAATATCGAAGATAGCTTGCTGAGCGCGGTTGAAGAGGCGACTGAGGAAGATAAGTAGTAAGTAGAAAGTAGTAGGTAGTAAGCAATACAGCCCGATCTCTCGGGCTGTATTGCTTAGACGTCGAAGCGAACGATACTATTTCTTGTGCTTGATATACGAGCAGATTTGTGTTATAGAATATACAGGTTTTGGCACGGAAAGTATCCGTGCCGTGAAACTGTAAAGGAGGGAGTTAATGACTCTCGATGAACTCGATAAGGTTCGCCCCGATGCAGACATCATTCTTGCGGGGCGCGACGGTGAGCAGGTGATGTTTTTGGTCGTGCGTCCTGCGACGACCATCCACAAGCTCATGCCGCAGTTCGCAGCTACCCCGGGCGTCGCCTGGGCAACCCACGATCGCCGTGCATCTCTCGACTTTCTGACGGTTGTCTTTGCGCCAGTTGGTGCGGTGGATCCATGGAGTGACGTATTGGAGGCTGTGACGGCTCTCGTCGCAAGCAAGATCGGTCAACAGCCGATCGTGTTCCGCTGGGGATCGGGGGACGATCAGGTATAGTCGCCGACCATTACCATCCTTTGCGGGGCTGCGCATTCGTGCGCAGCCCCAAAAGATCTAACGTAATTCTCGCTCTGTTGTCGTGTGATTATTGCTTTAAAATGTTTTAAACTCCCACCTTACCCCGCGGCTTGCCGCGGGGTTGTTGATTAAAAATCTCATCTGAATTTACTTCTGTGGGATTTTTATAGCTTTCAGGAAAGAGCA
>OFRE01000018.1_pt1 | contig 42743 bp, 44 predicted proteins | sample 1543061 | NCBI WGS metagenome assembly OFRE01 (sample SAMN07774218, study PRJEB24372) | wastewater metagenome | isolation source: Exp Tend NO 50WW | collected 2016-02
CGTTCGATGCGGACGGCGGACGGGGCATCCTGCAGTCCACCGAAGTGGAGGAGTTGATCGACATCGAGATCAACGAGGAGGAGCCTGCGTTCCTCCGGGGCCAGACCAAGATGTCCAAGGAGCTGTCCCCCGTACGCATCGTCAAGAACCCCGACGGCTCGATGCAGCGCGCGGCCCTGCGTGCGGTGCTGTTGACTCCCCCGGGCAAGACGATGGCCAGGCTGCTGCACACGGTTCCCGCCGAGGTTCAGCCCGCGTTCGAGGCCGACGGGCCAGCGAGTGACTGGGCCGACGTCAAAGCGGCTGAGGCCCGCTTCTACATCGGGGCGAAGAGCCCGGACTACTACCTGCCGATGGCGCCGGTGCTGCCCCTCGATTCGGCCACGGCGCCGCCCTCGGCGACGATCGCGATCACCAATGTCGGGCAGCCGCTGACAATTATATTGTTTGCTGCAGGGATGTTCGTTTGGTCGGTGTGGCAGGGTCGCGTCAAGATGATGACTGCCAGCGGAATCGTCCTTGTAACGATCATCGTGTCGACGGCGCTGAAACTCATCACACATCGGGGTCGGCCAGAAACTGAATACGCCGCTAATATGATGTTTCAGACGTTTAGCTTTCCGAGCGGGCACGCTGTGGCGGCCACAGTGGGATTTGGGTTTTTGGCCTATATCGCTTGGATAAGTTTGCCTCAGCCATGGAATGTTGTCCTCGGTCTGGCGGCAATTATTTTTGGGCTCCTCGTCTGTGTCTCGCGGATCTACCTCGGAGCTCATTATCCGAGCGACGTCGTCGGGGGCATACTGCTCGGGCTTATCGGACTATTTATTATCGTGTATGTAGTGAAACCGTTGTCATGAAAAATGTCTATTTTATCTACAATCCCCGCTCTGGTTCGGCGCTGCCGCTCAGCGAGCTCAAAACCCGCTGCAAGCAGGCTGAACTGGTGATCAAGAAGTTCGTCCCAATCGATGACAATATACGCCGAAACCTGGCGCGCCCGATTGCTGGCGGCAGTACGCTGGCGGTGCTGGGTGGTGACGGGACGATCAACTCTATCGTCAATATGGTCGCCGGCACGCAGGCGATCTTGGCGCCGCTTTCGGGTGGTACGTTCAACCATTTTGTGAGTGACGCCGGCATCCCCCAGGATCTCGACCAGGCGCTTATACGCCTCAAAACGGCAAAAGTCCGCAGGATCGATACCGTGATGGCGAACGAGACGTATTTTGTGAATAATTCCCTGCTGGGTCTGTACCCCTACTCGCTTGAGGTACGCGGTGAGCTCGAGGGAAAATACGGCAAATGGCCAGCGGCGATCGCCGGCGTGATGGCTAGTTTTATCCGGTTTCATACCTATTCCATCGACATCGACGGCACCAAATACCGCACGCCGTTTGTGTTTGTTGGCAATAATAACTTTGGTCTTGAGCGTTTGGGGTTGCCCGGTCGCACTCGGCTCGACGGTGGTGTGATGTGCGTCTATATCGCTCGCGCTCACACCAGGTGGGGTCTTGCGAAGTTGTTTGTACGGGCACTGACCGGGAAGCTCCGTGATTCAGAAGAGTTCGAGGAATTGAAAATCACTGGTAGTATCACGGTAACCACAAAGAGCCGGCACTTGCGTGTGTCGCATGACGGCGAGCTCAGCAGGATGAAAACGCCGATCACTTACACACTGAAACCAAAAAGCTTACGCATTCTTTAAGAGATCCGAGTGGTAAAATGGCGATATGAACAAGGATCCATCACACACATCCTCACGGCTGCAAACCCGATTGACGGCGCTAGCCGCCCGTTTTGCTCGTCACCGTAGTACCGACTACGCTTCCTCGCAACAACGGCCGTCTAGCATCCGTCAAGTCAGGCTTTCGCTATGGCGAGGATACATGCAATGAATCCTGACATATACGATGATCTGGCTTTGGAGCAGATCGCCCATGAACAATTTGGCGTGCAGCTGGACATCAAGCAGGTGATTGCGCGGGGCGTGCCGACGTCTCATACGACCACGGCGACGGTGTTCCTGACGACCAAGCACCAATTGTTTGCGTATATCGCTGGACGGGCGCCGCTGAATCTCGGTGACATTCGCAAGATGGTCAAACGCATGGGGATGATTGCCGAAGCCTACCTGCCGCCTCACCACGAGCCGCGATATTTTGAACGACACGCCGAGGCGAAATTTCGTGACGTGTTCCCTGGGCGCACGGTCGTCAACGAGCAAGATCTGCACTTTTACCGTCTGCTTGCGCCCTACAACCCAGCGCTGGTACGTATCGCTGGGATTGACGGTGGCGTGATCAAACAATTTGACGCAAGTGACAGTTCCAACTGGCGCGTGGCGGCGAAATTTGCGTACAAACGGATCAACACAATGTAAATCCCGTCACTCACGTGACGGGATTTCACTACCTGCGGGCAATCCGATCGAACTGCCAGAGTTTCCATGTACAGAGAGCGAGCAGCGGGACGAACAATACGAGGCTGCCTATGACGGTCGCCCGAGGCTCGAGGTCACCCAGTGCGCCGAACGCCCACACTACTGGTATGTAGAGAAGTTGTGCGACGCTTGCTCCGACGCTCCAAACGGTTGATTGCATGTCGTCCGGGGTGTGGCTTTGGACAATTGGTGGCATCACGGCGCTGAACCAGCCTCGGGCGAACCCGAACCCGGCGTAAAAGACGATCGTGATGAGATTGACCTCGAGCGACAACACGCTCGCGGCACCTGCAAATACTGCGGCACCGATGCCGAACAGTTGCCAGTCTGGTGTGTTCTCGCCCATTCTTCCAGCTAGCTTTGCGCCGAGCCAGGCTGCCGCGAGGTTCAACGCCCACGCAATACCGATAACAGACGCCGGTACGCCGGCGAATATGAGCAGTGGCGTCAATATCCAGACCAGCGGATGGGTTGCTTCTCGGCTCAATGCAAACGACAGGATGCTCCAGCGCAATCGCCGATGCCCATGGAGGGCGTAGGCGACAATTCGCCACATATCTTTGAGCGGATGAACGGTCGATACTCGTCGCTCACCTGCTTCGACCAGAAACATCGAGATGATCGCGCCCGCGAGGTAGGTCAGACCCGACAACGCAATCGTGAGCCTCGGCTGCTGCGAGCCGATAAGCCCGCCGAGCGATACGGCGAACATTTCCGATAGCGGTCGCCACCTGGCAACGCGAGCCGATACCCGGGCATAGCTTTGTTTGAGTGCCTGGCAATATGCCCTGAGCAGTCCCACGTCAGCACCACCGCTAAAACTCATGCCGATGCCGAGGACTATCTCGGCGATGACGACATCGGTGAAACTATGCGCTAGTGCGTAGAAGACAAATCCTCCGGCTGCGATCAAGTCGCCGGCGATATTGCAAGCCTTGCGACTGAAGCGATCGGCCAGCCACCCCGTCGGGATGTTGAGCAGTAGCAGTACTGCCGTGAAGATCGCCTGGCTTAACCCAACCTGCGCCAGGCTCATGCCGATCTCGCTCGCGAAAAACAGATTGAGAATCGGCATGGCGAACACGCCACTGGTTAGGACAGCTTCGATCTGCAGCAGTTTGAGGCTGCGCTGGAGTACGGACTTTGGATGTTGCTGCATGAGCAGCTCCTTTCTGTTGTGTTAGTTGGTAGTGATGCTCCGTGATTTGGAGCGATGAGAGCCTCCGGTGTGGGTATGAAAAACCTCCGTGTGACCGGAGGCTCATGTTCGATGCAAATTTTGATAAATTTAGGTATCAACACGAGCCACGGCAGAATCATAGACAAAGGCAATAGTGGCGGTCTTGAGGAGATCGCTCGGCTGGTTCGTTGGTGGTGTGTGTTGCAAATTGTGCATAATAATAAAATACAATATAGTCACGCCGTAGTCAATACCTACACTGTGGCGTTTTTGAAGCGTTCGAGAGTGGTGATGCGTCCGTCATGCTCTTCTAGGGTGTCTTCGTGTTTTGTTACTTGCTGAATTTTTGGGGCAACCGTTTCAAGGATTGCCTTGATATCATCTCCCATAGCTTCAAATAACACCTCGAGTCGACGTACATCTGAACCCAAGTCTTCAAGCTTTGACTCGACCATTTTTGTCTGTATTTTTAACAACTTTATATCACTCCCAACCTTGTCTATTCGGTCGTTTGAGTGGTATATATCGGCTTTGGTCGCCGGATCATCGGGGTGGGTCATACGGCTTTTATTATATCACTTTCGATCAAGCACCACGAGGTGTTCGATGTGTGGCGTGCGCGGGAAAAAGTTGTAGCCGCGGTGGTGTTTGATGCCGTATTTTTCAGCTAAGGTGGCGATATCACGAGCCTGAGTGACGGGGTTGCAGGAGAGGTAGATGATACGCGGCGGCTCTATCTCGAGGAGCTTGTCGACGACGTCCGCATGCAAACCAGCGCGTGGTGGATCGACGATGATCGTCGCAGTATGCGTCAGATAGTCAAGCGCCCGTTCAGAGGCGGCGAGGACAGCATGCGCACGGCTACCCAGCTTGCCGATATTGTGTTTCATCTCGGCGACGGCATTTTCATCGATCTCGATGAGCGTCGGTGATTCGCCACCGATCGTCAGACCGATGCTGCCGACGCCACTGTAGAGGTCGATGACTTTGTCGGCTTTGTTGGTCGGCACGAATGCTTTCATATCGCGGAGCGCCTGTTCGTAGACGGGGATATTTACCTGGAAAAAGCTCTCAGTCGCGTAGCGAAACGGAACACCCAGGATAGCGTCGCTCAGTATGACATCGTCAAATTCTGCCAGTCGTTTGGTGATGCGCGAGGCGGGAGATTTCGGGTCGGAGTAGATCACCTCCCCGCCCTGAGCTTCGAGTGAGACGGCGTCTGCGGTGGTGATCAGGCCTTCGATCTCGTCTTTGATATACAACTGCCAAACGCAGTTGCCTGACTGGTCGGCGCGGATCATCAGAGTTTTGAGCGAGCGGGCTTCGATGTCTTTGGTGCGGAGCAGGTCGCGCACGCGGAGCGCCAATTGATTGATTTCAGGCCGAGCCAGCGACGAACCTTCGACCGGTATTTTGCCATGAGTTCCCCGCCTGAAAAAGGCGAGGTCGAGCTGCTCGGTATCGTTGTCCCACCACCAGCTAAACTCCATCTTGTTGCGGTAGCCGTAGGCGACGTCGTCGCTAAATACTTCGATAGCGCCGGGCAGCACGATGTCGTGCAGCTCGAAAGCTTCCTCGATCAGGGCGGATTTGTAATGCTGCTCGCTCGCATTGTCCATGATCTGCCACGGACTGGTCGAGAGGTAGTTCTCTGGGTCTTTGGGCTCCACCCTTGCTTTGCTGGGAGTGACGACACCTGTGACGATGCCTTCGGCCAGCTTGCTCTTTTTCTTAGTGATCTGGATCTCGACAGTCTCGCCCGGCAGCCCGCCCCAGACGAACGCCTTGCGCCCATCAGCCAGCGAGCCGAGGGCTTGTCCGCCGCCGACAATTTTGTCGAGAGTGATTGTTTCTGTTTCGGATTGCTTCATCGACCTACTATTGTATAGGACTTTCCCACTTTTCACACCTCCCACCCTCCATCTGACTGGCGTCTGTTCGTTTTTCCTGTCTCAAGGTAGCGATAGCTACCCTTCATCAGGACAAAACATCCATACACTCAGCCAGACTGAACGCTGGCAAGGTGCGAAAGTGCGAAAGTCCTATGTATTAATTGATATGGGGTGGATAACAGGGGTCACGATACGTTCCTCTACCCTCACGGTAAAAAACACGCAATATCTAGCATAAGCGTTAATGGTAAATATGTCAACAGTTTATCGAATCCATAGGGGTAAAAAGCAAAAAATGTGGTATCATAGAACACTGAATATATAGCTGAAAGGATTGAAGATGGCTAAGCACAAGAACTGGCACGGTGCCGCACGCAAGCGTTTGCTGAAAAAGCGCGCCAAGGTCGAAGCTCGAAAAGCGAAGTAAAATTGAACCCCTTCATATCTCTATCCAATAGCGAAACCATCAGATTTCGAGCCGAAAAGCCTAAAGGATGAGGAAAGGTAGCCATAGCTACCTTGACGAGTCCTGAAGGCTTTGCAGGCCGGAAGCTGGTGGTTGTAGCTGGATAGGAGATAGGAAATGGGTTCTACGCACCCTCCACGTGAGGGTATTTTTATTTGTCGATTGACGTGTAAACCATACAATAACTATTTCTTGCATTTATGTAAACTAATTCACATACATAGCTGTTAGAACCGACTACAATCTCGTATGAAAGTTCGCGACTCACAAGGTGCGAGCATAAAGGGAGGTTCTGGTATGGGGAGTGTATCTCGAAATTTGCGATCGACCGTGTCACCAACAGTCGCCCTAGGGGCAATTGCTATCTCTCTCTTGGCTGCTGTCATGATCGTGAGATATACCACTGCCGAATCACAAAATAGCGCAGCCAGTTCAACTCTCCAAACCACTATCGAGGCATCTCAGTCAAATAACGCCTCCGTACATCTTGAAAGCAACACGCTCACCGACTCACAAGCGGGCGTCAGTAGCAGTATTTCGACCTCTGCGACCGCTTCTGGGATCCATGCGCCAACTGTTGAGGGCTCCGTGACAGTCAACGGTGAGACATATGCTGTACCCCCAACAGGCGAGCTGAACCAGACAGTTGTGACTGACGACGGTCAAACCTCGATAAACATTTCTTCTCATAGCTCAGGAAGCGGAGACACGGATAGGTCGTCTTCGCGTGTACGTGTATTTTCTCGATCCTCTAATGTGAACCAATCTTCAGAAAGTGTCAGCCAATGACGAAACAGCCGTGACCCATCGACGTCCCGGCTTTTTTCGAGCCTGGACATCGGGTGGTCACCCGAGCGATATCAATAATACTAATTCCAAAGGAGGAAATATGAAAATTGCAAAACAAGTGAGTGCGGCTGCGCTGTCCCTCGGCCTTGTCGTTGGTCTCTCGGGTCTGGCGAGCGGACTAAGTGGTGATATCGACACGACTGGTCCAAAGTCAACGAACAAAATCATTGAAGAGTGGAACAGTAACGTAAAGGTCGACAACCACAACAAAGTTAACGTAGATGTTGATAACGATCAGGATGCTGATAGCGGTGATGCAGACGTAAAGTACAACACTAACGCTGGAGACGCAACAAGTGGTGATGCCACAAACGACAATAGTGTTGACGCGTCGCTCATGGTGAGCAATGAATCAAGCAGCGCGGCTGCCCTCGCTGGCGGCGGCTCTGGTGGTTCTAATTCTGCATCGATCGACACAACTGGTATTGACTCATACAACCTAGTCAAGTACACCTACGACAGCCATGTCCGTGTCAACAACTATAATCATGTTGATGTAGATGTTGATAACGATCAGGATGCCGATAGCGGTGATGCAACCGTGTATGGCAACACGAATGGTGGAAGTGCAACCTCAGGAAGTGCTTCAAACACCAACTCTAGCTCAGTTACTATCAATTTGAGTAACTAAGAGACCAAGATGTAGGGAGGGCTCCACCGCTCGGGGCTCTCCCGTCCATGAATTATCAGCGACTGAAATTGAAAGAGAGGCAGGCCATGAAGACATTTACCGCTATCGCACGCAAATTGACATTATATATAGTATCCGCGATTTTGGTGGGAAGTGTGCCTATGGTGGCACTTGCCGAAGAGGTAGCTCCGGTCGAAGAAGATCCGGGGTATGTGTATGACGCAGCGACTGGGCACTGGAGCTCAAATAAGTATTTGTACGATCCGGTCACTAATACGTATATAGAAAACACCGGCGCAGGATCAACCAATACAGTTGAGGACGGGGCATCTGGCGCTATATCTGACACAGGATCTGAGTCCACAAACCAGATTCAAAATGCCGGCGAAGCTACTATGGACGCCACCGTTACCAATGACACCCAGGTTGACCATAGTGTGTCGGGTGCGTCACTCAGCGGTGATGCCACGGTTCAAAGCAATACAGTTGCCGGTAGCGCGACAAGCGGCGATGCTGCAGCGATCGCTACTATCATGAACAACCTGAACTCATCATCGGTGTTAAGTGGCCAGCCATACACCTTTACGCAAGATGTCTATGGTGATGTCTACGGTGACATCCAGTTGGCGCCCGACCTGCTGAAGGCGATGAGCCAGCAAACCGCGCAGCAACCAGCCAACAGCACGATCAATTACAATGTCCTGAATAATAACACGCTGAATAATACTGTGGATCTGGGTGCGTATTCGGGTGCCGCGTCGGTACTCGACAATACTCGCGCCGGAAGTGCTACCAGCGGCAATGCGACGGCGGTGGCAAATGTCCTCAATATCATTAATTCTGTGATAGCTGCCAACGGATCATTTGTTGGAACAATTAACATCTACGGCAATCTGAATGGTGACATATTGCTCAATCGAGAGGGGTCGCCATCACTTATTACTAGTAACGCTGCGAGCAATCCGCTCACCAGCGGCTCGTTAACGGCGAACAATACCAATCTCACTGAAATAGTTAACAATATCGACCTAAGCGCCTCGACCGGACAAGCCAAGGTAGCCAGTAATACAAATGCAGGGAACGCGACGAGTGGTGATGCAACGACCAACCTTGTGGTGATGAACCTCTTGAACCAGCAGGTGAATGCCAAAAACGCCCTGCTTGTTTTTGTCAACGTGCTCGGTAAATGGGTGGGAATCATCGTTGATGCGCCCACAGGGGCAACTGCAGCAGTGCTTGGTGACGATGTGACAAGTTACTTGATCGCGCAGACTGGCTCTCACAGCAATAATCAAATTACCGACGGGACAACCAATGACACGACGATTAATGCCTCGACTACCAATAAAATTACTAACAATCTCTCGGTCAATGCACACTCGGGCGATGCCATAGTGTCTGGTAATACTAGCGCCGGAAACGCGACGAGCGGTGATGCGACAGCGTCGGCCAATGTGATGAATATGGTGAGTAGTGCGTTTAATCTCTCCGAGTGGTTTGGAGTCCTGTTCATCAACGTGTTCGGGAGCTGGGAGGGCAGCTTTGGGGTAGATACCGAAAATGGTAACAAACCAACGGCCGCGCCGCCTCAGGCCACCCATACCCCTGCGGCGTCAGTGCCAGCACAAGTGTTCCAATTTATAGCCCGTCATATGCCAACTAGTTCTACGACGGGCGGTAGTGGTACTGCTACGGATGAATCGAACCCGCCAGCTCCTACGGCTGTGCTTGCCGCCAGCGACAACTATGTATCGTCTCCTGCTTCACGAGAAGTGTCAAACCAGCCGACTACGATCAGCGTTCCAGCAGTTATCGCCATCCTGACAGGACTACTGCTAGGGGTTGCATTGATAACGCGTCTCATCGGATTTATGCGTCAGCGATTCACGGGTCTTGCCTGATATATGCAGCCGCACTCTCTCAGGTGAGGCTGATATACATCAAGACAAGCGTCAGGACAAATCCACACAAGTAGTTGAGCACCAAAAAGTGTTTCCAGCCCACATTTGCTTTCATCGACTCGCGATCAGACAGGAACAGGTAGGGCACGATGTTGATCACGTAGGCGAGTCCAGTTATGCCGATGAGGTAAACTGGAAAGCCTTGGAATATGATGATCGTGGAAGCACACAAGTAGAGTATCGCAGAGAACCATACTGTGCGGGCTGCACCGAGGAAGGTGGCGATCGACGCGAGCTTGGCGGTGCGATCGGGGATAATATCTTGCACGGCTCCATAGGCATGTGAGGCCATCCCCCACAAAAAGAACGCGATGACATACGGCCAGGCGCTCATCCCGAAACTGACCAGTGTCAGGGCATAGACAAGTGGACCGACGAAATGAATACTGCTCGATATCGAATCGAGCAGCGGTCGCTCTTTGAACCGGAGATATTTCAACGAATAGGCCAGCACAAAAAAGATAAGTCCGATGAAGACGATCCGAGACTCACTGCTACCTTGGGTCAGTAGGAATAACAGAAATGGCAGGCTCAAAGTGATCGACGTGATGATGATTACTGGGTGAAATGATCGCTGTTCGCGCATCCCCTCGATGCCGCCTTTGCGCGGATTTTTAATATCTGATTCATAGTCAAATACGTCATTGATCCCATACATCAACAAATTGTAGGGAGCGAGAAAGTAGAGAGTTCCCACCCAAAACACCACGTCGAGTCCACCGCCCGCCATCACATAGCCGGCCGCAAACGGAAAAGCAGTGTTTGGCCAAGAAATCGGTCGTGAGATCCAAAATAACTTTTTGGTGGTGTGCCAGAGATTCATTTCTTTTCCAGTTTATACCATAACGCCGGGATCATAATCGCCGCTAGGACGGCATAAAAGAAATCCTCGATAGGTGCCGCTCCTATCGTGATACCCAAGATTTTATCGGGACTGTAGTAAAAAAATCCGAGCGAAATCATCAGCGAATCAAAGATGAGCGTCAGTGTGATGAGTGCGACAAACATCAGTCGCCATGGCCGTGATGGCCACCGTGGGATGATCTTCAGCCCGACGATGACGACCAGCATGACGATGAGGTTGAGTATCAGGTAGGTGAACATAGCCGGTGTATCCCTCGGTACAATATAAGCGTGGTGTAGCAAAGTAGCACCAAGAACAAGATCTCTTCGAAAGGGAACTCAGGCAGCACGGTGAACGGCAGCGAATAGGCACTCGTACCGTGCTTGAAAATTCCCAAGGCAATACCACCTATATCCCATGCGATAAATACGAGTGTCCCATACAGGACGGTCAGCACCGCTCGTCGTTTGTCGTTCCAGAGTGCGAGCCTATATCGCCAATCGAGGACGGCGAGGCCAGAGAGAGAAAGCACGAGAGCGAGCGCATAGGTCAAATTCATACTGAGTGCTCTTTTTTGATTCTCTGATAGACGAGTTCCGCACCGATGAGACACATGGGGAGCCCAATACCCGGCAGTGTATTGGCGCCGACGTAGTAAAGAGTATCAAGTTTTTTACTTTTGTTTTTGGTTCTGAAAAATGCACTCTGTGTCAGTCGGTGTGAAACGCCCAGCATCGATGACTGCCAGGCATGAAAATCACGCGAAAAATCACTGGGCGCATAGACGGCTTCCGTGACGACCTGCTGGGTGAGGTCGACGCCGGTCATATGTTTGATCTGAGCGAGGTACTTGTCTTTGAGACCTGGGAGATCAGCGTCTGTGATGGTATTGCCGGCCGGAAGCGGGATGAGTACAAAGATATTTTCGTGTCCGGCAGGCGCCACACCCGGATCGGTTTCGGACGCTTTGCACAGGTAGATTGAGGCTTTGTCAGGTGGTTGTTTGTCGTCATATATGGCCGAGAAATTTTCGCGCCAGTCATCGACGAACAGCAAGTTGTGATGGGTGAGCTGGGGTAATTTTCCTTTGACACCGATATAGAGTAGCAGCGCGCTGGGGCTGGCTTCTTTGTTACGCCAGTACGATTCTGGATATGAGCGATGGGCGGGGTCGATCAGTGCTGTTTCGGTGAAATGCAAGTCGGCGTTTGATATAACGATATCGGCACTGACGGTTTCTCCGGACGCCAGTGTGACCCCGCTCGTTTTTTTGCCCGTCGTGTTGATGTGTGTGACCGGCGTGTTCAGATGGTACTGGACACCGTGACGTTTGCCGATACTCACCAGGCTCTCGATCACACGGTAGATCCCACCATCGGGGTAGAACACTCCCTCTTTGAAATCGAGCGCGCTCATCAAACTGTAGATAGCCGGAGCCTTGAACGGCGAGGTTCCCAAAAATACCATCGGGTATTCGAGTATCTGCTGGAGCCGGCGATCCTTGACGAAATGTGAGACGTATCGGTGCAGAGGAGTGAGGGCAAGCTTGAGCATGGCGGGCACATGCCGCAGTAGTCGGCTGTTGAGGATGTCACCAAGTGAGGAAAAATTCGAGTAGAGAAAATGAGTGATTGACAGACGATAGATCGTATTGCTTTTCTCGACATATTGTTTGAGCATCGTGCCGGCACCGGGCTCGATGGATTCAAATGTCGCACTGTCTTGCTCGGTATCACTGGTGATAGTGATCGGTGCGTCATGTTCAAAAAATACTTTGTATGCCGGCGAGAGTCGAGTCAGCGTGAGCTCGTCGTCGATAGACAGTCCGAAAAGCTCGTAATACCGTCGAAACACATCGGGCATCAGATACCAAGATGGCCCGGTATCAAATCTAAACCCGTCTTGTTTTCGTATGCCGGCGCGCCCACCTAGCCATGAATTTTTCTCGAAAACATGTACCTCGTGACCATCACGCGCTAGAAGATTGGCGACCGCAAGCCCACCGATTCCGGCGCCGATGACGACGATTTTCACCGCGATAGCCTCTGTTTGAGAGCGGCAACAGCAAGGAGTTGGAGTTTGCGTGCAGTCGGCACTCTGATGCGTTGAGATTTGATAGTTTCGGCCGGTGTTTGAGATAGACGCGAGAGCAACTCCCGATAGTATACAGCACTTGTTTCGACCGCGCCCCTGCAGGTGCTAGGCAAGCGCTTGATGCCCTGTGCAGCAATCGTAAAATCATGCGTAATATCGGCGACTATCTGATCGCGCGCTTGGTCATCAAATGTATCAAAGGTATACCCCGGAAAATAGAGCCGCCCAAGCTCCCGATAATCCTCAGCAAGGTCACGCAGAAAATTGACTTTTTGGTAGGCAGCACCGAGAGAGCGGGCACTTGCCTCGAGTTGTTGGTAGAGCGGATCACTCCCCTCGCAAAACACACGCAGACACATGAGTCCGATGACCTCAGCTGATCCGTGGATATACTCAGCATAGAGTTCAGGTGTGTAGTCTTGGTGCTTGAGATCCATGCGCATACTGTTGAAAAATGGGGCAATTAATCTACGGTCGATGCCATATTTTTTCGCAGTCAAAGCAAAGGCATGAACGATAGGGTTGGGGCTGTAGTGGCGCGTGATCGCCGCGTAGGTCTCGGCTTCAAGTGCGTCGAGGAGTTGTTTTTGATCACTGCCGCGGTAGGTGTCGACGATCTCGTCCGCTATTCGTACTAGCCCATACACGGCATAGATATGGAGACGAATCCGCGCGGTGAACAGCCGGCTACTCAATCCAAAGGAGCTCGAATAGTGGAGCGTCAATGAGCGCGCGTGCTGATAACTAATAGCAGTAAAGGTATCCATCAGGCCAGTCGCTTTACTGAAAGCGCGATAAGCTCGTCGAAGCCAGCCCGGTGAGTGTCGTCTATGTCCAGGCGGGCAAGCGCCGTGCGTGCGTCATCAACATGCTGGTCGATCGCGGTTTCGGTACGAGCAATCGCGCCACTCTTTTTTATGAGCGCTTTGAGTGTCGCGATGTCGTCGTCGCTCATATCAGGTGTGCCGAAGCGTGAAGTGAAAACAGCGTGATCGTCGGTATTCGCACGTTCCAGAAAAGCTTCGACTAGATAGGTGAGCTTGCCTTCGCGGAGGTCACTGCTGGTTGATTTTCCGGTCTGCGATTCATCTCCAAATGTACTGAGCAGGTCGTCGCTGAGCTGATAGGCAATTCCTAGGTGGGTAGCAAATGTTTCGAGTTCATCCTGTGGACTGTTGTCGTCTGCCAGGCTTGCTCCGATGAGCAGTGGGCCGACGAATGAATAGCTGGCAGTTTTGTAACGAGCAATTGTGAGGCTGCTCGCGCGTTTATCTGGCAGGAAGGCAGCCTCGCTGTCGAGGAGTTGTCCGCCGGCAACCTCAAAGATAACTCGATGCATGATAGCTCGTGCCCGAGCTAGTCGAGCTGGCGGGAAGTTACTGAGATCGAGTAGGTGCAGTGAGGCTGTTATCAATAAATCACCACCGAGCAGGGCAGCGCTGTTGCTGTAGTGAAGCCGCTCTCCGGCGTGAGCTTCCTGGTAGTAGCTGTGCGTGTAGGCTCCAGTGACATTGAGCCCCCCGCGGCGGGTGAGCTCGCGATCCATAATATCGTCATGTATCAGGAGACTGCTATGCAGGGCTTCGAGAGCAGCTGCAACCGGCAAGAGCGCGGCGATGTCTTTGCCACCATATGCCCCATACGCGAGCAGCGTCATCTTGGGGCGAATTCGTTTGCCACCGGTCATCGTGACGCGTTCGAGCTCGCGCCACAAGATTTCATATTGCGGGTGGATACGAGCAGCGTGCTGCTTGTTCTGCGCAAAGAAATCCTCGAGGTATCTGTCGAGTTGTGGCAAGAAATTTTCGCTGAGTGAAAGCATAGATTTAGTATAAAGTACCCAGGAGATAAATTATGTTTTTGCGTAATACGTTGAGAGCAACCGATATGACTTGGTGCCAAATGCGAGCAACGCGGCGAGTGCCATGATAAGACCAGCGACGAGGAAAACGAGAGCGATACCGCGCGCGTCGCCACTGCCGAGCAGCCAGCCGAGATCTCGCGCTCCTGTATCTGAGCGCATATAGGGGATGATGATGAACTCGGCGATTGGCCCGATGATGAAGGCGGTGACAGGTGCTGCTGCCGCCTCGAACGCTTGCGCAAACCCGAACACGCGGCCTTGGCGCTTGTACGGGACGACTGCCTGGATCACCGTTTGCTCGGCGGCTTCAATCGCCGGAATCATGCACATATAGATCCAGATACCGACGACGTATAGCCACCACCACTCACGGATCGTGAAGACTGCTCCCAGGATACCCATGATGACCGCCAACCGTAGTAGTGTTTTGATCGGATTTTTACCTAGACCAAACTTTGCGACGAGGATACCGCCGATGACGAAACCAGTGCTCGCAATCCCAAATATCGTCCCCCACATTTGCACCGAGAACAGGGTGAGTCCGTAGGGATCCATGAGTGCCATGTATGCTCCACCGATGAAATTATTGAACGTCGAGAAAATGATGAGTGCGAACAATCCCGGGACGGCTTTGATGGCGGCGATACTGCCGCGGATATCAATCTTTTTGTTCTCGAGCTCTGGGTCGTGCACGATGTGTTCTTCTGGTATGCGCACAAACCAGAGATGAACCAAGGCAAGGGCGGTGAAGACAGTAGCGATCGCCAGCGTCCAACCCATGCCAATGAACCCGATCGCCAGGCCACTAAATACACTCGTGATGATGAAGCCGATGCCCGCGACAGTCCCGACTAGCCCGTTCGCTTTGTCGCGGCCGTCTTTGGGGACAAGCAGGGTGACGGTCGTCGAGAGGGCGATGTTGCGCATGTTTTCGACCACTGCGCCGACCAAGATGATCAGGACAAACACCCAAAATGTCGGGTGCGTAATATCAAGCAATGTTGACTCAGGAAAGACGAGGTACAGCACGCAGGCCAGTGAGAACATAGCGAGCGTGAAGATGCTTGACCCGACCATGACCCGTTTTTTCTTGTTGTGATCGACTAACGTTCCTAAAAATATACTAAATATAGCCACCAGCAGCATATATGAGCCGCCGATAATAGCTGTAGCAAGTACCGAATGTGTTTCGAGGTACACCCAAAACGTCAGCGCAAACCAGAGGAAGCTGGTCGTGACATTGGCGAGCAATGTGTTGAAAAGTACATGGAAAAATGAACGATGGAGCTCTGCGCTCGGTGTGGTTTGATTTGGAGATTCGGACTTCATAGTACTACCTAATATATCAGGATTATTCTGAAAAAACGGGTTCGCTGCTATAGTAAGGATAATTATGATTATGGTTTTTATACGATGAAATTGCCACTCAAGATAGCGATTAGCGCGATTCTGACTATCGTCGTGAGTGTTGCGTTTTGGATATTGATCAAAAGTAACAGTTTTGATGTCTTGCAGCCAGCTGGAACGATCGGTGATCAGCAGCGTGACCTCATCGTCTTTGCGAGCCTTTTGAGCCTGGTTGTTATCGTCCCGGTGTTTGCGATGACGTTTTGGATCACCTGGAAATACCGCACGACCAATGCCCGCCCCGGTGCCTACAAGCCTACCTGGAGTTCGAGCAAAATTGCTGAGACACTCTGGTGGGGAATCCCGATCGTGCTCATCGTGGTGTTGAGCATCGTGATCTGGGTGAGCTCGCATCGGCTGGATCCCTATCGCGCACTCGACAGTAGCCGGCCGGCGCTCAAAATACAGGTTATCGCGCTGCAATGGCGCTGGCTGTTCATATATCCCGAGCAAGGCATCGCCTCGCTCAATCATCTGCAGCTGCCAGTCGATCGGCCAATTGATTTCGAGATCACGTCTGATGCGCCGATGAATTCGTTTTGGATACCAAAACTCGGCGGGCAGGTGTATGCCATGAGTGGTATGAGCACGCAGCTTCATTTGCAAGCACATACGGTGGGTGACTTCACAGGGAAATCAGCCAATATCAGCGGCGAGGGCTATAGCGGCATGGTTTTCAAGACGCGGGTGGGCACTCAATCAGACTTTGACACTTGGGTGAACAACGCTGGCGCTGATTCGCAAACGCTGACTCTCACTGACTATACTGAGCTCGCAAAACCAACCCATGATACCAAGCCGTCAACCTACCGGCTTGGGGGCAAAGACTTGTATGATACAGTGGTCATGAAATATATGATGCCCGAGCACTCGCACGCGGAGCATCATCATGAATAGGGTAGGGATATAACTATGCTCGGACGACTGACACTGGAAGCTTTTCAAAAAAGTCCCATAGAAATGGGGGCTGGTATCGGCATGATTGCCGGCGGTCTCGTGGTCGTTGCGGCGCTGTTTTATTTCAAGCGCTGGAAATGGTTGTGGCGAGAATGGCTAACGTCGCTTGACCCCAAAAAAATTGGGGTGATGTACTTGATTGCCGCTGCACTCATGTTGCTCCGTGGCCTGGCCGACGCACTTATGATGCGTGTCCAACAAGCGATGGCGAGCGGCGAGGCAGAAGGGATATTGACGAGCGATCATTTTCAGCAGGTGTTCTCGGCGCATGGCACGATCATGATTTTCTTTGTGGCGATGGGTGTCATGTTCGCGCTCTTCAATCTCATCTTGCCGTCGCAGATCGGCTCGCGTGATGTCGCGTTTCCGTTTATGAACTCGGTGAGTTTTTGGTTGTTTGCTGCCGGACTGATTATGATAAACATACCTCTGTTGATTGGTGAATTTTCGGCTGCTGGCTGGCTGGCGTATCCGCCGCTCTCGGGGCTCGAATACAGTCCGGGAGTCGGGGTTGATTATTGGATATGGAGCCTGCAGATTGCTGGTATCGGGAGCTTACTATCAGGCGTCAACTTCTTTGTGACGATCCTCAAGATGCGTGCGCCGGGTATGACGATGATGAAAATGCCGATTTTTGTTTGGAGCGTTTTCGGCTCCGTCCTGCTCATCCTCGCGGCCTTTCCGATACTGACCGCGACGCTTGGCATGCTGTCGCTCGACCGTCTGATGGACATGCATTTCTTTACCTCCAGTTTCGGGGGCAATCCAATGATGTACGTCAACCTCATCTGGGCGTGGGGTCACCCCGAGGTATATATCCTCGTCTTGCCGGCATTTGGTATTTTCTCAGAAATCGTCGCGACATTTAGTGGCAAACGACTATTTGGCTACAAGTCGATGGTGGTGGCGATCATGGCGATCACCATACTGTCATTTACCGTCTGGTTACATCATTTCTTCACGATGGGTGCGGGCGCCAACGTCAACGCCTTCTTTGGGATCATGACCGCTGTCATCGCGGTACCGACCGGCGTCAAGGTGTTTAACTGGTTGTTTACGATGTACAAAGGCCGCGTCCGGCTCGCGACACCGATGCTGTGGTTCCTCGGCTTCGTCGTGACCTTTACGCTCGGCGGGGTGACGGGCGTGCTGATGAGTATCCCGGCGATTGATTTTCAGGTGCACAACACGTTGTTCCTCGTCGCGCACTTCCATAACATGATCATCGGTGGCGTGTTGTTTGGTTTCTTTGCCGGTTTCACGTATTGGTGGCCAAAGTTTACTGGCTTTCGGCTCAATGAACGATTAGGGCGCTATGCGTTCTGGTGCTGGCTGATCGGGTTTTTGACGGCTTTTGTCCCGCTCTACGTGCTTGGGTTTATGGGTGCTGTGCGACGGATGGATCACTATGATGCGACGCTCGGCTGGCAGGAGCTTTTCATCGTCGCTGGGGTTGGCGTCATGATCATATGTCTCGGTGTGTTTTTCCAGGTATTACAAATCGTGGTCAGCATCATCCAGCGCAAAAAGAACCGAGTTGGCGCTGATCCGTGGGACGGTCGGACGCTCGAATGGTCGATGGCAACCCCACCAGCCGAATACAATTTTGCGACCATCCCTACTGTCAGTGACCGCGATGAATTCTGGGAGATGAAGCAACGCGGCGTGACGAATCCTACAAAGTATGAGGCGATAGCGGTGTCCAAAAATAGTGGGGCAGGTCTCATGATCGGCATGAGTGCCTTTGCGTGTGGGTTTGGTCTCGTGTGGCATATATGGTGGCTTGCGCTCGTTGGTTTCTTGGCAGTTATCGTCCTGCTCATCATCCGTCTGACGAGTGACGACACCGAACGTGTCGTCACTGCAAGCGAGGTCGCGAAACTTGAAGTAGCCGGAGGAACGGCATGAGCCACGCCGTGTCACACGAGGTCGAAGAGCGCTCGCAGCGCACCCAATTTGGTTTCTGGGTGTACTTGATGACCGACTGTATACTGTTTGCGAGTTTGTTTGCTACCTATGCCGTACTCAGAAACAATACCTTTGGCGGCCCGAGTGGCGCCGATATATTTGAGATGCCATTTGTGCTCATCGAAACGATCATATTGCTGACGAGTAGCTTCGTCTGCGGTATTGCGCTGTTGGCGGCTCGAGCCGGCAAAAAGACGTTGACGTTGGTGCTTCTCGGAGTCACCTTTTTGCTTGGGCTCAGCTTCGTTGCGATGGAACTGAGTGAATTTTCCAAGCTCGCGCACGAGGGTTATAGTTGGCAGCGCAGCGGCTTCCTCTCAGCATTCTTCACGCTTGTTGGGACACACGGAGCGCACATCCTCACTGGGCTGCTCTGGATGGCTGTCATGATGGTGCGGGTTGCGCAAAAAGGATTGGAACCGAACAATCTTCGCCGCCTGTCTTTGCTTGCCCTCTTCTGGCATTTCCTCGACATCATCTGGATATTTATCTTTACGATTGTCTATCTGATGGGAGCTATCTCATGAACAAGTCTCAGCTCACTCGCTATAGTCTCGGCTTCGCAGTGTCACTGTTGCTGACGGTCGGCGCCTACTTGCTGGTGACCCAAGGCAGCGTGGCGAGCCCTGCGATGCTCTGGACAATAGCAACTTTGGCGATCGTCCAGTTGCTCGTGCAGCTGGTGTGTTTCTTGCATCTCGGTGACGAAGCTCGACCGCGCTGGCGCACATGGACGTTTGTCGCGATGACCGGATCACTGCTACTGATTGTCTTTGGTTCGATCTGGATCATGAACAATCTTGACTATCATATGATGCCTCAACATGACGTGGACACGCGGATGATCAAAGAGAGCAACAAAGGCTTTTAGTGGGGCGAGTGCGGGAGTACTACCAGCTCGCCAAGCCGGGTATCGTCAAGGGCAATCTGCTGTCGTTGCTGGCTGGATATTTTTTGGCAACCAGTCTGTATGGGTTTGATCTCCTGGCGCTGGTCGGCGTCTTGTTGGGGACGGCACTTGTGATTGCTAGCGGCTGCGTCTATAACAATTATCTCGACCGACACATCGATGCCAAGATGGATCGCACGAAAAACCGGGCACTTGTCCTCCACACGATCTCTGCTAGCGACGCGCTGGTCTATGCGACAATTCTCGGCGTGATCGGGCTGGGGGTGTTGTGGCTACTCGTCAATCCTCTGGTGACACTGCTCGGGGCTATCGGGCTTGTCTGGTATGTGTGTATTTATGGGTTTGCCAAGCGGCAGACACCGTGGAGCACCTTGATTGGGACAGCCTGCGGCGCGATCCCGCCGGTTGCAGGATATGCTGCGACCAGCGGACAGCTCGACCTGGCAGCACTACTGCTGTTTGTGATCCTCGTGGTCTGGCAAATGCCACATTTCTACGCTATTGCTATTCGTCGGGAGGCCGAATACCGCGCCGGCGGCATCCCGGTGCTGGCGGTGGTCAAGGGCGCAAAGCTCACCAAGCAACGGATTGTTGCCTACATGGTAGTATTTTGCGCGACTGTGCCATTGCTGAGCGTATATGGCTACACCGGTCTGACGTACCTTGTCTTGAGCATCGCGCTCGCTGTCTACTGGCTGACGATCGCCCTCAGGACGTGGCATGAGCCGGATGACAAGAAATGGGCGGGACGAATATTTGGCGTATCGTTGCTCGTATTGCTCATCCAGTCAGGACTGATTGCAACTGGTCATATACTTCCTTGAGTGGTACAATTCCTCTTATGATTACACTGCTTCATATCTCAATTGCGCTTGGGAGCGTCGCCTACCTGGCTATACTCCTCTTCCGACCAACCCGTATGAGTTTTGTGCCAGCGTATGTCTCGGCAGTGGCCACGCTTGGCACAGGTATTCTCCTCATGATTACTCAGCCTTCTACGATCCAGCATGTCTGTGTGAGCGGTAGCGTGTACCTCGTGACGGCTATCGCCGCTATCTCATTTGCCACGTACCGACGCACAAAACTCGCCTCCCTAGAGCCATAACCCTCCCTGACGTATACTAGGGAGAGTAAAGAGGAGGTTATCTATGGCTTTTACATTACCTGATCTAGGCTACGGCTACGGAGCGCTCGGCAAATATATCTCAGCAGATATCATGAAGCTCCATCATGACAAGCACCATCAGACGTATGTCGACAAACTGAATGCGGCGTTGGATAAAGCGCCCGAGCTCAAAGATGCATCGATAACGGAGCTCATCACAAATCTCGAAACCGTGCCTGAAGATATCCGCACGGCCGTCCGCAATCACGGCGGCGGTCACTACAACCACACGCTGTTCTGGCAGTTCCTCTCGCCGAGCGGCGGTAGTGAGCCAGGTGGCGAGCTTGGTGAGGCTTTGAAAGCAAAATACGGGTCGTTTCAGGCGTTTACCGATACGTTCAACGAGGCAGCTCTCGGCGTCTTCGGCAGTGGCTGGGCATGGTTGCAGCCGGATCTGTCTATTGTCACGACCCCGAACCAAGACTCGCCGATCATGACTGGCGGGGAAGCGCCCTTGCTCGGCCTTGATGTCTGGGAGCATGCGTATTATCTTGACTACACCTACAATCGCGCGGACTACGTCCAAGCCTGGTGGAACGTTGCAAACTGGGAGTTTGCTTCGCAGCGTTATGACGCTGCTCTATAGGTTTTTCCTATCGCAACGCTTCCGCTTTTCCCTCTTGTTAAAGAATTTTAACCGAAGTAAATCCGGATTTAAATTCTGATTAATTAAATGTAAAAAGTCATGAGCATTATGTTACACTTTGGATATTAGTAAATAAGGATATCCATGAAACAAAAAACATCTATAACTCCACGATTACAGCAGATTCTTTTCATTGTCACTACAAGCATCTTTTTTCTGTCAGGGGTGGGGATGAATTATTATTTCTATAATCAGGGGCTTAATGGAAATATCAGTAAAGATTACACGTCTCTATATCTATTTAACTTCTTGTGGGCGTTCGCCCCAGTAGTGGTATGGGGTATCGTACACTTGACGAGACGTGACCGTAAACTATCGGTTTCATCCGTTTTCCAGTCATTATTACTCACCTTTTGTGCCATGCTAGTCTTGACCGCGCTCGGATCAATATCAAGCTTGTTTAGCGCTTACCTGCCGAGTGTCGACAACCTTGTGGCTGGGATGTGGTGGTATACGCTTTTGAGTGTAGGTGCACCGTTCGCGATTGTTATCTGCGGACTTATGGTGGTCATATTGCACCTTCGTCGCCAAAAACAGTGGTAAACGTATAAAGTATTGACAAAAATAAGCATTTTTGCTATAATGGAATTTAGTACGCTAAACATACATATAGCAAAGTGTACTGGATGAATACTCGGTCTAACAATCTTGTAATTCATCATCTAAATGAATTTCAAGAAAGGTATTCATGCAGAACAATTCTTCTTTTCGTGGGCGCGGTCCACGATCCAACGGCTCTAACAACTCCAACAATTCTAACGGCTCGAGCCGCGGTAGCGGTGGTGGCTTTGGCGGACGTCGTCCGACTGGCGGCGGTAGCCGTCCATTTGCGGCTAATCGTAGTAGCGGTAATCGTGGTGGTGGCAGTCGTGGCCCCAAAAAACAAACGATTCACCCAAGCAAATTCGTCAACAAGACGGCTGTCGCTCGTGAAATCATCGCCTATGAACCGACTCATGTTTTCACTGACTTTGCACTCAACAGTGTGCTCCAGGAAAATATCGCCCGTATCGGCTACACCGCGCCAAGCGCTATCCAGGATCAGGCGATTCCAATTGCTTTGACTGGCCGCGATGTGATCGGTCTTGCTAACACAGGCACCGGCAAAACGGCGGCATTCTTGCTGCCTATCCTCGAGAAATTAAATGGTGACGAGCAGCGCGACAGTGTGTTGATCATGGCTCCAACCCGCGAGCTGGCTCAGCAAATTGACGAAGAATTCCGTCGTTTTGCTCAGAATCTTCGTTTGTTCTCATGTGTCGTTGTCGGTGGTACCAACATCGAGCGCCAGATCCGTGAGCTCAAGCGTCATCCGCATGTCGTTATCGGCACACCGGGACGTCTCAAGGATCTTATGAACCGACGCGTCCTGAACCTCAACAACGTCAACACGTTTGTTCTCGACGAAGCTGACCGTATGCTCGACATGGGCTTCATCAACGACATCCGTTTTGTCGCCAATGTCTTGCCGAAAGACCGTCAGACGCTGTGCTTTAGCGCAACCATGACCCCAACTATCTCAGCCCTTGTCCAAGATTTCATGCGTGATCCTGCGACCGTCTCCGTCCGAACCGGCGAGACGAGCGATCATGTCGAGCAAGACATCATCGAGGCATTTGACAAAGTTCACAAAATCGAACTGCTCGAGGAGATGCTCAAAACGTCTGAGTTCGAAAAAGTCCTCGTCTTTGGTGAAACCAAGTTTGGTGTTCAGCGTCTGGCTGATGCACTGAGCAAGAGTGGTATCCCGTCCGAAGCGATCCATGGCAACAAAAGCCAGTCTCAGCGCCAGCGGGCACTCAAGGCCTTCAAGGATCAGCGGGTCAAGGTCTTGGTTGCGACCGACGTTGCCGCCCGTGGCCTCGACATCCCTGATGTCTCGCACGTGATCAACTTCGACCAGCCGAACACCTACGACGACTACGTCCACCGTATCGGCCGAACCGGTCGCGGCGGTAAGTCGGGCAAAGCTCTGACGTTCGTCGAACCATCACACAGACGCTAAACTCTGTCGACATACAAAAACCGCCCGTTTATCGAGCGGTTTTTGTATGTCATCGTAATCACCTCCGGTCGCTTCCCAAAATTAACGGCGTTAATTTTGTTAGTGCGCTCCCTCCCCGTGGGAATCCCGTCCTCGGTCCGCCCCAACTATTTTTTTCGTACAAGGCCACGAAAAACAATAGCCGGGTCTGCCCCGCCTCGGCCACCCACGGCTGGCGCCTTTTGTGATTACTGTGAATTTTCTGCAGCCCCTGCGACTCCTGTCGCCAATTCGACCGAGCCGGCGGAGACGGACGAATGAGATTGGAGTCATTCGCGAGGACGTGCCTTTTACATACAAAATAAGTAAGGTAAAAGGCCGTGCCCCGAAGGGGTCGTTCCGCAGCGACCAGTCTCATTTGTTTGGCGACTACCGCGCGAGGGAGCTTGGCGGAGAGTTTTGGTTACTTTTGCGGACAAAAGTAACACGTAAACGCCTCGGTACCCGAGGCGAACGAGCCGGGTGGCTCTGTGGAAACAACTTTATGGATACGCCGACTTTGCAAGCCAAAAAAGCATAAGGACATTGTTGCCAAAACCACTTTCTTTTCACGGACTAGATGGTTTTATAATAGGAAGTGTCACCAAATAAACAGGAGACAGTATATGAAAATAGCAACTAAAGCCCTCGCGAGTATCATGATAATCGCGATACTCAGCCTCAGTGCGGTGAATTTCGCAGGCGCCGCACCAGAGAGTAGTATTGCAAAGAGTAGTGAGCGCAAACTTGAGCGAATCATCAAACACCACGATCGAAAGATGGAGCTTCGTGCAAGTGTACTTGGGATGAGTGCTGACGAATTGCGCGAACAGCTCAAGACCAAACCATTTGATACTATTCTCAAACATCACGGTTTCAAGGACAGGGAAGCGTTTAGTATTGCACTTGCCGGCAAGCTCAAGGACGAGCTAAGGAAGCGCGGATGGGGCGACGAAAAGATCGAAAAACTTATGCAAAAAAGGCTGGAACGTATCGAGGCACAAACGGACTCGTAGTATAATCGGACGTAGATGGTACATCCGACACATCCACTGAGGGTTTTCGGCGTGTCGGGTTTTATTACACTCGCTACGCTTATAGCTGTATGGGTATTTATGGGGCCGCAGGCTGCTTTGCTTGCGGCTATCTTGTGTGTCATCGAAATTACGTTTAGTTTTGACAACGCGATCATCAATGCCCGGGTGCTGAAAACGTTGTCACCTTTTTGGCAGCAGCTCTTTCTCACTGTTGGTGTGTTGATTGCTGTATTTGGTATGCGGCTTGTATTTCCGATAGCGCTCGTGGCAGTGACGGCTGGGATCAGTTGGCAAAGTGTCATCGATCTGGCACTCAACCAACCTGCTGCGTACCAGACGGCAATTGAAAGTGCCAAGCCAATTATCACTGCGTTCGGTGGAAGTTTCTTGCTGATGCTGGCGCTTCACTTTTTGTTTGATCAGAAGCGCAAGACCTTTTGGCTGCCTTTCGAGCTGCCGCTCGTACGTATGAAGTCGCATTGGTTGCCTGCGGTGATCACGCTGATGTTAACGATTGGATTGGCTCTCGTCCCTAACCATCCGGACGCACGTGGTGCTTTGATGGCCGGTATAGTGGGCCTCATGACCTATCTAGTGATGCACGGCTTGTCTGAAGCGGTAAGTCATAACAAGACACTGACATCGTCTAAGCACAAAGTAGGGCTGGCTGCGTTTTGGACATTTCTCTACCTAGAAGTACTCGACGCTAGCTTTTCGCTTGACGGTGTAATTGGAGCATTTGCAGTGACAAGCGACGTCATCATCATTGCTGCGGGATTGGGAGTCGGAGCGTTTTGGGTACGGTCGCTGACAATATATATGGTCAGAAAGGGTACGCTTGATCACTACAGATATCTGGAGCACGGCGCGCATTATACGATTTTCCTGCTCGCCATATTCATGCTCGTAAGCCTGTTTGTCCATTTGCCAGAGGCCTTCCCAGGGATTATAGGAATCGTGATCATCGGACTGTCGGTCTATAGCTCAATCAAAGCGAGGAAACGAGAAAAGAGAATCGATGGATCTGCTCATTAAATTCCTCGCTGACGGTATGCTCGTCGTCATATCGGCAGTTTCCGCAGGCGTGCTTTTGTTTGGTACGACAACGCGAGAAAAAAAGACTGGGTACCCTTATCTCATCATGGCGGGTTTGACAGCGTTGCTGGTGGGAAAATTGATGAGCCTCCTCTACCAGCCGGAATTCGCCCGCCCGTTTCTCGAGAAGGGTGCGCAAGCGGGGGCGGCCTATATCGACAACCCAGGCTTCCCGTCTGATCACGCGCTGCTAGGTACGGCTGCTGCGTTGGCGGTGATTGTCTTTGTTCGCAACCGCACTCTCGGCATCGTTCTTGGGACGAGTTTGTTGCTGATGTGTGTCGCACGAGTGCTTGCACTGGTACACACGCCACTCGATGTGATCGGTGGAGCTATAGCCGGACTTATCGGCGGTGTATGGTATCTGGCTCGCCCAAAAAACTGATATGATCTGTTAAATCATTGCACTTGTCAAATGAAGTCGCTATACTAGTGTGTATATGGCACAGGCGAACACCACATCAAGCGTCTACGTTGCTGGAGAACCACGATCTCTCCTCGGAGTTGCAATCACAGGATTGGCCGTTGGGCTGATCGGCTGGCTGCTCACGATGGCGATCCAGTCATGGATCATCGAACCGGTCTTTTGTCGTTCGACCCAATCATTTGACGTCTGTTCCAGCGGCGGTACGATCAGCTGGGCGATCGCTCTGATTATCGTGAGTATCATCGGGCTTCTCAGCCTCGTCCGGAGTGGTGTGTTTCGGCCGCTACTCGTCGTGCTTGCCGTATTGATCGCCCTCTGGGGTGCCTCGATGTGGCTCGGACCGCTCGTGTGGTGGCAGGCGATGCTCTGGCAAGGCTTTCTTTTTGCCGCTGCCTATAGCTTATTTGCATGGGTCGCTCGTATCCAGTCGTTCCTCTTATCGCTGATCGTAACGATTGTCTTGGTGATATTGGCACGCTTGGTTGTGATAAACAGCTAATAGCTCGCCTTGAAATAAGACCTAAGCGAGTCTATACTGATTTATATCAGCCCAAGCAGGGCAGGAGATTGGTATCGATCGCGAATACATCGCATTTATGAAATCAATGTTCGTTAAGACTGCGGAGTAGGGGTTGTGAGGGTAATGGAAAAGTTGCTGGGATAAATAGTAGACCGCTAGCGTCGATACCTCCGAGCTTAACGTCGATTGAAAGGCAACACCTCCCACTAGGCGTCGGGCAGGCTGATCACCTGCCTGGCGTGCCGGCATTTATTATTCCAATCTCGTTTATATACGAGATTGTTAAAGTTTGGATTTATATATGACCGAGAATATATTGTTATTGGTACTAGGCGGCCTAATACTTGGTGTTTTAGTGTATGTGACGATTCTATTGAGTAAACTTAGTTCATCACGCAATAATCAGTCAGCAGATCTCATCAAACAAGATTTAATAGAACTTACTCGCGGTGTCGGTGCGCTCAAAGACAATCTCCAGACAACGGTGACCGATCGCCTCGACAAAAACTCGGCGCTCATGCAGAGCTCGATGGCAAAGCAATTGTCCGAAAGCGCCAAGCTGATCGGTGAAGTGACGCAACGTCTCACGAAACTTGACGAGACTAATCGTCGCGTCGTGGACGTCGCCGATGAACTGAAGACGCTGCAAAATGTGCTGCAAAACCCAAAACAGCGTGGAGTGCTCGGCGAATATTTCCTGCAGTCGGTGCTCGAAAATGTGATGCCACCCGATCGCTTTAGCCTGCAGTATCGATTTGATTCTGGTGATATCGCCGATGCTGTTATCTTTCTCGACAAAGATAAATTTCTGGCAGTCGATAGTAAATTTAGCCTCGAAAATTACAACCGACTCGTCGAAGCAAAAGATAAAAATGAGCGTGAGCAGCTGGGTCGTCAGATCAAAATTGATCTCAAAAACCGTATCGATGAAACCGCCAAATACATCCGGCCTCAGGAAAATACTATGGACTTTGCCTTCATGTTTATCCCCTCAGAGGCGGTGTATTATGACCTGCTGATCAACAAAGTCGGAACCAGTGGCGTGAGCGCCCGTGATTTGATCGAGTATGCATTTGCCGAGAAGCACGTCATCATCGTCAGCCCAACCAGCTTCATGGCGTATTTGCAGACAGTTATGCAAGGTCTGAGAAGTCTGCAGATCGAGGAGCAGGCCAAAGAGATCCAGGTGAGAGTGGGGCAGCTCGGCCGTCATATCGGTGCCTATGATACGTATATGCAGAAATTAGGTTCGAGCCTCGGCACCACGGTCAATCATTTCAACACTGCGCACAAAGAGCTGAAAAAGATCGACAAAGACGTCGTCAAAATCGCCCACACCAGTCCTGGTGTTGAAGCCTTGCTCATCGACAAACCTCAGACAGAGGAGTAGACGATAGACGGTGGACATTAGACGCTGGATGACAAAATAAACCTCCGCTCAATTGAGCGGAGGTTTATTGTTTAGGGGATGAGGATTCTACTCTCGTATATATAAAAAAGCCCTCGACAGAGGGCTCTTTAGGGGATGGGAGATGAAAGGCCGGATTTATTCCGGCCTTTCATCGGGAAGGGCAAGCCCTTCCCTTATTATTTAGCCTCGCGACGTACAAGTGCGCGGTAGAGGTTTGCACCAAGTGCGGCACCGACGAGGGTTCCGACCAGTGTTTCGCCAAGTGTCAGACGGGATGCAGCAGCCTTGCCGGTATCAGCCGTGCCTTGTAGCTGATCATCGGTCTTTTCGCGTGCAGCGAGAGCGACGGCTGGGTTAAGCGTAGCGCTGTCGAGACGAAGCAGACGAGGCACATCAGTGATTGACTGGATCTTGTCTTTTTCGATGCTGCTCGAGAGGCTGGTGTACAAACCTGCAGAAACCACGAGAGCGACAAAGAGCGAGAGACCAACACCCATCGCGCGACCGAGGAGCGGAAGGCCAACACGGCTGTTAGCGGCAATAACTCCGAAGAGGAAGATAGCCGTACCGATAACTTCGATGGCGAGGACGCCCCAGTTGAGCGACAAAAAGCTATTGAAGTTGAGGCTGATGCCTTTGCCGGTCAGTAGACCCATAGCGACGATCGCTGCGAGTGCTCCGAGGAACTGAGCGAGCCAGTAAAACGGCAGTGCGAAGCCGGGGAACTTGCGAGCTGTCCAGAGACCAAATGTCACAGCTGGGTTGACGTGTGCACCGGAGATTCCACCGATAACGATTGCCAGCACGAGCAGCGTGAGGCCAACGTAGAGTGGTGCGAGTACTGCTGTTACCGTCAGAGCGACGACGACTAGTATGAACGTACCGAACAATTCAGCAACCAATGCTTCTGGGGTGAGGTGACGATTGAATCGTTCAGCGAAGCTAACTGGTTTGGTGTTCACTGGAGTTGCTCGTTCAGCAGTGATGATTTTCGTGGTTGTTTTAGTCACTGCAGCTGATTTAGTTTGACTCTCAGCAGGTTTTTTGGCATTTTTTTTGCGTGTGTCGGATGACTTAGCCATACCTTCTCCTTTATTAGTAATAATTGCAGTATACCATGTGTGGCGTGTATCCGTCCGGCCGCAACTTCTGTTAAGATATATGTATGGCTTTATTCTTACGACAAGACGGCGGACGCAGCGAGCTCCAACAGCGAGTTGCGGCGGAATTGCAGGCAAAATTGAAGAACGAACCGAGTCTAGAATATGACAAACCCGACCCAGCAATCCTCGACAATCAACACCAGACACGACTTGCTGGCAAATTTATTTTGTTTCTCGCTCTGTTGCTTGTGATCGCGATTATCATCTTGGCACTGCGCGCTGGTGGAATAATATAGCTCAACTCTTGGGCCAAAATTAGGTATACTACAGGGATAGATGATGCAACATATAGCTGATATTCGCGAGACACTTCTCGCCCGTGTCCAGATGCTTGACGACAAGGCGTCGATTTTGCGCGCACCGGAACTCAAAGAACTCTTCGTGGCTATCAAGACCCAGCCGGCGAGTGACCGCGCAGCCTATGGCCAGGCGGTCAATGCGCTCAAAGTCGAGCTCGAGCAAAAAATAAGTGAGGCTAGTGAGGCCGAGGTGACTCTACATCCTATCGATGTGACGGCTCCGTTTGATATCAACGCGACACTGCCTGACTTATTGCCAACCGGGCGGGGCTCAATTCATCCGCTAATGCAGGAAATTCACGAGGTGAGTGATATCTTTTACCGCATGGGGTTCACTGTCGGTGAATCGCGGGAGATCGACGACCAGTATCATATGTTTGAAACGCTGAATTTTCCTAGCGGACACCCGGCGCGTGATGATTACGATACGTTTATGACCGTTGAGACCGATCAAGCTGGCGATCCATTTATTGCTCCGGCGCATACCAGCACGATGCAAAATCGCACGCTCGTCGAACATCGCGACAAGCTGAAATCGGGTGAGCCAATCGCGGTCGTTGTGCCAGATCGCGTGTTTCGCAACGAAGACCTCGATGCTCGTCACGAGCACACGTTTTATCAGATCGAGGGCATGTATGTCGCGAAAGGCGTCCACGCCGGCATGCTCATCGCGACGCTGAAAAAGTTTCTGGAGAGCTACTACGGCACCTCACTCGACGTGCGCGTCAATCCGTTCTATTTTCCATTCACTGAGCCGTCTTTTGAATTTGCATTGAGTTGTCCTTTTTGTAAGGGGGAGAATCCATCGTGCAAAGTATGTTCTGGCGAAGGCTGGATCGAACTACTCGGCTGCGGCATGATCCACCCAAATGTGCTCAAAGCCGCCGATATCGATCCAAACGAATACACTGGCTTCGCTTTCGGCTGTGGCATCGAACGGCTTGTCATGATGAAATACGGCATCGAAGACATCCGGCATTTTGAGAGTGCAAAATTAGATTTCCTGGAGCAATTCAAATGAAAGTAAGTCTCAATACAGTCAAACAATTCACGCAAGTCGATTTGCCGATTGATGAGTTAGTTCACAAGATAAATTCCCAGCTCGGCAAGGCCGAGGAAGTGATCGATCTGGGCGCGAAGTACAAAGATGCCGTGATCGTGAAGATCGTAACCTGCGAAAAACATCCTAACGCGGACAAGCTCAATGTGTGCATGATCGATGCCGGCGATTCCTACCCAGAACTGAGAACCGAGAACTCAGAACTGATCCAAGTCGTGTGCGGCGCGCCGAATGCCCGAGCCGGCATATATGCTGTGTGGCTGCCACCTGGTTCGACCGTCCCGGCGAGTTTCGATGAAAAAGAACCGTTTGTGCTCGATGCGCGCGAACTACGCGGCGTACTGAGCCAGGGCATGTTGGCGGCTCCGGACGAGCTCGCGATCAGCAGCGAGCATGATGGTATTTTGGAAATCACTGAAAGTGATTTACCTCCAGTCTCCAGCCTCAAACCTCTAGCCTCCGGCATGAGCTTTGCGCATGTCTTCGGACTCGATGACACAGTACTCGATATCGAAAACAAGATGTTTACTCACCGGCCGGACTGTTTCGGTGTGCTTGGGGTCGCGCGTGAAATTGCCGGGATCCAGCACCAACAATTCAAGAGTCCTTGCTGGTACACGCGTGAGCCTGAATTTAAGAGTGGTGATGGCCTGAAATTGACTGTCACCAACGACGTGGTCGATGGCGCGCCGCGTTTCATGGCCGTTGCTATCAAGAACGTCAGCGTCAAACCAAGCCCATTGTGGCTGCAATGTGAACTTGTCCGTCTTGGTGCTAAGCCGATCAACAACATCGTCGATGTGACGAACTATGTGATGTTGTTGACCGCGCAACCGACCCATGCCTATGATTACGACAAACTCCGTGGCAATGCGCTTGGCGTCAGACTGGCTCGCAAGGGCGAGACGATCACACTCCTCAACCACAAATCATACGAACTCGATGAGAGTGACCTGGTGATCACTGATGGTGAAGGTCCGGTCGGGCTGGCTGGCATCATGGGCGGCGGTGAGAGTGAGGTTTCGGATGATACGAAAAACATCGTCCTCGAATGTGCCAGTTTCGATATGTACACGCTCCGCAAAAGCAGTATGCGCCACGGCGTGTTCACCGACGCACTAACACGGTTTAACAAAGGTCAGTCACCGCTGCAAAACCCATATATCCTCGAGCTACTTATCAAGTCGGTGTTCGATGTTGCTGGCGGTGAGCTCGCGTCGCAGATATTTGATCAGTCGGCTGAGCTGAAGCCGTACAGACCTGTCGTCGTATCGATTGATTTTATCAATGAGCGACTCGGCACAAAACTGTCTGCAGTCGAAGCAGCAGAGTTACTCACAAATGTCGAAGTCCAAGAACCAAGAACCAAGAACCAAGAACTGGTGATTGTACCACCTTTCTGGCGTACCGACATCGAACTGCCCGAAGACGTCGTCGAAGAAGTCGGCCGACTCTATGGGTTTGACCGACTCCCGCGCGAATTACCAACTCGCTCTATCACGCCAGCCACCAAAAACCCAACCTTTGAAGCCAAAAAACACCTCCGCACGGTGCTCGCTCGCGCTGGTGCCAACGAAGTACTTACCTATAGTTTTGTACACGAAAACGTCCTCACACGCGCCGAACAAAACCCCGATGAAGCCTTCAGACTATCAAACGCACTGAGCCCTGACTTGCAGTATTATCGTCTGAGCCTCACGCCGAGTTTGCTCACGCACATCCACCCGAACATCAAAGCCGGGCACGATGAATTCATGATCTTCGAAATCGGCAAAGCGCATGGCAAAAGTGAGATTGACGAAGACGGTCTCCCTAAAGAATTTGGACGTATCTCTGGCGTTTATGCGGCTGGCAAGAAATCAGCCAAGAACCGCCCCGGTGCCGCCTACTATGTCGCCAAGAGGTATGTTGATGCATTGTGCGCAGGCCGCAACCTAACTTTTGGTTCCCTGGCCGAGACCGGATATAAAGATCACAAACTATTCCAGCAAATGATTGCCCCTTATGATCTCGAGCGATCGGCAGTAATACATGATGGCGAACGGCTCCTAGGAATAATTGGTGAATTTAAGCCAAGTGTTCAAAAAGCATTTAAGCTGGAGCCTTACTCGGCTGGCTTTGAGTTGTTCCTGTCTGCCTTTGCTGCTCCAATACGCAAGGGCTACCGGCCACTTTCGCGTTTCCCTAGTGTTAGCCAAGACATTTCGCTCAAGGTTGATAGTGGCGTGGCGTACGCCGAACTTGAAAATATCGTGCATTCAGCCGTTGCAGACTATGCCGCAGAATACGTTATTAACTATAGACTGCTAAACATATACCAAGCTGAAGGTGACACTATGAAAACGGTCACATTCCGCCTGCACGTGGTGCACTATGAGCGAACTCTCACCGACGCGGACGTTTCAAAGATCATTGAATTAATTGCCCGTGAGTCACAAAAAATAGACGCTGTTCACGTCTAGTTAGTTTGAGTGAACCGGGGAGAACTGAATGCGTTCTCCCCGGTTGCACACCTCTACTGAACCGAACCTCCCAATTCTTGCTTGGGCTGCTTGATCTTATGTAGAAACTTCCTTGGAACAAAGCGTAGCTTTGTGATCGCCTGCTTTTGGCCGGCCGACTCCAGGGTGAGGGTGACCCAAGGTAGCTGGAAGTTGTTCGATGTGTCTTGGTCAGTGATCTTGTCGAGACCCATACTGGGAGTACGGCGTCTGAGGAGACCTTCCGGTGCCACCAGACGGGTGTCCGTAGCAACGACCGGATTGATTCGCCAGGTCATAGCTCGCAAGACGAGCGCGACAAAGACGAATCCGGTCGCGACCTCGATTGGTCGTGAGGGTGAGGCTACGAACATCGGGTAAAGTCCGACGAAGAATCTGACGATTGCTCCTCCGACATCATCGAGTGCTCCAAAGTATGCAAGGATGCCCCCGGTGAACAAAATAACCCCCACTGCCCACCCGATCCACTTCACGTAATCGGACTTTTCCAAGCTCCTGAAGTATCTGTAGAGCCGGATCAGCCGAGATGTGAGGCCGAGCAACAAGACGCCGAGTGTCGTTGCAAGCACCAACACAAGATTGGACGGGGTTTCGTTGTTAGCTTGAGCGAAATACACGCCATACAACGAGGCGCCAAAGAGAACCACGTATGGCGCCAGACACATCCAGTGTTGCGGACTATATGCCTGAACCTCTTCGTTGTCGGCTAGCTCACTTCGCTTTCTCAAGCTGACGCGGGACAGAACCAAGTAGTAAAGAGTTGTCAGGAAGCACCCGATACCGGTAAAGAAGAACAGGATGTTGAACGCCTCAACGGTTGCACCATCCTTCAGGGCCTGATTGCTCAGGATGCTGTAAGAAACGATTCCAGCCACAAGGATGAGTCCGCACACGATGCCCAGAATAGGGGCTCTGTACTTGTGTGCGAATTCAACCGTCTTGTCGTGCTGTTCACGTGCCTGCTGCTTGAGTCTCTTTACGCCCTCTCGTACTTTACTCGGCTCCTTTGTTGCTTGTGCATCCCTGATGCGCTGAAGGCGCTCGGCATCTTCATCGGGATCATCTTCTCGAAGCGCGTCTTCGATAAAGTCATTTTCCTCTTCCTGTGGGGTGTCCAGCTCTTCGACCGGGCTTTCTCCCGAAGAATTCATTTCATTCTCCTCACAACGGTGGTGTGCATCTAGGGCAAATGCCAAAGACTGTATATAGTTGTACGACATTTTTGCTATCAAATCAAATGGTTTGCTCACTATTTGCTGACGTCTGTAGCGATACGTGCGATCGAGAGGTACAATATTTTAATGATAGATAATAAAAATTTAACTATACGTAGGAGTCGGCATCTTTGTCTGGCTTTAGTTTGCCCCTGCAGCGCATGGTGAATAAATAATGAGGAAGTGCGCTCGGGCGATTATATTGGATGAACAGAGGAGACTATTGGTCTTCGAGCGCCATCGCCGGGACGGGATGTTTGGCGAGCATCTTCACTATTATTCAATCCCGGGTGGCGGGATTAACGACGGTGAGACACCCGAGCATGCGGTTATCAGGGAGCTCAACGAGGAGATGCTGATCGACATCGCGCCCCAGCAGCTGGTGATCCATCAGTTGGATTTTCTGACGCAGCGCGAACATTTCTATTATTTGGCGCGCATCATTGCCGGTACTCCGACGTTCAACCTGCAGAGCGAAGAAGCGAAGCACCCGTCCGTAAAGGGCAAAAATGCTTATACAGTGGCTTGGGTGGAGCTTGACGATCCGTTGCTCGCCTATCATGAGTCCTATGGTCAGGCGGCTCGGCAGATCAAGGCGTGGCTTCATAAGAGCGATTTTCCGACTGAAGCGGTCGACATGACCGTCAAAAGTCGGTAGGATAGTAAGTGACAAAAAGAGGAGGAATACTGTGGCAACACCAAAAAGCCAACGAATTGGTATATGGATCATTGTGATCGTGATGAGTGTCGGTACGATTGGGACGTATTTTGCGCTGGTGCTCGGTAACACCAACGACGAGAAACAGTCGCAAGACCAACAAAAAGCAATGGACGATTATTATGCCGTGATCAAAGAGCAAGCAAAAGCCAAACAGCCGCTCGCGGGCTATGAGGCCACCAAATTTGATGCGGCGAGTGTCACTGCACTTGGCCAAGAAGACCTCGTCGTTGGCGAAGGCCAAGAGGTCAAGCTCAACGACAAGATCAAAGTGAGCTATACCGGGTGGACGCCCGACGGGGCAGTCTTTGACTCAACCACGAAATCTGGTGCGAATACCCCAGCTGAGTTCTCTCTCAGCGTCGGGAGTCTGATTGACGGGTGGACGGCAGGAATTCCTGGCATGAAAGTGGGCGGGGTGCGCAAGCTGACGATCCCGGCGGTGCAGGCCTATGGCGCGACCGGGAGCCAGCCGCTGATTGCGCCAAATACGCCACTCCAGTTTTTGGTTCGTATCGAAGCAATCTCAAACTAAAATACACACAAAATACAACATATAGCGTATTGACCATATGCATAAACGCTATATATAATGAATGTAACGACAAAGTCTCATATATAGGGGGAGGAAATCATGGCAAAGGACATCACTATTTATACGCGGACGACCTGTGCCTATTGCGTGCAAGTCAAGAAGCTTTTGGATATGAAAGGCAAGACATATTCGGTCGTCAACCTCGACGAAGATCGCGAAGCCGAAGCGCGCGTTATCCAGAAGAGCGGTGCGCGGACTGTCCCGGTCGTCATGATTTCCGATGAGGACGGCAATGAACAAGTGGCAAGTATCGGCTGGAACCCGGGCGCGTTGCTGTCTGCGGTAGCTTAGCGCAGTGCCTATGTGGTGCATTTCGCCCGGTTTCTCTCCAGTGCTCATTCGCAGTAGGTAAAATACAGCTCATTCCCGACCAGAGAACAACGAACGAACTGTACCCAACTATGCACCACACGCCGATTACTTAAACAAGAAAGATACTATAATAGATACTATGACTGAAAAAGTTGAAATTCCTTATCGCCAAGTTGTTATGATTGGTGCCGGGCCAAGCTCGCTCGCGGCGGCGGTGTATACGACGCGCGAAGACATCGATACGGTGCTGTTTGAAAAAGGCGTTATCGGCGGACTGGCAGCTATCACCGACTGGGTAGACAACTATCCTGGGTTTCCTCAGGGTATCGAAGGCCTGAAGCTCGCCGAAGCACTCCAGGGACAGGCCGAACGGTTCGGGGCTGATATCCAGTTTGGCGAAGTAGTGAAAGTATCTCGTGAAGATGGTGACCTCATCGTGGAAACCACTGACGGCAAAACGCGTGCAGGATCAGTCCTCATCGCAACCGGCAGCGACTACAAAAAACTCGGCATCCCGGGTGAGGCCGAATACTATGGCCGCGGTGTGCATTACTGTGCGACCTGTGACGGAGCGTTTTATCGTGACAAGCGGCTGGTTGTGGTTGGCGGCGGCAACTCGGCGGTGCAAGAAGCACTGTTTTTGACTCGATTTACGACCCATATTGATCTGTTGGTACGTTCAAAACTACGGGCGAGTGAAGTCTTGCAGCATGAGCTCGACGAGGCAGTGAAGGCTGGCAAGATCACGCTTCATCTTGAGACGACGACCGATGAAATTGTCTCAGTCGACGGTGGGACGTTCAACGTATGCGGGACGCATGAGGGTAGCCCTGTAGAATTTCCGACCGACGGCGTGTTTGTATTTATCGGGCTGCTCCCAAACACGCAGTTTCTCGCCGGGAGTCCGATTGAGCTCGATGAAGTAGGCTTGATCAAGACAGACGCAAATCTCGAGACATCACTGCCTGGTGTCTTTGCGAGTGGTGATGTCCGCTCGGGCGCGACCATGCAGATCGCTAGCGCGGTCGGCGAGGGCGCAACTGCGGCGCTCAAGATTCGAGAGTATCTGGAGCAGGAAGCCCGAAGTATAGACGTTGGACGCTAGACAGTAGACGATAGACGCTTGACATTAGAAATCACAGAACCACAATCAAAACGTCCAACGTCCAACGTCCAACGTCCAACGTCCAACCCCTAACGTCTACTCTTCTTCTGTAACTCGTGGATGAACTGCGTCGGATAGTCGGTGACGACGCCGTCGTAGCCTTTTTCGTCGAGGATGATCGCAGCGCCCAGACGGTTGACCGTATAGACGTAGGTAAATAGTCCTAGTTTCTGAGCGACCTTGAGACCAAAATTACTGAGATGCAGTCGATGAAACCCGACGCCGCTCAGCCTGAGGGGGATTTGCCAGGCGATGAAGTTGAGCGGATTGCGATGGTGGAGCAATGCCAGGGAAGCGTGAGGGACTTTGGTTCTGATTTTGCGCAATATCAGAGGGTTGAACGAGCTGAAGACGATCGACTCCCAGTCTTTTTTGCGTTTCAGATATTTTTTTAACACCGTGACGACTGGCGTGACGGAACGGTATTCTTTCATGTCGATGATCAATATGATCTTGTCGAGACATTCGTGGAGAGCAGCCTCAAGCGTGACGACTTGGTATTCGCTGCCGGCGGTCTTCTTGGTGAGCTCTTGGAGCGTATGGCGGGCGATGAAATCAAATTTGTGGTGCGTACGGTACATAAGATAGTCGTGTGACAAGATAGGCACGCCGTCCCGGGTGACACGGATATCAAACTCCATCATGTCGGCACCGGAAGCAATCCCGGCGCGGAGAGCAGCAATTGAGTTCTCGGGTTTTTCGCCTCGAGCACCGCGGTGGGCTATAACTAACATATCGCTATTCTACATCAAATGAACCGCGCACTTGGCACATTTCGCCCGTTTTCTTTCCGCTACTCACCGCCATATGTAAAATATGGCTTGCTCCGTTGCTCAAGAAGAACGGACGAACTGCACTCAAGGGCACGATTCATGTACACTGTAGATAGTAAAAAGGAGTTTAATTATATGGCTGATTTTAATAAAGTACTTACCCCGGGTGATTATCAAAATGGTGTCGTTAACACGGTTGTCGAGATTTCAGAGGGTTCGATGCTCAAGATCGAATGGGATCGCGAGCATGCTGTGTTTATGCTTGATCGGGTTGAGCCAGCAATTTTTGCAAAACCATGTAACTACGGATTTATTCCCGGGACGCTCGATGAAGACGGTGATGAGCTTGATACGCTGATCATTTGTCCAGAGCCACTTCCTACTGGTATATGGCTTGAGGCTCGGATCGTCGGTGTCATGAAATTTGAAGACGATGGTGAAGTTGACGACAAGATCGTGGTGACGCCGGCGGATAATCGCGACCAAGGTGAATGGCTGAAGACACTTGATGATGATCCAAGACTACGCGAGAAGCTCGAACATCACTTCACTCACTACAAAGACCTCAAAAAGCCAGGCAGCACCATCGTCAAAGGTTGGGGCGACGCTGAGGAAGCCAAAACTATCATCGCCCAGTGCATCGAGCGTTGGAATAGTAAGAAAAGTAATCAGTAACCAGTAATCAGCCAAATGAAACATGATTACCCTGACTCCTGACTCCTGACTCCTGACTCCTGACTCCTGACTACTGACTACTGCCGTCCGCGGCGCATCGCTTTATCCCGGATGATTGCGGCGCTCTGTGTGAGACTTTTGACGATACCGAGACGTTTGAGCTGCATGCGCAACTTGGCTCGGGCGTGCGGCGTGGTGATCCATTGGAGCCAGTCGGTGTTTGGGCGAGACGATTTCTTGGTGATGACTTCGACTGTGTCGCCGTCTTTGAGCTGGTGCTCAAAGTTCACCATTTTCCCATTGACCTTGAACCCATAGGCGCTGGCACCAAGGTCGCTATGCACCCGGTAGGCAAAATCAAGCGGGTATGCACCCACCGGGAGGTCATAAATGTCACCCTTAGGAGAGTGAACGAAGATGCGATCACCGAAGAGATCGATTTTGAGTGACTCAAAGTCGACTTCTTCACCCTCGCGCAAACGTGTCGCGACGTCCTGCAACGTCGTGATCCACTGCAGGTTTGCGGGCATTGCTTGTAGCTGCCCGGTGCGGTAGGCATCGGTGAGTTTTTGCTCGTTGTAGTGAAAGCTCGCAGCCAGCCCACGCTCGGCATAGTCGTGCATCTGTGTGGTGCGGATCTGAAATTCAACAATTTGATCCTGTGGTGCTCGGACGGTGGTGTGCAAGCTCTGGTAGCCGTTTGCTTTGGGCATGGCGATGTAGTCTTTGATACGATTGACGATCGGCTGATAATCAGCGTGAATAATGCCGAGGACACGGTAGCAGGCGGCGACATCGGGCACGATGATCCTCAGGGCGATGAGGTCAAAGATGTCATCGATTGCGTCAACTTTGTGCAGTTTCTTGTAGGTGCTGTAGGTACTCTTGACGCGGCCGTCGATGTGGAACTGTATACCTTGTCGTTTCAGTTCATGACTGAGATTGTGCTGCACTGTGGCGAGTTTGCGATGAGATTTGCCGAGCCGGTCTTTGATGAGTCGCGACAGGCGTTTGAATTCTTGGGGGTAGAGATAACTAAAGCTCAGTTCCTCCAACTGTACCCGTACCCGACCCATGTTGAGCCGGTCGGCAAGTGGCGCGAATACTTCGAGGGTTTCCCGGGCGATTTTGAGCTGTTTTGCTCGAGGCATGTACGACAAGGTGCGCATATTGTGCAGGCGATCAGCGAGCTTGATGATCAATACGCGGACGTCCTGTCCGACCGCGATGAGCAGCTTTGTCAGATTGTCTTTGGTGGTCGGTAGGTAACTCGATATGTCACGCATCCCCGCCCGAGCCTTGGAGACTTTCGTGACGCCATCGACGAGAAACGCGACGTCACGTCCGAACAAATTTTCAATTTCCGCGAGTGTCGCCGCGGTGTCCTCGACTGTATCGTGCAGCACGCCCGCGATCACGCTGTCGATGTCCATGCCCCATTCGGCCAAAATAGAGGCGACCGCCAGCGGGTGGGCGATATAGTCTTCGCCGCTTTTTCGTTTCTGGCCTGCGTGCTTTTCGTGCGCGAAGTCAATTGCCGACTCTAAGTCTGCAAACTGATCGTCGTCATAGGCGTCACGAGCCTGGAGCAGCAATTCGCGTTTGTTCATATACCTATTATAGATTGCTTCAACCTATTTGCTATGTCTGTGCAGGCCGGAAGCTGGTGGTTGTAGCGGGTAGACCTAGTAAATGGGTTCATAGTGTATAGTAGAAAATGATTAAGGTAATGCTTGAAATATAAGGAGTGTGGAAGAGATATGAGCAAAATAGCAATCAATGGCTTTGGCCGCATCGGACGTAATGCTTTCAAGATCGCATTTGACCGCAGTGATATCGAAATTGTCGCGATCAACGACCTGACCGACACCAAGACGCTGGCGCACTTGCTCAAACACGACTCTAATTACGGTGAATACGACCACGAAGTCAGCTCCGACGAGACCGGTATCATCGTTGACGGCAAGCACATCAAGATTTATGCCGAAAAAGACCCAGCTGCACTGCCGTGGGGCGATCTCGGTGTCGATGTCGTCATCGAGTCGACTGGCTTCTTTGTTGATCCAGAAAAGGCCAAGGTACACATTGACCCAGCCGGTGCCAAGAAAGTTGTGATCAGCGCGCCCGCCAAGGGCGAAGGTGCCGATACGATTGTCCTCGGCGTCAACGAAGACAAGCTCAAAGGTGATATCTCGGACATCGTCAGCAATGCCTCGTGTACGACCAATTGCATCACGCCAGTCATGGGTGTGCTCGAGAGCCATTTTGGCATCGACAAAGCCATGATGACAACTGTCCACAGTTACACCGCGAGCCAGAAACTCCAGGACGCTCCCGCCAAAGATCTCCGTGAGGCTCGCAACGCCGCTGAAAATATCGTCCCAACTACCACCGGTGCCAGCATTGCTGCCGGTGAAGCGCTCCCAGCCCTCAAAGGCCGCTTCGGTGGCATGAGTGTGCGTGTCCCGACCCCTGTTGTCAGTATGAGCGACATCACGGCTGTGCTCAAAAAGGACGTCACTGTCGAAGAGCTCAACGATGTGTTCAAAAAAGCCGCCAAGCAGCCATTTTACCAGGGTATCCTGGATGTGACCGAGGAGCAGCTCGTCTCAACCGACTTCAAAGGCAACAGCCACTCTGCGATCGTTGACCTTCCGCTGACCGCTGTGATCGGCGGCAATCTCGTCAAAGTCGTCGCCTGGTACGACAACGAATGGGGCTACAGCAACCGCCTGGTCGAACTGACGGCAGATATCGCGAAGACGCTGAAGTAGGCATGAAAGTCTTCCTCGGCGCTGACCACAACGGGTTTCACCTCAAAGAGCAGGTGTTTGCCTACCTGAGCAAACGTGAAATCGACGTCGAAGATGTGGGTGATCGCGAATTTGACGCCGAGGATGATTTCCCGGAATTTGCCCAGATGGCCGCGATCAAGGTATTGGGCGAAGACGACTCGCGAGCGATCTTGATATGTGGTGGTGGTCAAGGCATGTGCATGGCGGCCAACCGTTTCCGCGGTATCCGGGCAAGTGTGATCTGGGATGAATACGAAGCCCGCATGACCCGCAACGACAACGACTCAAACGTCCTCTGTCTGCCGTCACGGATATTAGACAACGATCCCAGTGAGTGGCAAAAGATCATCGATGCTTGGCTCGATACACCGTTTGCGGGAGCGGCGAGATACGTGCGCCGCAATCGGCAGCTCGACGAGATGTAGCCACCTCAGCAATTGGCAGTTTTGTTTTGCAGGGGCTATTGCATAAGCAATATGAACTCAAGTATAGTGAGGAGTAATCATGACAACAAAGAAATCAAAACCCAGCTCGGCTCATAGGCTCACACTTCACCAGCTCATCGTCGCATTGTCATTTTGGGGGAGTAGCGTCCGGTTGCTCTTGGTTGCGTTCTTGGTGGCGTCAATTTTCATCATCAGACTGATGTACCTCGATACGACGTTCGCCTGGGAGTCTCAGGTGGTGATCTACGTGTTGGGCTCGTTTGTCTTGCTCGATGTCGGCTACGTCCTCCTCGCCCGCGCGCTCGCGCTCAACCACCGTTGGGACGTCGTGTGCTTGCTGGCTATAGAAGTATTGTTGGCTGCTAATTATGTGCTGCCAAATATTGCACATGCACCAGCACTGGCATGGTTTTCGAACTGGACGTTCCTGATCGTCATATTGGTGATTGCGGTGCGCGGCCTGCTCGGGTTGCTGTTTACTTCTCCTAAAAAACGCTAATGAGTCAGATTTGTCCGACGGTCACACCGACGACCACTGATCCAGATGAATATCGCGATCAACTCGAACGAGTCGTGTCGTTGTCTGATCGTCTGCAGTTAGATTTCATGGACGGTGACTTTGCTTCGCCACGGCCGCTCAGCGTCGCCCAAGCGTGGTGGCCTGAGGGCAAGACTATCGATATCCACCTGATGTATCGGCGGCCACTCGACTATATAGAGACGCTCGTCTCGCTTCATCCGTCGCTGGTGATCATACATGCTGAGGCCGAGGGTGATCTCGCCGGGATGTTGACGCACTTGCAAGGGCTAGGCATACGCGCTGGCATAGCGCTCTTGCAGGACACCTCTGTCGAAAGCGTCAAAAACCTCATAACTATAGCCGACCATGTGCTCATATTTGCCGGCAAGCTCGGCAGTTTCGGGGGCAATGCTGACCTCTCGTTGCTCGACAAAGTTGCTGAAATTCGCGGCATTAAGCCTGATATAGAAATAGGCTGGGATGGTGGTGCCAATGCTGAAAACGTCCGTCAACTTGCTGACGGCGGTATCGATGTCATCAACGCTGGCGGCGCGATCCAACGAGCCGAAAACCCAATCGAAGCCTACCAGCATCTGGTTGGTTTGATTTCCTGAATACTTCTATTTCTTCGTCGTACTGACTGCGGTCGCTTCGACACACTTGCCGGGCCAAGTGGTCGGGTTCCGCTCCCTCCCCATGGATCCCGTCCTCGATCCG
>OFRE01000021.1_pt1 | contig 41840 bp, 38 predicted proteins | sample 1543061 | NCBI WGS metagenome assembly OFRE01 (sample SAMN07774218, study PRJEB24372) | wastewater metagenome | isolation source: Exp Tend NO 50WW | collected 2016-02
GATAACAAATCACTTTGGCAAGTAGCAAATAGCCAGGCCAAGCAGATCGCCAAGCTGAATAACCAGCAAGCGAAGTCGCGCCAGGTTGTGCTGCTGTGCAAGACGCTTAAACGCGCGCTGAAAGGTGAAAAGTAATGGCAAGTGGAATTGATTGGTTCCGCTGGCATCACGGATCAATAACCGATCCAAAGTTTCAGCTTGTCGCAAAGAAGGCAGCGGCAAGATTCGGCGACGTAATCGCTTTGTGGGCTTTCATCCTAGAAACAGCAAGCTCTGATGCAGACAGAGGAAACATTGGGCCGCTGGATTTCGAGACTATTGACCACATGCTAGGTGCAGAAGAAGGAACCGCTATTCGCATTCTTGACGCAATGACAGCACGTGGCCTTATCGTTGAAAACCGTATTGCGTCATGGGATAAGCGCCAGCCGAAAAGGGAGCGCGAAGACTCCAATGCAGCAGAAAGAAAAATAAAGCAGCGTGAATTGGCTTCTGTTGGCGTTTCGTTTGATGTCACGCCATGTCACGCCATGTCACGCCAAGAAAAGCCTAGAGAAGAGGAGAGTAGAGAAGATAGTAAACCTACCAATGCTAACGCATTGGTTGTCGCCGGAAGACCGGCGCCGAATTGTCCGCACCAGAAAATCATTGAATCGTTCGGCAATCATCTGCCGACAATGCCTTATCCGAAGGTATGGGAAGGCCAGCGTCAGCAGAACCTAGCGGCCAGGTGGCGATGGGTGCTGACGGCAAAGAAGCAGGGCGGCGAACCATACGCGACGGATTCCGACTCTGCGTTGCGATTCTTCGACCGTTTCTTTGCCTACGTCGCCAAGTCTGATTTTCTAACCGGGCGAGACGGGAAATGGCAAGGCTGCGACCTTGGGTGGTTGGTCAAGGCTGAGAATTTCGCCAAGGTAATTAGCGGGAACTACGAGAACAAGGAGGCCGCATGAACTGTAAACAAGGCGACTTGGCGATTGTCGTTCGATCAAAAAAAGGATCGCAACAGATCGGAAAAATTGTCAGATGCGTTCGATTAGCACCTGGAACTGTTAAATCAACGGACGGAGATTTTATTAATCTGAATGTTGATTGTGGTGATTGGTGGGAGATTGATGTTCCTTTGAGGCTTTTTTCAAAAGCTAAAGGTGAGGTTCTGGCGAATTACTGTCCAGATTACAGCCTGAAGCCTTTGATAGACGGAGACGGTGAAGACGAGATTATTTCAATCGCCGGAATTCCATCAAAGGCATCAGCATGAGCGCCGAACTGTTCCATGTCGAGTCCGAGCAATCCGTGATTGGGAGCCTGCTGATCGACCCAAAGTCGTTTGACAGGATCGACTTCCTCGCAGAGTCCGATTTTTACCGTGAAGACCACCGGATAATTTTCCGCCATATCGCGTTGATGCTGGCCGACCGGCTTCCTGTCGACGTGGTGACGGTTGCCGAATCAATGGCTTCGGTTGGCGTTGATTCTGGCCGTATCGGGTTGGCTTATCTTGGCGAACTGGCGATGAACACGCCGAGCGCCGCAAACATTACGCGCTATGCCAAGGTAGTCGCCGAGAAACGCGGGCTGCGTGATTTGTTGAACGCATCGGCAAAGATTGCCGATATAGCCCAGGAAGAATCAACGCAGCCAGTTGTCGATCGAATTGATGCGGCACAGTCGATTGTTTTTGCGCTTGCTGACAGCCGTTCAAAAGCCGGAAGCGAAGACGCCGAGTCAATCGGTTCAATCCTGTCGTCGGTAGTTTCTGACATCCATGAGCGTTATGAAAACGGCGGGCAGATTACCGGGCTATCAACTGGGTTTGCCGACCTTGATGAAAAGACTTGTGGTCTGCATGGTGGCGATCTGGTGATTGTTGCTGGCCGCCCGTCGATGGGGAAAACGGCATTCGCTATCAACGTCGCCGAGAATGTTGCGGTGAATGAAGGAAAGCCGGCGCTGGTCTTCTCGATGGAGATGAACAAGAAGCAACTGGCCGAGCGCTCGATTGCCAGTTTGGGAAGCCTTTCCATGAACGTGATTCGCTCCGGGAAGATGGTAGATGACGATTTCACCCGTCTTTCGTTTGCCATTGGAAAACTGCATCAGTCGCCACTGCATATTGACGACACCGCCGCATTGACCGTAATGCAGATGCGCTCCAGGGCGCGGCGCATGGCTAGGAAACACGGGCTTTCGCTGATCGTTGTCGATTACATCCAATTGGCTAGAGGCGATAGCGCATCGTCAAAGAGTGGAAACCGTGAGCAGGAAGTTTCCAGTATCAGTCGAGGACTGAAGGCGCTTGCGAAGGAGTTCAACTGTCCGGTGATCGCTTTATCACAACTTAACCGCAAGGTTGATGAACGGGCAGACAAGCGCCCGATGATGTCGGACTTGCGTGATTCAGGCGCTATCGAGCAGGACGCCGACATGATCCTGATGATGTACCGCGAGGAATACTACAAGCCAGAAACGCCGGATAAAGGCATTGCGGAAATCATCATCGGAAAGCAACGCATGGGCGAAACCGGAGTTATCCGCGCGCTGTTCCAGGGCAAGTTTTCAAGATTCAGAAACCTGTCAGAAGAGGCCAAGGCCAACATTGCAAGAGCGCATCAGGAAGAGCAGGCGGATAGGAATATCAGGCCGTTCAGGAAATCAAGGGGAATTGAATGAACGACCTATTCGCCACAATCGAAGAAGCCGCAGACGAGCGCCAGGCCATCATGGAAGAATCCGGCCAGTCGCATGAAGCCATCGCCGCTGAGTTGTTCCGCTGCGAGGTGCAATCAGTTATCCGCAAGTGCTACCCGGATGGAAACGCAGCAGCAGAGTATTTCGTCATGGTCGAATCCAAGCGCGGCAAGGAATCCGCCGACAAACTTCGCGCTGCATTCCGGGAAGCATGGAAGGCCCGGAAGATTGCTGAATCATTCGAGGCACAAGCATGATTACGCGAGTAATCACCGGAGAAGTCTCAAGGAAGGCAATTTGCCGGCATGTGCTGACCGCGCCAGAGGGCAACGTGGTCACGATCAAGGAACCAACACGGACACTTGAACAGAATGCCGCTCAATGGCCCTACCTGGAAGCGTTCGCCAAGCAAAAGCAACTTTGCATCAATGGCGAAATGCAATGGGTGACGGCTGACGACTGGAAGGATGTTTTAACGGGATGCTGGAACGGCGAAATGCGAATGGCAGCCTTTGACGGCAAGGTAATCATGCTTCCGCAGCGCACTAGCAAGATGGGCAAGAAGGTTTTTAGCACATGGATGGAGTTCCTTGTTGCCATGTCAGTAACCAGCGGAATTACTGTGTATCTGGATGTTGTATGAGCCTCCCAAAGAAACCGCGCGCGTGCCGCATCTGCAAATCACTTTTTCAGCCCCGCAAGGCGCTGCAAAACGTCTGCTCATTCGAGTGCGAGGTAAAGCTCGGGATCATCATGGCCGAACGATCAAAGAATCTCCGGGAGAAGGCGGAGCGCGTCGCCGAAGTCGCCAGCCGGAAGATTCTGAAACTGAAACTTAAAACCCGTAGTGACTGGATAAAAGAGGCACAAATTGCATTCAACGCATTTATCCGATTACGTGACCAACTGGCAGGCTATGACTGCATTTCATCCGGCAAACCGCTTGACTGGTCAGGAAACAATGTCGACGCTGGTCATTACCGTAGCAGAGGGAGTGCTCCCCATTTGCGTTTCAACGAAGACAACTGTCATGCCCAGTCGAAACAGGACAATCGCTATGGGTCCGGAAACGCTGTTGATTATCGAATTGGCCTGATTGCGCGAATCGGACTAGCTCGGGTGGAAGCACTGGAAGCCGACAACACCCCACGCAAATTGACTATCGAAGAACTAAAAGCAATCAAGGCTGAATACAAACAAAAACTAAAGGAGTTGCAGCGTGGAAATTGACCGCGAACCACATACCGGCGATGAGGCAGATCGCGCCACCTACTTTATCGAGTCAGTAATTGAGAATTACTGCTTGACAATTGCGCTGCCGTTGTAAAATGGTTGCGTCACAGCAGGCAATCAAATTATAGCAAACGGATAAAATATGGCAAGCCAATTCGACAAGCAAGACGCAGAGCGCCAGAAGGCGCTATTGCTGTTCCGCTCGGGGAACTCCAAGGCCGAGATAGGCCGGGAACTCGGGAAGGACAAGAAGCAGGTAGCGAAGATGCTGGCCGAGGCCATACGGGCGCATGGGCATGGCCGGTAACGTGAAACTCACTGCGCAGCAGGAGAGGTTTGCGCTTGCCGTGGCTAGCGGGAAGACCCAGGCTGACGCATTCCGCGAGGCTTACCCGAAGTCAAAAGACTGGAAGCCCGAGAGTGTGCATGAGAAGGCTTCAACCCTTGCGAAAAATGTCAAGGTTATGTCAAGGATCGGTGAACTGAAGGAGCGCATCACCAGCACCGGCATTGCCAGTGCCGCGAGAGTGCTTCAGGAGGCTACGCGCCTAGCCCTGTTCGATCCGCGCAAGCTATTCTATGAGGACGGAAGGCCGAAGCCGATCAATGAACTGGACGATGATACTGCTGCCGCTATCGCCGGCCTTGAGGTCGTTGAAGAGTTTTCTGGATCGGGAGGAGACCGCGTATTCATTGGCTACACGAAGAAATACAAAGTCGCCGACAAGAACTCCTCGCTTGAAAAGCTGTTCAAGCATCACGGCCTGTACGAACTGGACAACGCGCAGAAGACCAATCCGCTGACCGATTTGATTGCCGCGCTTGGCGCTGTTGCTCTGCCTGTGGTCAAGGATGATGGCGAGTAAGGGAATCCCCTTCGACTACGCGCCGGAGACAAACGAGGATCTGGCGCGATGTCTCGCCGATCCGATGTGGCGCCTATGCTCCGGCCGGCTCTACAAGATCATGGTCAAGACGGACGACGGAGAAGGCTCGGTTGTCCCGTTCATCCCTAATCGTGCGCAGCGCAAGCTCATCAAGCGCCTGTGGAATCGCAATCTCATCCTGAAGGCGCGGCAACTTGGATTCACGACGCTGATTGCAATCATGTGGCTCGATCACGCACTGTTCCTGCCCGACCAGCGTTGCGGCATCATTGCCCAGGATCGTGAAGCGGCCGAGGTTATTTTCCGGGACAAGGTGAAGCTGGCCTATGACCGGCTGCCCGATATTCTACGCAATGCGATGCCGCTAGCCAGGAACTCGGCGACGGAACTGCTGTTCGCCCACAATAATAGCTCGATCCGCGTAGCGACCTCGATGCGCTCTGGAACCATTCACCGGCTGCACGTATCGGAGTTCGGGAAGATATGCGCCAAGTTCCCGGACAAGGCCAAGGAAGTTATCACCGGCTCGCTGCCGGCCGTGCCGCTCGACGGCATCGCCATCATTGAAAGCACGGCCGAAGGGCAGGGCGGCGATTTCCATGCGATGACGTTGCGCTCGGAAGCCCTGCATGAGAGCAAGGCCAAGCTGTCGGAGCGCGACTATCGGTTCCATTTCTTCCCTTGGTGGGAAGAGCCTGGTTATCGGATGGCTGCCACCAACGTCGTAATGACCGACAAAGACCGGAAGTATTTCGATGAGATAGAAGCAACCGAGGGTTGCGTGATCGATCAACTTCAGCGCAATTGGTACGTCGCCACTCGGGACTCTGACTTTTCCGGCGATCCAGAAAAAATGTGGCAGGAGTACCCAAGCACATCGAAAGAGGCGTTCCAGCAATCGACCGAAGGCACCTACTACGCCGCGCAACTGACTGCGGCAAGGAAGGAGGGGCGAATTGGCCTGTTCCCGCACGCATCTGGAATCGCTGTAAACACCTATTGGGACATCGGCAACTCGGACGGCACCGCCATATGGTTCCATCAGCGCATTGGCGCCGAGAATCGTTTTATCCGCTTCATTGAGGGATGGGGTGAGCCGTACAGCTTCTTTATTCGCCAGATGCAGGCACTCGGCTATGTGTGGGGATCGCACTACCTGCCGCACGACGGCGACCACCAGCGGCAAATGGCCGACATGATCGCCTCGCCGATAGAGCTTCTGCAAAAGTTCGACATCGGCGGGAAATGGGTGATTGTTCCCCGCGTCGCCGACGTGAATCACGGCATCCAGCTTGTCCGCGATGTCTTTGGCCAATGCACTTTTGACGAGGCCGGCTGCAAAGAAGGCATCACCCACCTATCTATGTACAAAAAAGAGTGGAATTCGCGGCTTGGCGTATGGAGCGACACGCCCAGGCACGACGTTCATTCAGAAGGCGCTGACTCATTTCGCCAGTTTGCCCAAGGATTTAGAGCCAAGTCAGTAATCGAAGCACCCAAACGAAGACGAGAAGCGCCTAGCTGGCGCGGTTAAGGAGCAGCACCATGTACGATATGACCGCCGCGACGGCAGGACAGGACGACGACGAAGTAATGGAGCAGGAGATTGGCGGGCTTGATCTGCTAACCTTCACTCGATGGGTCGAGGAATGTGAAGAGCAGCCAACTTGGCGCACCACGGCCGACCGCGAGGCCGACTACTGCGACGGTAATCAACTTGACAGCGACGTGATGCGACGCGCCGCCGAGCGTGGGCTGCCGCCGGCAATCGAGCCGCTGATCGGCCCGGCAATCGACTCCGTTCTCGGCATGGAGGCGAAGACCCGCACGGATTGGCGCGTTGTCCCGGACTCCGACAAGGCGAATGACGATGTGGCCGAGGCGCTGAACTATCGCCTTAACCAAGCCGAGCGCCATTCAAGGGCCGACGCCGCGTGTTCCGAAGCCTACGCCAGCCAGATCAAGGTCGGTATCGGTTGGTGCGAAGTCGCCCGCGAGCAAGACCCGTTCGCCTACAAGTACCGGGCGACCGCCATTCACCGCAATGAAATCTGGTTCGATTGGTTCTCGAAGCCAGACATGAGCAACGCCCGCTACCTGATCCGCCGCAAGTGGATGGAGCGCAGCCAGGCAAAGCTGATGTTCCCCGAGCAGGAAGAACTGATCGAACATGCCGGCTCCGGCTGGCAAGGCATCGACCCCGGATTTCTCGGGACGGATGGCGGGTCTTCAACCTACCTCGAACGCTCGGCAGAGGATGAGCGCGGCTGGAGTATTGAAGAACAGCAGTGGCGCGACGTTCACAACAAACGCATCTGCTTGTTTGAAGTCTGGTATCGGGATTGGCAGCGCGTGACCGTCATCAAATCGCCGGATGGCCGCGTGGTCGAGTTCGACCCGGCCAATCAGATGCACATCGAGGCGGTCGGCTCCGGCATGGTCGAGGTTTCGACGGCCGTGGTCGGCAAGGTTCGGCTCGCTTGGTACATGGGGCCGCACCGCCTATCGGATAAGCCAAGCCCGTATTCGCACAACAAATTCCCGTATGTGCCATTTTGGGGCAAGCGCGAAGACCGTACCGGCGTGCCGTTCGGCCTGATTCGCGGCATGATGTACCTGCAAGACGAGGTAAATGCGCGGATTGCCAAGATGCAATGGGGCTTGGCCGCGACCCGGACAACGCGCACAGATGGCGCCGTGCTGGATGATGACAACACGTTCCGCGACGAGGTTGCGCGCCCGGACGCCGACATTGTTCTTGATGCCGAGGCCATGCGCCAGGGCGGCGTCTTCAAGGTCGAGCGTGATTTCGAGTTGAACCGACAACAGTATGACCGCCTGGTTGATGCCCGCGAAGGGATCAAGCGCACGGCCGGCGTCAGCGATGCCTTCATGGGAATGGGCAGCCAGTCGCAATCCGGCGTGATGCAGGCCGGGCTGGTCGAGCAGTCGAACCAGAACCTTGCGGACATCAACGACAATTTCAAGGACGCCCGGCAGGCCGTTGGTGATCTGCTGCTGTCGCTCATCATCGAAGATATGGCCGGCGTGCGCGAGGATGTGTTCATCGATGGCGGATCACTGAAGGAAGACAAGACGGTGATCCTGAATGTTCCGGTGATCGATGAAGCAACCGGCATCCAGTATCTCGACAACGACGTGCAGCGGACAAAGTTGAAGGTCACGCTTGCCGACGTGCCGAGTACGCCGAGCTTCCGGACGCAACAGCTTGCGGCAATGTCTGAGGCGTTCAAGTCGGCGCCGCCGGAATACCAGAAGGTGATGATGCCGCACTTGTTCAGCCTCATGGACGTACCGAACAAACAGGACATCATCAAGGCGATCAAGGAACTTGGCGATGGCCAGCAGAGCGAAGAGCAGATCCAGCAACGCATCAAGGACGCCGTTGAGGCTGCACTGAGCAAGGCGCAGTACGAACTGAAGATGCGCGAGCTTGACCAGCGCCAGCCGTTGATCGACGCCCAGGCGAAGAAGACAATCGCCGACTCGGTGAACAAGAACGTCGAGGCGCAGTTCGGCGCCATTCAGACGGCGCAGACCATTGCCGCCATTCCACAGACGGCGGCGCTGGCCGACATGCTGCTTCAGTCGGATGGCTTTGTCGACGCCAACGGCGGCACGATCATGCCGATAGCGCCGGATCCTGTAGCCGGCGTGATGCCGGCACAGGAAGGGCAGCCGGCCCAACTGGACGCAACGCAAGTGCAGGCCATCCAGCGCCAGCAACCAGCAACCGCCCGCGAAGTTCTCAGCAGGCGCAACACATCACCGCAGTTCCCGGCCAATCCTGGCCAGCCAGCCAATCCCGATGTAGGCGTGAATGCCGGGATCGAAGGCGGGCAATGATTTTTCAACCACGGAGTAGATCAAAATGAGCAGAGTTATCAACAGTGCCTTGGCTTGGATTTCCTGTTCGATGTTCATTGCGGAACCACCTTGTTTTCGTCAATGCGATGGTCGCCGCACCAGTCGTTCACGAACACGGCCGGGAAGCCGCCCATTGTCGGGCAGTGGCGCCGGCAGCGGCCAAGGTCATACGCTGGCGCGTTCGCCTCCGGCCTTTCTTTCATCGGAACCTTCGGCACAAACCAGATACACGTCTTGCAGCGCATTCCTTCGCTGCGGTGGATCCAGGGGTCACTGGCCGCGCCGCGCGTTACGCCGGCCGACATCGAGGCGAACATCGTCGGGGAGTATTACTTCACAGGTTTTGATGGTGCGGCGTCTGGAATGGATCACTACCCGGTTGCCGGCGAGTTGCCGAAATCTCTTGACCTGCTTACCTTCTGTGTTCTCGTCCTGCGCAACGGCTTCACAGTGACCGGGGAGAGCGCCTGTGCATCGCCCGAGAACTTCGACGCCGTGCTTGGCCGGAAGATCGCCAGGCAAAACGCCGTGGCGAAGATCTGGCCGCTGATGGGCTACGCGCTCAAGAGCCAACTTGCTGATGGATGTTCGGTCGCAAAACCGTAGCAAAACAGATTGTTGACTTTTTTCGAGAAGTGATAAACTTAGGTTGCCTGCTGTAAAGCACGCAAATAGTCCCGTAGCTGGAGCTTCCCCCACAAGGGAAGCATTGTTTTAACCGCTCACTACCGCGTCACGGCGAAAAGTGATCGGCTTGGCCCGTCGAGAGGACGACGCCAATCCCGAAGATGGAGCGCGATATGTCTGGTCGTAACATGGATTCATTCTTGGATGACGCCGAGGGTTTCGCGGCGTTGAGCGAAGAAGAGCAAGCCCGGCTGATTGTCGGTGGAACTCTTGAGGGCGATACCACGACCGACCCCGAAGGCGAACAGCCCAAAGGCGAGGAAACGGAAATCAGCGAAGCGCCCGCCGCTGAATCGGAAGCTACCAAGGAAGAACAACCCGCAGCAGAACCCGTCGTACTGGCCAAGGATGGCCAGCACACCATTCCGTTTTCCGAACTGGAAGCGGCGCGGGAGAAAGCGCGGCAGCTTGAGCAGGAACTTCTCGAACTGAAAGCCGGCAAGGAAGAAGGGCAGCCGCCCGAAACCGAGCAGGCGCCGCAAGGCAATGAAGAGATTCTTGATCTTCGTCGCCAGTTGCGTGATGCGATGTACGCAGGCGATACCGATCTGGCCGACGAACTCGACCGCAAGATTGACGCCGCCGTGCTGAAAGCCGCAACCAACGCAGCGGTTCAGGTGATCGAAGCCCGCGATGCGCAGAAACGTGAGCAGCAAACCCAGGATAGCATCATGGCCGACGCCAACGCGCGAGCCGCCGCCCTGGTTGAGCAATACCCGTTCCTCGATCCGGAAGGCCCGGCCACCAATCAGAAGGCGATTGATCTTGTCGTTCTCCAGCGCGACAAGCTCATTGGTGAAGGCATGTCCTTTGCCGACGCTATCGAGAAGGCAGTCGGCGAGATTGCACCCCTGTTCGGCGAAGCAACGACCAAACAACCTACTTCCGACGTGGCTGCCAAGGCCGCAGAGGCAATTTCCAAGGCCAAGGCGAAGACGCCGACCAGCCTTTCCCAAGTTCCGGCCGGCGCGATGGCGCACCACGACGAGGGCGAGGCGATCAGGTCAATGGACATGAATCGGCTTTCACGCACTTTGGAGGGAAAGACGCCCGACGAAATCATGAAGCTGATGAGCAAGGTACTTTAATCGCAGTTTTTTAACCCGGCGTGAGCCGCGTAATCCAACTTCAGGAGAATCATCATGGGCGATACAGTTATTCCTTACGGCAGCCCGCAAGCCGTCAAAGTTCAATCCGCCGGCCTGTTCGCTGCTTCCATGCAGCGCCAGACCACTCTTAACCGCCTGACTGGCAAGCTCCCGCAGCAAGCCGACGCCGAAGCAACCCTTCGCCGCCAGTCTGGCAATCAACTGCCCATCGTTCGCTGTCAGGATCTTTCCAAGACGGCCGGCGACGAAATCACCTTCGACCTCATCAACCCGATTGGCGGCAAGCCGATCATGGGTGAGCGTTACGCCGAAGGCAAGGGCGACCGCATGGACTTCTCGCAAGACAGTCTGCGCATCAACCAGACCCGCAAGCCGATCAGTGCCGGCGGCAAGATGACTCAGCAGCGCACGCCGCACCAGCTTCGTTCGCTGGCCCAGGCGCTCGGCCACGACTACATGACCCGCCTCGAAGACCAGCTTTCGCTAGTGCATCTGGCCGGCTCGCGTGGTTTCGCCAGCGATGTCGAGTGGGCGGTTCCGCTCACGTCCGATCCGGATTTCACCGACATCGTTGTGAATCCGATCAAGGCACCGACCCGCAATCGCCACTTCATGTCGACCGGCTCGGGTATCGAAACGATCAAGGCTTCCGGCAACGAAATCACCATCGCCACGACCGACGTGATGAACATCGATCTGGTCGACGCGCTGCGTACCAAGCTTGACTCGATGCCGCTTCCCCCGCCGCCGGTTCGTTTCGAGGGCGACCAGATGAGCCAGGATGCGCCGATGCGTGTTCTCCTGTGTTCGTCCGAGCAATACACGTCGCTGGTTCGCTCGACCAACTTCCGCACCTGGCAGGCAAACGCAATGGCCCGCTCGCAGATGGCCAAGCAGAATCCCCTGTTCATGGGTGAGGCTGGTTTGTGGAATGGCATCCTGATCGTCAAGATGCCCAAGCCGATCCGCTTCTACTCGGGCGACTCGCTGCGCTGGTGTCCTTCTACCACGTCGAACGCCGAAACGTCGACCGATCTGGTTCCCGCTGCATTCGCTGGCGCCGGCTTCGCGGTTGACCGTGCGCTGTTGCTTGGCGGTCAAGCCCTGGCCCAAGCCTACGGCAAGTTCCGCCAGTCGCAGGGTTCCTATTTCTTCTCGGAGAAGGAACTGGATCACGGCGACAAGCTGGAAATCCTGCTCGGCATGATTGGCGGCACGTCCAAGGTGCAATTCCTTATCGATCACGGCGGCGCGCAGAAGGAATATACCGACTTCGGCGTGATGGCTATCGATACCGCCGTGGCGATTGCCTAACCGAAAGCAAGCAGGCCGGGTGATCCCCGGCCTCTTCTGACCATCAAGGAGAAACACCATGACCACCCTCAATACCAAGGGCATCAAGAACGGCCAGTATTCCGGCCCGAGCGGCAACGCCGTTCGGATTCGCGGCACCTACGCTGTCAACGCATCCGGCGTTGCCGCCAACCAATCCGACCTGGCGACTGCCGTTCAGGTCAATGACGTTGTTCGTATCGGCATCCTGCCGGCCGGCACCGAACTGCACAGCGCCGAGGCCATCGTGTCCGACGCCTTTGCAGCCTCGACCACGGCCGACATTGGTTTCCTGTACGTCGATGGCGTCGATTCGTCTGCCGTCCCGCAGAACGCCGCGTTCTTCTACGCTGCGCTGGCTACGTCCTCGACCGGCCGCACTCGCGCAACCGCGCTCAATGCGCCGGTTCGCTTGCCGAAGGATGCCTATCTGGTGCTGACCCGCAAGGGCGCCGCCGATTCGGCAGCCGGCATCATGGATGTTCTGGTCGACACGGTTCTCCAAGGGCCGCTGTAACGAGAAACAAGGGCTGGCCCGCCGGGCTGGCCCTTTCTGATTCGGAGAAAACCATGATTCCAGTCAAGTACATCGGCCATCGAACGAACTTCGTTGATGTCATCTACGGCACCGGCATTGCATTCGAGCATGGCCAGACGGTCAACATCGAAGACGATACCGTTGCCCGCAGGATGCTCAAGCATGCCGACGTTTATGTTGTCGGCGAAGAAGCCGAGGCAGAAACCACGGCCAAGGTGAAACAGGTCAAGCCGACCGATGATCCCGATCCGGATCAGACCGCCCGTGACGCCATCGCCAACATGAACAAGGCGGCGCTGGTCGATTACGCCAAGGTGCATTTCAAGGCCGATCTGGACAAGCGCATGTCGGTCGCTGACATGCGTACCAAGGTCACTGGCTTGTACGACCAATTCGGCGTCGAGTAAGCCATGAATCTCGGCGAACTGATCGTTGACTTCCGAATCAAGGCGCAGGACACGGCACGTCCGTATCTGTGGCCTGACAAGGAGGTTGCCCCCTGGTTCGCCGAGGCCGAATCAGAGGCGTCCGTTCGTGCGAGATTAATCAATGACACCGCTGAACTTACGGTTTCTATTGGTGACACCGTTATTGATCTTCCTTCTGGACTGTTCGACATCCAGTATGCAGAGCTACGCGCCGCCGATGGCACGGCCTATGAGATCGTCGGCGCCACTCGCCGCGAACTGGACAAGTTTCGCCCTGGCTGGCGTACTCGCAGCGAGCGACCGCGCGAGTACGTTCATGACGACAAGACGCTGACGCTCGGTTCGGTCGCTGACGCCGGATACACGCTCTACCTTGATTTCTTCCGGCTACCGGCTGCGTCGTTGAGCAATACCAATGATGAGCCTGAGATCCATGAAATTCACCATTTGAATCTGGTGGATTGGGTTCTTTTCCGCGCTTACGGCAAGCCGGACGCCGATACGTTCAACCCAGGCAAGTCCAAAGAAGCCGAGGCGGCTTTCGTTTCCTATTTCGGCAAGCGCAGCAATGCGGACATTCGCCGCAAACAGAACGCCAACCGACCGCACAGAAACGCGGTGCATACATGAATCTCAAGATCGAAGACGGCACGCTCTACGCCGATAACCTCACCCTTTGCTTCGCAGGAGCCGGTAATGGACGCCCGAATCTACCAACTGGACACTATCCGGTCAGCACGCAATACGCGCATGTTCATGGAAAGACTCTTCCCGATGCCGTTGGACTCGGATGGATTGGCGCTGATCGTTGCTGCGATGTCGTTTTGGGTGGAGTACGGGGCCGCAGCGGTCCGGTTCCATCACCAAGTTCTCTCGGCAGGCTTCTCGCCCTGCTTGAAGCCGCCGAAGACATTGGGCAGGCCGTGACGCTGGAGGTGGTGTGATGCGCTGGCTTGATCGAACCCTTGTTGCTTCGTCGCACAGCATCGCGCTCTGTACGACAGAGAAAGGATTTGCCAAGGCACTCAAGCATCTGCGCATTCCTAAAAAAGACCGCCCTTCGTTTGTGTTGAACTGGCATTCAGACGCCACGGCGCACTACTTCGAGAACCGCGAACAGCGCACCAAAGCAGTTGTGGTGTGCTTGCGCAACTTTGAAGACAAGTCAGCAGAGCAGCAAGTTGGGCTGTTGGCGCATGAGGCGGTGCATATCTGGCAACAAATCAAGGCGGACTACGGAGAAACAAATCCAAGCCCTGAGTTCGAGGCGTACTCGATCCAGAGCCTTGTGCAACTTCTGTTCGCTGAGTTTCGGAGACAAACAAAGTGATGCTTCTACCTGACTGGAAAGCAATCGCCAAAAAGGCGTGGTCGATGTGGGGCAACTACATCACGATGACCCTATCCGGCATGGAAGTTGTGTCGGTCGTGTTCCTGAATGGAACGCCGTCCCTAAGTGTGACGTTTGCCGTGTTCGTCGTTGTTGCGCTCTCGACTGGTGCGCGGCTGATCCAGCAGAGCAGCTTGAGCGGAGGGCAGAAATGATCCGCTACGCCTCCCGTAAGTTCCTGCTATCCGTGCTGGTGGTTTTCCTGGCGACCGCGCTTCGCTGCTTCGATCTGATCGACGGCGGGATGTGGGTGACTGTGGTTTCGTTGACGCTGACGCTGTATCTCGGCGCTAACGTGGCGCAGAAGAAGGTTGTGAGTGATGGCACAACTCAATAAGAAGACAGGTGGCGCGGCCATTGCGGCGGCAACCGTTGCGGCGCTGGCGGCGTTCGCTGGCCCGCTTGAGGGTACGCGATACACCCCTTACTACGACCCGCCGGGCATTCTGACGGTCTGCAAAGGCCATACCGGACCCGATGTAATCAAGGGCAAGCGGTACTCAGATGACGAGTGCGAAAAGTTCATTCTCGAAGACGCCCGCGAGGCGCTTGAGATTGTCGAACGCTGCGCACCTGGGTTGCCACCGAACGCGAAGATTGCCTTCGGTGATGCGGTATTCAACATGGGCGGAAAGATCGTCTGCAATACCGAAGAAAGCCGGGCGGCGCGGCTGCTCAAGGCTGGCGATATTGAAGGGGCGTGTAATGAGCTTCCGAAATGGAACAAGGGGCGCGTTGCTGGCGTTCTCGTCCCGCTTCCTGGGCTGACCAAGCGCCGCGAGAAAGAAAGGTTGCTATGCCTTTCGTGATCGGCCAGAAATTCGCCCTGATCGCCATCGCCTTCCTGCTGGCGCTGTGCGTGACGCTGTTTGCGCTATGGCGCATGTCCGAGGCGCAGCACGACGCCTTTGTTGCTGAAGTCGCTGCCGCTGCCGAGAAGGCGAAAGTGCGCAACGAAGCGCAGCAGCGCGAATACAACCGCTCTCTTGAGAGGACCGCAAATGATTGGGCCAAAGTTCTTGACAGCGTTCGCGCTGATTACGCTCGCCGGATGCGCTACGCCGGTAGCCGTCCAATGCCCGCAAATCCCGCCGCCCCCGGCGTGGTCGATGGAGCCACCGAAGACGCTCTACCTGATCCCGCCCGACTTGCGGCCGACTGCGCCGAAGTGACTGTGCAACTGCTCTACCACCAGGATGCAGCACGACAGATTCAGGAAATACAACGGGAGTACCGAAGTGAATGACCATTGGGTGAGGCTGATCGAGAGTTTCCCGCTGGTGTCGATGGTCGCCAGCGGCCAGGCCAAGCAATTCGAGTTCAAGGACTTGGTGGCGGTGCTGGTGGTCGGCGCCGTGTCCGCAATGTTTGGTTCGACGATGACGGTTCAAAAAATGGAAGTCGAGTTGCGCACGCTCAAGGAAGGCCAAGCCGCGCTGGTGCAGATGATTAACGAAGACCGCGACCTTCGCCGCCGTGAGCGCGAGGAACTGCTGACCAAGGTCGTGCGCATGGAAGCGCAGCAGCAGAACGGCATGGGGTCACGGAAATGAACTACCTGCACACCGAAAACATTGATTTCGCCGGGATCGCGTTCGATTTCCTGCTTTGGCTTGTCTGCGGTGCGATCGCCCTCGGCGCTGCGGCCTTTGTGCTCGCCGGCCTGTGGGAGTGGGTGAAGATTTTCATGGAGGGTTGTCGTGAAAAGTGAAATTCTGATTACCCGTGGCGATACGTTCTCCATGGTTGTCCTGTGGGAAGACCGCGATGTGATCGTGCGCAAACCAATCACCGCAATCTCTCTTGCCAGCGGCGCCCCCCGACTTACTGTAGCGGCACACGGGCTGCCATCCGCATGGCGCGGGTACTGCACGCGGGTTGGCGGCATGCGGGAAATCAACGCCGAGAACATTCCCCCGTTGGACAGCGACTTCCACGAAGTAACCGTCATCAACGCAGACACCATCGAGCTTAATGGCGTCGACCCGGTTAACGACAACGGACGAGAGTGGAGCGCCTATACCTCCGGCGGGTTCTTCAACTTCTACGCGGTCAAGGACTTGTCGTCGGCCTCCGCGCGCATGCAGATCAAAACCAAGCCCGGCGGGGATCTGATTGCTTCCTCGGAAGCTGCGGATACGCCGCTCGACATCATTGACATCGACGTGTCGCCAAGCAACAAGCGCACGACGATTGTTATCCCGGCAGCGGCAACGGCTGCCCTTGTTGCCAAGAGCGGCGTGACGAACCTGGAAATGGTTGAAACCGGGGACGTTGTGACGAAGCTGAAACTCACGAACACGCCGCGAGACGAGCCTGATCCCGTTCGCATCGTCGGCGAAGTAACCACTTAATTTTAAGGAGCAGTGCCATGAACCATAGTGAAAAAGGCTTCGCCGTAGCCGGTAGCGGTGTTTTGGTGTCGAAGGATTCTGTGATGCACGAAGATGCCGAAGCGCACGGCATCTACCATGTCGTGTCCACCGGGCCGGTTGAGAGTCACCGCGATGAGTACGTGGCGTTGCGTGACCGACTGACTGCCAAGGGCGTGCGGGCATTTTTTGACCGCCTGCTGAACGGCGCTAAGCTGCTGCGTGACTTCGTGGCGATCCCGATGGAACAGAAGTGGGCGGAAGAATGCCCGAACGTCGTCACCACGGTCGGCAAGAACTACGCGCTGGATGGCTATCTGCAAACGGCCGTCACCATCGTTGGCCCCTACATGGGCCTCATCAATACCAACGCCTCGGCGGCGGTGGTCGGCGATACGATGTCTTCGCACTCTGGCTGGCTCGAAGTCGGCGCTACCAACGCCCCGACCTACACTTCGCCGCGCAAGACGTGTGCGTGGTCTGCCGCATCGGGCGGGTCGAAGGCATTGTCCTCTGCGCTGTCCTTCTCGATCACGTCGTCGGGCACGGTCGGAGGTTGCTTCATCGTGCTTTCGACCGGCGCAGTCAGCACCATCGACAACACCTCGGGCGTCCTGTACTCGGCCGGCGCATTCACTGGCGGCTCGAAGACGGTCAGCAACGGCGACACCCTGTCGGTTTCCTACGCCGCCTCCCTGTAAGGAGAAACACCATGGCTAAATCCAAATTCAAGATCGGCGACGAGGTTTGCGAACTTCCGAAGCCGGTCGTGCGCGGCACTATCGTCAAGATCGGCATTTGTCCTGCCGAGGGCGACCGCCAGTTCCTCGTCGAGTGGCCGGACGACGACGGCGACGGTGAGCCGCAACAGCGTTGGTTCAACGAAGACCAGATCGAGGCGGCAAATGGCTAATTCCGTCATCACCATCGATGATGTGCCGAACGTCCTTGAGAAACTGGAAGCGCGGTTCTTTGACATCCCGTTCGAGAACTCCGCTTTCCAAACTCAAGCGTTCGTGATCGCGGCGCAGCAGACGCCGGCACGCGCCTACCGCGCCATCGGCCTGCGGGCGTTCAACCGCGTCCAGGCAGTCAAGGGCTACATGATAAGCAAGCAGCGGACGCAGATCGACATCGAGGAAAAGGAGGCGAAGATCGCCGACCCGGATACCTCCGACTACGACCGTCGCCGGCTGCAACTCGACATCATCGAAATCCGCGAAGGCGAAAAGTACAGCGAGAAGCTGTTGAACGACGCCCTGACCGAGTTGAACCTGCTGAATGCGGAGCTTGCCAAGTTCCCCGAATACACGCGCGAGCAGTTCGAGGCGGAAGAGCCGGCGCACTTCGAGGCGAAGCTGACGCGCCAGCTTAATGCCCCTGGCGCCCATGAGGCGCTGGCGAACATGCGCAACGACCTTCCGGGATTCGACAAGGTGATCGCGCTGGCGGCTGCGCACACGCGGGCAATTGAAGAAAAGGTCCGCTGACCATGCTGTTCACGCCGCCGCAATCGTGGAACTGGAGAGCCAGTAACGTTTTGTCGACGCGCCCTGCGGCGGCGTGGGGAACTACAGTTACACCCGGCACGGGCGGCAGCTTTGGATCGTGGGCAACTGCGCTGTCCGCGCTTGCCTCCGAAGCGTTCGGCATCCTGATCCACATCAACAATGGTTCGACTTCGGCGACGACGCGCAACCATCTGGTAGACATCGGGGTCGACACGGCGGGCGGCACCAGTTTCACGACGGTTATCCCGTACCTGCTTGGCGGGCATGCGGCGCCGGCAAACGTCGGCGGCATCTTCTACTACTTCCCGCTATACATCCCTGCGGGTGCCTCAATTGGCGTCCGAGCTATCGGCACCGTGGCGACCACATTCAACGTCGCAATTACCGTGGTCGGCAAGCCGCGCCGCCCGGATTCGGTCTTGTGCGGCACGAAGGTTGAGAGCTTCGGCCAGACAACCGCATCGGCGACCGGAACAACCGTTACCGCCGGGACAACCTCGGACGGGTCGTGGACGCAGCTTGGCTCGACGACGACGCGCTCCTTGTGGTGGTGGCAGACCGGGCTTACCTGCGTCGATACGACGATGACGGCCAATACGCATACGCTTGACTTGGCCTCTGGCAATGCGACGAACAAGGACATCATCCTCGAAAACGCATTGTCGATCTGGACAGCAGCTGAACAGATCACGACGCTTGCCGGCCTGGTTCCAGCATTCGATAGAACGGCGGTTGGCGAAAATGTTTACGGTCGCGTCCAGTGTTCTGGTACGGCTGATTCGGCACTTTCCATGATGGCATGGGGATTGGGGTAAATCATGGCAATTTCAGAAGCCTACGCCGGCAGCGCAACAATCTCGGCGACCGAGTACAGCCTGCCGAACAACTCGACCTCACTGGCGGCGATCACGACGGACGGCGTGTATCAGGTCTTTCTTGATCTATCCGCGCTGACCACGACCGAGGAGTATCTGATCCAAGTCAAGGAGAAGGTGACGAGCGGCGGCACGCAGCAGGTCGTCTATTCGGCAACTGTGGTCGGAAAGCAGAGCACCCCGGCCTGGGTGTCGCCGTCGCTGATCCTGATGCACGGGTGGGACGTTACGATAGACAGGGTTGCCGGTACGGATCGCAGCATAAGCTGGTCCATTCGTCAGGTAGCATAGGATGTCGTGGGCGTTCCAGCCCCTCCTGCCGGCTGCGGCGAATGCGCCATCCGGGCCGCAGACATACAATGTCGGCGTCACGGAATCCTGTACCGCAGCCGACACCAAAACGGGCGGAACAGCACAGACGGCGGCGGCCACAGAGGGAGGCGTGCCGTCCAGCCCGAACGTCGGGTACGTGGCTGGCTCTACAAACTTATCCCCATCATACACACAGTCGAACGTCGGGCGCTTCCGATTTGACACGGAGACGTTCGGCCAGTCGTCGGCGCTGCTCAATCCGCGGAAGCGCAATGCAGTTGGATTCGGCGCAGCTGCCAAGGGGTACATGGTTGGGGGCTACGACGGCGCGAATTTTTTATCCGACATACAGGCACTCACGTTTTCGACAGAGGTCACGACCGTCCTTGGCGCAACACTGACCACTGCAAGCGCCTTCTGTGCAGGGGTATCGTCTTCGACCCGTGGGTATATCTGCGATGGCGGCGACATCCAGCCGCCAACAGGTACGGTAGAAGGGTTCAGGCTAGACACCGAGGCAACGGTCGCTGTCTCCGCAACGCTTAACGTGCCGCGATGGGGCGGGGCAGGCGTGTCTTCGTCAACTAGAGGGTACATCGCTGGTGACGACTACGCTGGTACAAATGCAATCGACGGCGTTCGGTTCGACACGGAAGCCGCGATCACTACTGCGGCGACGATAAGCACCACTGATCCTGGTAGGCTAAATCCTACATCTTCAAGCACTCGTGGGTATTGGAGTGGCGGTGTCTACGACGCAACTGATACAGCTGCCGCGTCTCTCGGCGTTGACGCGATACGCTATGACACCGAAGCCGCTGTTAACCCCGCCGCGACACTGGCCTATGCGCATATCAATGGCACAGGACTGTCGAGTTCGATTTATGGCTACATCATCGGCGGGGTAGAGGAAGTATCCGTCGAAAAACTGCTATTCTCAGCGGAAACAACCTCGTCGATTGCAAACGTGCTCGACATCGCTTGGCAGTCTCCGTGCGGATTCCAAGGGGCGCGCACGCCTACTTATGATCTAGCTTCGCTCGTTACTGTTGCGTCAGGGGCAGCGGTCGGTACGGCAGCGGATGCCCCAACCTGCGCGAGCAGCACAGACATCAATGTAGCGTTCTACGCAGGGCCGGCAGTAACCGACCGAGGGTACTTCTGCGGGGGCTATGATGGCGGCTCGAACGTCGGCGTAATACGCACGCTTGTATACTCTTCCGAAGCGGCCTCGACGCTTTCTGCATCCCTCAACACCCAGCGCCGGCAATCTGGCGTGGCGGCTTCTGACTTCAAGGGGTACGTCGCAGGCGGCGTGTCGCAGCTGACAAGCATCGAAGCCATTCTTTTTGCCGACCAGACAAGGAGCGTTCTGAGCGCGACGCTCCCCACGGGCACAGGAAAACAGGGCAGCGTCGAGTCGGATACCGCCGGATATTTCGCTGGCGGCGACACCGGCAGCTACTCATCAACGGTCCACAAACTGCTGTTCTCCACCGAGGCGACCTCGACGCCATCAGCGACACTTTCAGCCGGCAGGATAGCCCCGGCAGGAGCCAGTTCTTCTACCAAGGGGTACATTGCCGGCGGCGAAGAAACTGGCAGCAATGAAGTAACGACAAACGAGGCGATCACGTTCTCGACTGACACCATAGCGACGCTTGGTGCAGTTCTTTCGACTGCCCGCGCTGCCTTGGCCGGTCTTCCTTCAAGCACGTCGGCCTACTGGTGTGGCGGTTTCACGAACCTTTCAGTTTACGACAACTCGATCAGTCGTCTGCAATTCTCGAACGAGACTAGCTACGCTGTCACCGCAACTCTGGTGTCGGGCAGGTCCACGATGGGCGGTGCTGTCTCGGCGTCAAAAGGGTACATGGCTGGGGGCATTAACGGCTCCTACCTGTCTGCGATTCTGGCCCTTACATTCTCAGGGGAGACAACCGCCACTCTTTCGGCGACACTCTCGACGGCGCTGATGGGCGCGTCAGGCATTTCCTACAACGCGGGCGGAACGGATAGCTCTACCGGATCGCAAGCCACCGCGTACCAAAACTTTGTGACGGTGGTTTCTTCTACAGAAGCGGTACAGCACGAAAAGATGCTTATTTGCGGCGGGTACTGGTCGGGCTACCTATCCGTTGTCGATGTGATGAACAACGCGACAGAAGTTATGACGACCGGCGGGATGGCTCTATCTCAGGTCCGCGGTGGAAGGCCGGCGGCGATGGTGTCACCACGGGGCGAAGGCTATCTTTGCGGCGGCATATTGGCAGCTGACTATGTGGACTCCATAGAGGGCGTATCGCTGTACTCAAACACTACGCGCGCCCTTTCTTCTGTACTTTCAGTTGTCTTGGGCAGCGCGGCCGGCGTATCCAGTAGCGCGAATGGGTACACGATGGGCGGCATCACCGGCGGCTCGTCTGTAGTAAGCACGATAAATTCAATGGTGTTTGCTACCGAAGCGGTGTCTGCAATATCCGCAACGCTGCCGATAGCTGCGTACACTCAAGTCGGCACATGGTCCGACACAAAAGGGTACGCGATGGGTGGGTATAACAGCGGGATAGTACGCATAGCGACCACCCACGCGCTAACCTTCTCCGGCGAGACAACGGAAACGCTGGCCGCTTCGCTTTCCAGCGTCAAGTCGAATGCCAATTCGTTCAATACAGCCGCGGTGGGGTACTGCGTCAACGGCACTGACAATTCAACGACATTGAATTCGGTGGATAAGCTGACGTTTTCCTCCGAGACAATGACGACCGGCACGGCGATGTGGTACTACCGGAAAAATGCGGCTGGCGTCTGGTCTTCGCTGGCCGGATACACGTGCGGTGGTGACAACGGCGGGGCGGGGCTGAATTCATTGTCAAAGCTGCTGTTTTCAACGGGGGCAACCTCAAGCGCAGGGGCTACCCTGTCGGCGGCCAGAAACCTCCCGGCCGGCTTGTCCTATGCATCTCCGCTTCCTGCACTCGACACCACCAACGCGAGTGCGTCCGGGTCTTCTCCGGGGGTTATGGAGGAGGCCGCCACTGGCGCCGACACGACGAACGGGGTTGCCACGACGTATGCCGCGCACGCAGCCTCTGCTACTGCCGCTGCGTCGCACGACGCACTCGCATTGTTCATATCGGCCATAGCGAATGCCGCCGCTGCGGCAGATGCCGTCAGTGCTACAGCAGGGTTCGCGGCTTCCACCACTGAGCTTGGTTCTGCGGCGGACGCAAAGACGCTTTCGTATCTGGCTGGAGCGACGATCGCCGAGGTAGTGACTTCCTTGGCGGACCACGACGGCACGGTCTACACGCTGCTTTCTGTCGGCGTCACAGAGGCGGCGAACGGACAGGATATTCCTCCTGCGGTGCTCGCTACCGCTGCGGCTATTGTTGCTTCCGCATCCGCTACCGACAGCCCCAACGGGATCAACGCCATTGGTGGAAGTGCGAGCGAGTCGCTCACGGCGTCCGCCAGCCAGGTCGTTACCTTCGCCGCTGTTTCAAGCAGTGTCGAAGCGGCCTCTGCGGTTGATTACGTGAACGGCGGCCCTTCTTACACTTCCGCCAAGGTAGAGTCAGCGACGCCTGGTGCCGTGCAAGTTGCGCAGCGCGATACCGCAAGAAGCGCAGCCGAGGCTGCTTCCGCCACCATGGCAGCCCGCGCCGGAAACGCTACCAGCAGCGCCGCCGTGGGGGCAGCTACAGCGACACACAGCCAAGGCGTGCTCATGCACGCTGTCCTGCATTCGCTTGAAGCGGCAACGGCGCAGGCTACGGCCGGGGTGCATGCGTTCTTCGTTGTCGATTACACCGGGGCGGCGTCAGCGGCAGACATTCTTTCTGCGGTATCGCGCCTCCCGGTTCTGGTAAATGAGCAGGCGCACGCGGTCGATTTCGTTGTTATCGCGCCGTGGGGCGACCTCCTGCCAGGCGTCGTCCGTGTGTATGTCGGGTACAGGAAAGACCTGGTGCCCGCTGGCGCGAAGTCGATGATTGTTGCGACCGGAGAAGAGGCTGTCACGGCTGCGTCCGGAGCGCCGGCAGAGATCGAGGCGACAGGGGTGAAGCATCAAATTGCCCACGTCTCCGATGGGCCTGACTCGGCAGCCACGACCGGAAAAGAGAGCGGAAAGGTGAGCAGTGGGCGCTGACAAAGACAAAGACTTCAACGCGCTTCCAATTCGCAGCGGCGAGGCGCAGGGTAAAAGCACAGAGAATCGCTGGCTATCTGCCCTTGGTCCTGAGCGCGTTGATTCATTTGCGACAAAAATCCAGCTCGGCCCGGACGGAACAACGACCATGCTGCGCACAAAAGGCGGGTTTCCTGAGTTCACTACGGATAGCCCCGAACCAGAGGAAGATAACTGGCCGGCAATAGTGTTTGCATTTCCTGAACATGAGTTTGAAGGCGACGGAACAATAGCGACAACGACGCCCGGAACGATTATCAAATCCTCGCCAAAGCTGCTTGGTAAGTACCTCCCGCGCGGCGCTGGCGTGAACAGGCCCATGCCGACTACGCCTACTCCTGCGTCCGGTCGCGCCAAAGACACGCCGGTCGATGTTTTTCAATCTGATGGGCGAGGTAAGTGGATCGGTGTTGTCAGCCGGCATAACGGCGCCATAGTTGGCCCCGACAGATTTACCTACTACGTGTGGTCCGGAACAAAGGCAACGGCGAGCGTTGACTACGTGACGGAGGAATACTACTTCATGCGGCACGTCGGATCGTGCCGTGTATCCGGGGTTCGCAAAGACTTCTTCGTTGAAGACCGCCCGTTCGATCTGGATGGCGAATCGTTTCTCAGGCAGAAGGCATATGCCATCACAAATGCCGGCGGTGTAGCTACAGTAACGCCGCTCCCTGATTTTCCGTTTGTCACTGACCGGGCGTATTTTTACAGCGGCTGCGGGTTCGTGGCGCCCGACAGGCCCGCCATCCTGCTGGCAGAAACGCCAGGCGACGATACGATGCTTCTCAAGCTGTTCGTGCTCAACGGGGGAGGGTGGGATGCCTACAATGTGTCTGCGTGCATGCCGGGCCATGATGGCGGTGCCTGGAACTACGACGGCGCCAACGTGATCCCGATAAGCAGCACAAAGATACTTGTCGGCCCCAAGTGGTCTTACCCAAGGGTGGGCGACCTCTGGTACAAAAACGGCTACGGCGTGCTCGACACAAGTACCGGCGTGACTACGGCCATAATGTCGTATGACTTGACGGCTTCAGAGCCACGGGCACTTGACTTGTACCAGTTTGAAGCGCAGTCGTGGATAGAGAGCATTACCGCGTGGCCGAGGGTCAGCCCATTCAATACGCATTTCCCGATTGGCAGGAGTCTGAGATACACCGCGGACGGAGGCGGCGCGTTCAGCGACTTTACGACTGCGTGGGGAACCGGCCTGCCTTACGGAATAGAGTTTGCCGCAGCAGTTTCCGCCAAGCCAAACGGTGATTTCTCGGGGATCGGCTTCGTTGTGCCGCACTGGTACTCGATAGATGGGAACGGGCGGTACCTCTTTAGCGCAACAATCAAGACTACCGAGGACATGGCTACCTTTACGGCAGCCAGCCCGAGCGTTTTCGAGCTTACGCGAGAGTGGGGCTGCGGCTTTTTTGCCCTTGGCTCAGTAGCCGCTCCAGCCCCTATTGATGTCGTGTGTCCTTGGCGTAGAGATTCAGCAAAGACCCCGCCAGGCTATTGGTTTGAATGAGAGGCACGTAATGAAAACACAACCTATCGGACCCTTCCTTGGCGTCAATAACCGGCTTCCCGACTTCGCGCTGAACACGGACAAAGGACGCTGGCTGCGGGATGCAGTGAATGTCAACGTCACCAATAGCGGTAACGTTCGACGCCGTGCCGCTGCGGTGCTGGTGCAGGCAATGAGCAACGCGGATTCGCTGTATCTGACCAGCGACACAGCCGGCTATCTGCGGCGTGGGTCGGCGATCTACTCGATCACGCTGCCAGGCTACACGGAAACGCTGTTCAAGGTTCTGTCCTCGGATGCGCCGCTCAGTTGGTCGGAGTACAACGGTTCGCTTTACTACTCGAACGGCGTCGACTCCGGGCGCATCGAGGGCGGCGTAGCGTACCCATGGGGGATGGCGACGCCGAACGCGCCGACCTGTGCAACCATCGCCGGGGCGCTTTACGCAGGCGCCTACCAAGTGGCCGTCAGCTATTCAAACAGCGCCACCGGAGAAGAGGGCGGAATCTCGGCATCAAGCAATCCATCGCTGTCGGCGACAGGTGGAATCCGCATCACCTTGCCAGGGTCGTCACCGGGGGCAACGCACATCAACGTCTATCTGTCGACGGTGAATGGGTCAATCCCGATGTGGGTTGGCAGCTACGCAATCGGCACGGCAAGTATCGACATCGCCGCAGAGCCTACCCGCTTGCGCGAAAGCAACGGCCGCTTTGAGCAGCCGCTACCGGCTGGAACGCAGGTATTCATGGCGAATGGCCGGCTGTGTTCCGTGTCAGGCAGCCGTATCAACATCGGAGAGCCAGCCAGGCCAGGGTACTACATCCCGATTGACGGTCGGCAGCGCATCGAAGGCGACGCACCTGGGTATGGATTCATCACCTTCCCGGCGCCGATTGATCTCGTTGTTCCTACGCAGTTCGGTGTCTACGTGGCCTACGGGAACATCACGCAGTTCTTTGCTGGCGCAGACTTCGCGGCCACTGAAATGGTCAAGGACGTGCTCCCCTACGGAGCGGTTCCTGGAACGGCCTTCGTCGTTCCGCACAAGGAGAATCCACTGGTCGGCTGGTTCGGCGCCCACGGCGTTGTATTGGGCGACCCGCAAGGGCAGGTCAAGGACATGATGGTTGATAACATCGACCTGACGCCACCGGCCGCCGGTACGTCGGTGGTGGTTCAATCGGACGGGTTCAAGCGCGTCGTGTCCTGCGGGTGGTGCTTGAACCTTGAGAACGGGGCGGCGACGCGCTACGAAGACTGGCCTGTTTCTTCATCTTCACGCGGCTACGCCACGATGCCAGACGGCCTCTACCTGTTGTCTGGATCTGGCAAAGTGGATGCTAACGTTGATCTTGGCAAGACAGATTTCGGCAGCGAGAATCTGAAAGCGATGCCAGCCTGCTACCTAGGCGCCGCGTCAGACACGCCGATGGAATTGCGCGTTACTACGCCAGATCAAGAAGACTACCGCTATGAAGCGCGTTCAAGTTCAACTGAATTGCGCATTCAGCGTGTTGATCCGGGCAAGGGGCTTCGTGCGAATTGGTACGACCTGTCCATCTACAATACAGAAGGTTCTGATTTCACGCTGGCCTCGGTCAGCTTTGCGCCGGTTGCTTCCGGCAGGAGGATTTGATATGCGAAACTTAAGAACTCGTCAATCGCTTCTCAGTAGCGCAGCCAAGAAGCTGAAATTCCGCCATGTCGAATTGAGCAGAATCAAAAATAGAATCAAGGTCGCACTTAGCGAGGCTGAGGAAATTAGAGAGGCTGCACGTATAACATACGACGCAATCCACGTCGCTGAATCGGCACGTATTGAAAACGCGCAGGCGCAATACGATTCGCGCGTCAATAAAGGCGAAAGGATTTAATCATGCCCTATGGACTACCACTAGACCTGGCCGCCGACCTTCCGCCGGAGGTAATGGAGAACGCCGGGGTTATTGCCTTCGAGGCCGCCATCAACTCGACTTGGGACTTGGGCCTGGACAACAGAACCAAGACGATGGACAAGATCGCGGACATCGTTGCTGACCTGAAAGACAGCCTGAATACGCCGGTAATGACGGCCGAAACACTGACCCCGGCTACGGTTTCCGAGCCGCTGGTCGACATACCGACTTCGGTTACGTCAGCAGATATTTACGCCGAGTTCGAGGCGCAGTATCTCGACCTCATCACGGTTTTTGAAGCCAAGATCAACAGCTTCAAGACGACTTATTTCCCGACTGAGCAAGCGACTTACACGCTGGGAGAGAACTGGCTGTCTGCTGCTATTGCCAACCCCAACGTCGGACTTCCGCCGTCGATTGCCGCTCAGATTTGGGGCGATGATTCTGCAAGAGTCCTGTCCGACCTCGGCCGAGCCAGTGATTCTACGGTCGCGTACTTCGCTGCGCGCAGGCTACCGATGCCGGCGGACGCTGCGGCGAGCGCGGTTCTCCAGCTACAACAGAAAGCGCAGGACTTGCAGGCCGATTCCAGCCGCAAGGTCGCCATCATGTCGGTAGAAATGCAGAAGTGGATCGTTGAAAAGATTCTCAGCCTTCGGGAAATGGCGCTCAAGTCGATCCTCGATTTTGTCAAGGTCGATGCAATGGGGCCGGACATCGCCAGTCGTTTGGTGCCGATTGGCTACGATGCGCAGAGCAAGCTGATTTCTGCGGTTTCCGCGTACTACAACGCCAGAACAGGCGCCGCCGAACTTACTTTCAAGGGAACGCAGCACAACGCTGATATGGCGCAGGATGCCAAATCTCAGAACCTTAAATCGCAAATGATGATGGCCGAAGAGTGGGTCAAGGCCATTCTTACCGAGGTTCAAACCCTGTCACAGATGGCTACGGCACTGTTCAACAACATCCACATGCAGTCTTCGCTGGGCGTGTCGAACAGCAAGAATGTGTCGCAGCAGGTGTAAGCGCCGCGCTGCTGGATAAGGGTCTGGCAGCGCGGAGAGCTGTAGCATAAGTCAATGAATGATGATTGCCTATTTTTAGGCAATCTTCTGCCCCATTGCATTTATAATGAGCAGAACAGGAGGCCAATCATGGCAAGCGAAACCCCCGAACAGTTGATCGCCAGAATGAATGCGAAGTACGGCGTCAGTGGAAACTCTCAACCTGTCGAGCAGCCGGCTCCGGCTCCGGCCGTGCAGCAGCCAGCAAAACCAGACCAGACCAGGCAACAGGTGCCGCAGCCTGGCGGTATTGCAGGAATTGCGGCCGGCATCCTTGGAAAGCGAAAAGAGCAGATTGACAAGGCCACCGGATACAATCGCGGTGGCATCGTCAAGGGCAAGGGCGGAATCGATCAGGTGCCGATGGAGATTAGCGGCGCCAAGGTCAATCTCACGGGCGGCAAGACGCCGGAAGCCGTATTGCCTGGAAAGACCGTGCAAGCCCTCGGCGGTCCTGCGGCGGTCGAGGCGCTGATCGAAGCGACCAACGGCAAGCCTCCCGTCAAGGATGGACTCAAGGAAGGCGGAAGCTACGACAATGGCGGTCTTCTTGATGAAGAGAAGAAAAAAACTGACACAGTTGAAACGCTGACAAACGGCCCGTATACCGGCGACGGCGGATCTGTGGCATCCGACTTCAAAGCATGGCAGGCGAACAAGATTGCCGAAACCAATGCCAAGATTGATGCGGCAATAGGCAAGCCGGCCGCCAACATTTCAGCGCCGGGCGCCCAAGGACAATTCAAGACGCCAAGCGAGTTTGACAAGAAGATTACCGATATTGAAGTGCCAGGAACCAAGTTCATAACTGGCGCAAAGGAGGGTGATTTTCCGACCAGCGCACAGGGCGGATTTACCCAGGGCGGCAAGAGCTTCAACGTCAACGGCACCAGCCAAGACGGAATTACTCGCGTCACGGCGCCCGGTACTGCGCCGCTCTTCACCAACACCAATCCAGAGGCTGCTGTAACAGGACTCGCAAATCAACAGGTGAGTTCCGATGCAGAAGGGCTTGCAAGGATGGCGAACGCGAACAAGATTCGTGGCCAAATGATCGCCAACCGCGACAAAGACATTCCTGCCGGCGGGTACGGTCCGGGCATCCTTGGTGATGGCGGCATCGAAGCAGCAAATGCCGAGAAGACTACGCGCTGGCGTCAGGATGACCTGATTAACTTGGCAAAACGCGGAAATCAGGCGGCGATTGCTGCCGCGATTAATGCCAATGCGCACTCCAACGATGTCGCAGGAACAAATGCGACGCATATTCAGACGGCGGCCATGCAAAGCGATGCCACAAAGCGAGGGCATGAAGTTAACGCTCAGATCGCAGCCGGCCACGACAGTACGCTGATGCGCAACACCGACGTCAACGCGGAGAATGACAAGGAAAAGAACGGCATTCTTGCTACACAAGTGAAGCTGCCCAACTACAGCAATCGCTACATCACGCTGCCGAACAGGAAGATTTACAACGAACTTGGCCAAGTGACCGGCGAAGAGCCTGGCGGAATCTTCGATGCGGCGACCGGCCAGCCGGTGCAGTCTCAGCCACAGGCATCGGCTCGGCAGCAGGCGCCAGCCTCTGCGGTTGCAATGCTCAAGAGCGACCCGAAGAAATATGGTGAAGCATTCAAGGCCAAGTACGGCTATCTACCCGAGGGTGTCTGATGAATCCGTTTGACCAGTTTGATGCAGAGGCATCCGGCGCCAGCGCCGAAGCAAATCCATTTGACCAGTTCGATTCCACGTCCAAACAAAACAAGAAGCAAAACAAGGGCATCCTTGCGGATCTCGCAACCGATGTAAAGCGCGGCGTCGAACAACTTCCCGGCGCCGTAACCGGCCTTGCTGATGTGGTCAATCCGTTGACTTATGTTACCGGGCGGGCGCTGGTCAGCGAAGGCGCCGACGCGCTTGGAAATGCGACTGGATTCAAACCGTCGAAGTGGGCAAAGGATGCCGAAGCGGAATATTCTCCGGCTCGCCAGGAAGCCCGCAAGGCGGTAGATCAGGCGTGGGAAACCGGCGATGCTGGCGAGATTGCAAAATCATACATCCAGAACCCGTCGCATCTTGTCGGAACGGTTGCCGAATCAATTCCATCGATGGTTGCCGGCGGCCTGGCCGGTCGGGCGGCGCTGGGAATTGGAGCAAGGGGCGTGTCGAAGGCGGCGGGCGGGATTGGGCCGGAGCTTCCGGGAGTCATCGCTCGCACCGTTGGCGAGAAACTTGCGCCGGCTGTGGGTGCCGGTATAGGCGAAGGCGCCGTAATGGCTGGCCAGGACATGAACCAGATGGTCGACGACGGTGTAGATCCGCGTACCGCTGGTGCGACTGCTGCCGCTATTGGCGTCGCGGGCGGCGCCATTGGCGCAATGGGCGGGAAAATTGCTCAACGCATGGGTGTCGTCGATCCTGAAATGGCCATTGCTGGCGGTGCGACTCGCGCAACTCAAGAGGCAAGCAACGGCACCATGGGGGCGGTCAAGAATGCCGCGAAGCGCATCGGTGGTGGGTTTGTATCTGAGGGCATGCTTGAAGAACTTCCTCAGTCTGCGCTTGAACAGGCGTTGCAGAATCTTGCCGGCGGCAAGCCGTGGGATGAGGGCTTGGCTCGCGCTTCTGTTGAGGGCGGGCTGGCCGGCGGCATCATGGGTGCAGGGGCCAACATTCTTCCAGGGAAGCCAGATGGAAACTCCGTTGATACGCATGCCATCACGCAGCCCCCGCAAAGCGAGAAGACGCCCTACACGCTGGTTACTGACCCCGAGCCGATTCAGAAACGTCTTGATGCGCTATTCGGAATTAACCAGCAGCGCCTGAATGGTGATGCACGGGCGAACTACGAAAAGGCCGTTGAGAACGCATTCAACGAACAGGTCGGCTATGTTGTCGGTGAAGATGGCCTTGAGCAGCCGTTCACGATGGGCGACTACCTAAAATCGCAGGTTCGTTCGGCAGACATCACCCGTGACCGACCGAAGGCAGAGGCAGCAAATGCAAGTGCCGCAGCACGCATGGATGCGCTGGCCGGCGAAGAGGCGACAGTACAGCCCGACATTCGTCCGTCAGAGATTGCTGCACGACCAGCAATCCCCGTGGTTGGTACGCTATCAGCCGTGGCGAACATGGCGGTGCAGAGTGGCGCTCATGCCGAGACGGTGGCGCAGCAGGCCGCAGCACAGGCCGCAGAGAATACATCCCCCGAGGGCGAAGGTGGCACGCCTGCCACGGCGCCGCAGGCTGGTCCTGCGGCGGCCAGTCCTGCCGAGAATCAGTTTGATGTCAGTTCGCATACCGACAATCAGCTTTCGTACCTTGCGCTGCGCGGACAGCCTGGATTCAAAGAGGCCGCGATTGCAGAGCTACAGAAGCGCGGAATTGAGGTTCAGCAACAGCCTCCCGCAGAGAAAAAACAAAGCAAGCCGTTGGCGCAATGGACCGCCGAAGAAATTCAGGCTCGCCTTGATCGCGGCAACCTGACGGCAGAATCGGAAAAGAAACTGCGTGATCTGTTGGCGACCAAGCAGCCGAAGAAAGCAGAATCAAAGAAGGCGGGCGAGAACATCACGGTTGGCATGGCGCCAGGAAACGCACAGCCGGTCACGGTCAGGAATGGCGTGATCCATATCGGCGATGAGCCGGCGGTGAATTACGAAACCGGCGAAGACGTGAAGATTGCCGAGAACTCGACGCCGCAACAGATTGTTGACGCCCTGAAAGAAAGCGGGGCGCTCGGTCGTCGCAAGGTATTCGGTGTCACGCCGATGCCGCAGTCAGCGAAGTTGAAGCCAGAAGCTGCGCCTGGCCAAAGTGCGCAGCAACAGACTCAAGGAGCCGATCATGGGCAAGGGCAAACCGAAACCGAAGTGCTAAACAAGCCGGGCGCCGAGAATGATTCGGCGCCTACCGTTGAGCCTGATCCGAATTCTCCGGTCGAGCGAGCAAGGGCCGTATATGGCCGGCTGAAACAAGAAGGCCCGTCCGACAAAAACAAGTCGCAGCAATTATGGGTAGATCAGGTATCGGAACAGTTGATAAATCCGAACCGCTATCATCCAGTGGTTGAGGATGATAACCAGAAGGGTCTGAAAATTGGCGATGCCGTCACGCTGAAAGACGGATCGCAGGGGATCGTCGTATCGGTGCAGAAAGCGAAGGGAACGGGTCGCCAGAGCGGATATGAGGTCAAAGTGGCAAGCCGTGATAATTTCGGCGGTTGGCATGACCTTGGCAATGTGACCAAGGTCGGCAATGTCACTCCAACCAATGAGGGAGACGGCAAGCAAACTGCCGAAAAGAAAGCCAAATCCCCGGCCAAGCAGGAGGCGCCTACCTTCTGGACTTCCAGCACGCCAGCGCACCGCAAGTGGATCATGGATGCGTCCGGCCTGAAACAGTACACGGCGCTCACGCCTTGGAATCGCATCAAGCCAGAGCATCAAGCCGCGCTGATCGAGAAATGGGGTGACAAGCCGGCCGATCAAAACCCGATCAAGAACGAAACGCCTTCTGCCGCAACGGATTCCAATAAAGAGACGGAATCGACGCAGGCACAAATCAAGAAAGACGAGAATGGATTAGGAAAGTCCTGGGATGCAATGGATTATGGCCAGCGTCAGGCCATTGCAGAAAAATCGACTATCGGCGGAATGCGCCGCGTTGTGCATCGTATTTCTGGCTCGAAGTGGTCTGAACTCGGAGAGAGCGAACGCAAATCGATGATTGCGGCCTACGCGGCTTCGGAATCAAAGCAGGAGCAGGCGCCCGCTATCAATCAGAAGGAAGTTGCCAAGAGCCGCAAGGTATTCGAGCGCGAACTTCATGTTTCGGTGCTGGCCGATGCCGGGCTGAACGAGTTGGCCGGCACGGCGGAACTCGATGCCTACACGACGGCCGCCGAAAAGCTGGTGGTTGATACCGTTTCCGCGCTCAAGAAGGAGGCCGCAACGCCGGAAGCCAAGGCGGCACTGGACGCATTGGTTCAGGATGGCAAGCCGGTGTTGCCAAAGACGTTCTTCGAGGCTGCCTATAAGTCAGCCAAGAAGGCATGGGAGAACCAGCAGAAAGAGAATGCGCGCGATCCAGAGCAGTACAAGGAGACGCTGCAATGGGGAATGGGCGCGGCGAACATCGAGGCCGACAGTTCCGACGCTGAAAAGTACAAGGCGGGATTCGACCATGCTTTGCGTGGCCAGACGAAATCAACGCTGCCCAACGATAGCGACGTGTATCTCAAGGGATACAACGACGCCCGTGCCTGGATCAAGACCGAGGAAGGCCGGGCCTGGTTCGATGGAAAACGAATCGAGAAGCAGAAGAATACCGGCGTTGTGCTGAAACGCTGGTGGGAGCGCGTCAAGAAGGACATTGCCGGGCTGACTGACACCAGCGATAAGGCATGGGAATCCATGCTCAAGTCGACGGCGCGATCTGATCTGTTCCCGATGACCGTAATTGACGATGATGCGACGCCGGGCGCCAAAGAAATCATGGAGAAGTTGCGCGCCAACGTATCGACCTTCCAAGAATTTTTCTGGTGGGAAGGCGCTGGTCAGATTGGTTGGAAGACCGGACGCTATGGCTATGGTCCGAAAGAGCTATTTTCCGGCCGGTACAGTGGATACCGTGGCCGCATCACCGGCAACGTCCAAGATGATGACGCGCTACGCCTGTCTGTCTCGAAGGACATTGCCGGCGAGTATCAGGAAAAGCTCAAGGCATTTGCCGAAGCATTCGCAGGCGTGAAGACGCTGGACGACATTCAGAAGGTGGCTGATGAACTGTTCTTCCCTGATGGCCGGCTGGACGATAATGGAAAGCTCAAGGACTGGAAGAAGTCTGACTATTACAACCAGAACGGCGCCCTGTTCGCTCCGAATGCCGGAAAGATCAAGGAAATACTTCCGCTGTTCGAGTCCGACGCCTGGGATGCCAAGTACGCCTCATGGACAAAGGCCAAGAACAGCGAGGCCATCGAGCGGCAAGGTCGCGGCGACCGCAAGGAATCTCTGATCCGCCCGCGCCTAGATCGTATCGTTCGTTCCGGTCTGCCCAACGAGCGTGGCCAGCGCAACATATCATCGGCCGAGTTCAAAAAGACATTTGGCTTTGCCGATGTGGTGATTGGCCAGTATGTAACTGCGCAGCAGGCGCAGGATCATCTGAACTACGCCTACGATGCGCTGATGACGATGGCGGGCCTGTTGAATGCCAAGCCCAAGCAACTGTCGTTCGGCGGCAAACTGTATTTCACCATTGGCGCCCTTGGCCATGGCAAGTATGCTGCGCACTTCCAAATGGCGCATCCGGTCGAGATTGACGGCAAGGAAACCCACGTCCCGGTAATCAACGTGACGGCGACGCGGGGCGACGGGTCTGTGCTGCATGAGTTCTTCCACGCCATCGACTTCCTGACGACCGATCCGGCCTTGAAGAAGGCGATCAGCAGCATCAAGAAGCTGCTGGTCAAGGAGCCTGGCGATCCGGAAGGCGTACTATCGATTGCCGAGCAGTTCCTATCCGGCAGCCGTTACATGACCTGGGGCGGGCGCAAGGATAGAGGTTCTCCGAAAGATCAGGCGCTCTATGCGCTGAACAATTATTTCGGAAACGACTCGAAGCGGACCAATACCAGCTTTTACAGCGAGGCGCTGGCGCTGGACAAGGGGTCGACCAAGCCGTACTGGTCGAACGATGCCGAGCCATTTGCCCGCATGGCCGAAGCGTGGGGTTTTGATACGCTATCCAATAGCGACAAGCGCGACGATTATCTGGTGAGCGATTGGGCCAAGGATGGCAAGGTCAAGCGCCCTAGCTATCGTGGAGCACCGTACCCGATGGCCAAGGAACGCGAACGTCTGGTTGCTCTGTTCAACCGCATGGTCGGCGAAATCCAATGGACCGACAACGGCCCGGTGCTGAAATCAGAATCGCCGTGGCAACAGGTCGACCCATGGAAGGAGGTCAACCAGCCTTATCTCGACGCGCTCAAGAACGTGGCCGATAACATCAATGCGGTCGACGCGCAGCGCAAGGAGAAAGAGGCGCAGAAGAAAATCGATGCAGAGAAGGCAAGGATGGCGGCCATCTTTGGCGAGGAAAAGAAAGAAGAGGTAGCGCCGCCTGCCGCTACCGAGGCGCCCGAAGCAGATAACGTCGGGATGTCAGAGGATGAACTGTCCGCCATCTTCGACGAGGAAGCATCGGCATTGCGCGAGGAAACGCAGGAGCAGCCGAAGGCCGAGGAACCGGGCGAGAAGATCACGACGCCGAAGGATCGGTGGACGCAAGAGGATTTGCAGTTCGTTCTCCAAGAGCTTGAAGAAGGCCGGATGATCCTCGTTGCCGGTGATGACCTGGGGATTCCTACCATTCACGACATGCCGAATGGCCGGCACATGGGGATGGGGGTTTTTTCCGCGTCAGGGCTTGGTTGGGAGGCGTCATTTACAGGCGGCGGCGAGATGTACAGCACGCCGGGCGGCATTAGCTATACCGTTTTGTCTCCGCGATACCCGACAAAAATACCTCAGAGTGTGTACGACATCGAGGCAGTCAAGGGCAAGATCAAAGGCAAGATGCTGGCCCGCAGCGGCCCGCGTGCGGCGCCGAAACTATCTGATGAGCAGGCAAAGACGGCCGGCGAACTGGCCAAGGAAATGGCCAAGCATGGCGTGACCGGCATCGATGAAGCCTTGAAGGGTCTGGTTTCCATCTTTGGCGGCGGCAAGGGCAAGTTGATGTCATTCCCCGGCGGCTTCGATGAGGAATCCTACAACGCCGCAAAGCCGCACTTCCTTGCTGCCGCAGAAGCATTTGGTAAAGCCGGATTGGCTTTCAAGGATTTCGTGCGCGTCTTCTTCCGCAGCCTGATCCAGCAGTTCGGCGATGGCGTGAAACCTTACGCTATCCGTTTCGCCAAGGATTACGAATCCGAGTTCCTGGCCAAGCAGCAGCCGACCAAGGAACAAGAAAGCGAAGAGCCGAAATCTGAGTACGTGACAGATAGCGCCAGCCGAAAGCTGGCCGATTGGGTCAAGGCGCAGATTGACGACGGCGAGCGATTCGACTGGCGGACATTGTTTGCCAAGGCTGATGAGTTCTTTGGTGGTACGCAGGCGAACGGCGTCTATTCGCCGAAGGATGCCTACGATGCGATGGAGTTGGGGATCAACCTCTATCTGCTCGACGCAAAGCAGGCATACCCGCTGGAAAACGATACGGCGCGGGCGCGGCGCGTCATCGAGAAGCTCGATACCGACATCCTGGCGCTGGTGGCCACGCAAACCAAGCGCACGGCCGAGCAAGATGAATTCCAGCAGTTCTCGACGCCGCCGACCTATGCCTATCTGGCGAATTGGGTGGCGAACCTGAACGCCAACGATAGCTATCTCGAACCATCTGCCGGGATCGGCGGGATGGCGCTGTTCGGCAAGAATGCCGGCGTGCGCGAAGTGGTGGTCAACGAACTGTCGTCACGGCGCCTTGGCGTGCTGCAAAACATGCCGTTTGACCGTTATTTTTCGGAGAACGCCGAGCAGTTGAACAACATCCTGCCGGCTGAAATCCAGCCGACCGTGATCGTGATGAACCCGCCGTTTTCGTCGACCGCTGGCCGGGCGCAAGGGCAGCGCGACATGATGAATGGAGCAAGGCATATAGAGCAAGCCCTAAAGCGGCTGAACAGTGGGGGCCGTCTGGTCGCCATTGTTGGCGAGGGCATGGCAGCCGACCGCCCGGCTTTCCGCGATTGGTGGCGGAAAATCATGGCGGAATACAATGTACGTGCTAATCTAGGTATAGAGGGCACGGGCTATGTGAAGTACGGCACGACGTTCGATAACCAGATTCTTGTCATCGACAAGACTGGCCCGACCAGCGATGCCGTTGTTACTGGCAAGGTGAAATCACCGGCCGATGCACTCAACCTGTTGGAGAATGTTCGTGCTACCCGACCTGTCGCAGCCCAAAATCAAGCAGCAAATCGACTGGATCAACAGCCTGCCGGCCAGCCAGGAGGCCGAGGAACTGCTGAAAATGGTCCGATCACCGCGCCTGGAAACGATGCCGGCCCTGCTGGACCTTCTGGCATGGGCAGTGACGGAGGGGCCGAGTCTGGACGTGGACGTGGAGGACGCGGAGGCGATGCAGCAAACAACGATGCTGCTGGCAATGAGCGACCGCTGGGCGGACGCCGTGGCCAATCTGCTGAATCTGGACGACCCGACCGAGGAAATGCCGCCCGAACTGATGGGGCTGGCAACGCCGCAGGACGTAGCGGAAGCAATGAACCGGCTGTCGACGCAGTAAAGGTCGGCTCGGCCGAGAACGCCGAGGCCAGTGGCGAGATTGGCAATTCTGTTTTCGAGCAGTATTCCCCGAAGAAGGTTCGCATCGACGGTGCGGTTCCGCACAATACGCCTCTGGTAGAGTCGGCTGCGCTGGCTTCTGTCGTTCCGCCCGATCCGACCTACGCGCCGAAACTTGGCAAGGACATCATCAAGAAGGGATTGCTGTCTGATGCGCAGCTTGAGGCCGTCGTCTATGCTGGCCAGGCGCACCAGCAAATGCTTCCGGATGGAAAGACACGGCGCGGCTTCTTCCTTGGCGACGGCACCGGGGTAGGCAAGGGCCGTCAGATTTCCGGCGTGATTCTCGACAACTGGAATCAGGGGCGCAAAAAAGCCATCTGGATTTCCAAGAAGAAGGAGCTGATAGTCGACGCCAAGCGTGACTTTGGCGACCTTGGCGGCGATGCCGGTCTGCTGATCGACCTTGGCAAGAAGAAAATCGGGGAAGCCATCGGCGCCGAGCATGGCGTACTGTTTGCAGGATACCCGACGATTCGCGGCCAGACCAAGGCGGCGCGAGATGCGGTTAAGGCCAACAAGGGCGCTCGCAAGCAGAACGATGATGGAATCTCCTACGAGCGCATCCAGCAGATTGTCGATTGGGTTGGCAAGGATTTCGACGGCGCCCTGGTCTTCGACGAGGCGCACGAAATGGGTAACGCCGTGCCGATCAAGGGCAAGCGTGGCAACAAGAAGCCATCCGATCAGGCGCTGGCGGCGCTGGAACTGCAACGCGCCTTGCCCCTGGCCCGCGTGATGTATGTCTCAGCCACAGGCGCAACGGAAGTCAGCAATCTGGCCTACGCCGAGCGCCTTGGTATTTGGGGCGACGGGACGCCATTCTCGACGGTGTTGAATTTCGTCGCTGAAATGAGCCGTTCCGTGTCCGCCATGGAACTGGTTGCGCAGAACTTGAAGCAGATGGGCCTGTATCTGGCTCGTTCGCTTTCCTACGACGGTGTTCAGTACGAGCGCCTTGAGCATACGCTGACCGGATACCAGCGCGAAACCTACGACAAGCTGGCTGAATCGTGGCAAGTGGTGTTGCAAAACATCAATGACGCGCTGGAAACAACCGGCGTCATGCCCGGCGGAAAGTCTGCCGGGAAAGAGTCTGGCAAGATCAAATCCAACATCATGTCTGCTTTTTGGGGGGCGCATCAACGCTTCTTCAACCAGATCATCACTGCATCGCAGATGCCGAGCGTGATAAAGCAGATGGAAGAGGATATTGCCGCCGGCAAATCCATTGTTCTGCAAATCACCAATACCAACGAGGCTGACCAGTCTCGGGCGCTGGCCAAGCTGGCGGGGCAGCAGGTATCAGAAGACGAGGATGCGGACAGCCTTGAAGAGCTGGATCTGACGCCGCGCGACCAGTTGATTCAGTTGGTGACGCGGGCTTTCCCTGTGGCGCAATACGAATCCTATACCGATGAGGACGGTAAGGAAGGCATTCGTTTGGCCAAAGACTCGAAGGGAAACCCGGTCATCAATCAGGAGGCCGTCGCCAAGCGCGACGCACTGATCGAGGAACTGAAGCATTACGAAGTTCCCGATTCACCGTTGCAGATGATAATCGACGTGTTCGGCGCCGAGGCGGTGGCGGAAATCACCGGGAGGACGCAGCGTGTCGTGATGAGCCAGGACGGCAAGCGCAAGGTCGAGAAGCGGAGTTCTGCCGCAGTGTTCGCCGATGCCGAATCCTTCAAGAACGACAAGAAGAAGATCCTGATCTTCTCGCAGGCGGGCGGAACGGGATTCTCATTCCACGCTGACCGGCGCTACAAGAACAAGTCGCAGCGCGTGCATTATGTGCTGCAACCGGGTTGGAGTGCCGACAAGGCAGTGCAGGGATTTGGCCGGAGCCATCGGACCAATCAGGTGTCGGCGCCAATTTACCGCTTAATCACGACCGATATTCCGGCGCAAAAGCGTTTCATTTCCTCGATTGCCCGACGACTTGAGCAATTGGGCGCCTTGACAGCCGGTCAGCGCGATACGGCGGGCGGCTCGATGTTCTCGGCGATGGATAACCTTGAATCCAAGTACGCCACGATGGCCGTGCGTCAGTTCTTCGAGGCATTGAAGCCGGGAACTGGCATTGCCGACATGCCGGCGGATCTTCTTGAGCAGATGGGCCTATCCGGACTGTACGACGACAATGGCGCACTGGTTGAGAGCAAGATTCCCCCGGTTACGCAATTCCTTAATCGACTGCTATCTCTGAAACTGGATGCGCAGCAAGCCGCCTTCGACTTCTTTATGAAGAACATGGAGGCTCAGATTGACCTGGCCAAGCGCATTGGATCGTTCGATGACGGGATGCAGACAATCCGCCATAAGGGCGCGGCGGCTCAGAACGAACAGGTGGTCTACACCGACCCGATGACCGGGGCGCCGACAAAGTATTACGAGATCCAGTACAAGGTCGAAAACCCGATCTATTCGTTCAAGACGGCGAACTCAACCATTACCGCATCGAAGCAGGGCGGGTGGTTCAAGAACAACCATTCTGGTCGGGTAGCCGGCGTCTGGACGACGAATCAGGTTCGCACCGACAAAGAGGGTCGGATTCACAAGCTGTACGGTATCTGGCGGACCAGCGGAACGACCTACGAGAATGCCGATGATTTCAAGCCGGCCGCCTGGACGAAGCTGACCGAGGCCGACGCCAAGGCGGTATGGGAGGCTGAAAACGCAGAGCGCCCGACGACTGTGCCGCGTCGTCTGCACATGGTTGTCGGCGGCATCCTGCCGATTTGGGACCGCTTCAACAATGAGAATGTATCGGTTGTCCGCCTGTCGCTAGACGATGGCCGGCGCCTTCTCGGCCGTCAGGTGATGGACAAGGACGTTGCCGATACCATGAACCGCCTGAATGTTCAGAGCGCAGCAGCAAAGATGACTGGCGCAGAACTGATTAAGGCAGTCATTGGCGGCGCCACGGTAGAAATGTCGAATCGAATTCGCTTCAAGCTGGCTACCGTATCTGGACAGAAGCGGGTCGAATTGGACCGTGGCAATCGCTGGTTTGACTTCAAGGACGAGAAGAACCTGCGCGATGCTGGCGTAATCAACGAGCGCATCGAATACAAGCAACGCTACTTCATTCCGGCCGATCCGAAGATTGGCGGCGCCGCACTCGATGAAATCATGCGCGTCATGGCCATGAACCCGGTCAGTGTCACCAATGAAGACGAGGCTCAGGATGGCGCCGGAAACGTCGCCGACTCTTCCTCAATGTCGCCTGCCGACAAGGCCATCTATGGCATGGCCGCCGAAGGCAAGAGTGCAGCCGAGATCCTGAAGTTCATTGCCGATACGTCGCGCAACCCGTTCTATCGCCAGTTGGCCAAGCTGTTGCAGAAGACCGGCATCGCTCCGCGCATGACGGTTGGCACGGCAAAGGGCTGGCAATTCAATGCCGGAAACGACAAGAAGTACGCCGCAGCCTACAGCCCGAAGACGAACACGGTGGCGCTGTTCCGTCCGGCCGCCGCCGAGCGCAACATGCTGCATGAACTGATGCACGCCGCAACGCTCAAGGCACTTGAAAAGAACGGCATGGCTTCGGCGCAGATGAAGCGTCTATTCGATCACGTCAAGAACACTGGCAAGCTCGCCGGAAAGTACGGCATGTCCGACGTGGACGAATTCGTGGCCGAGGCATTCAGCAATCCGAAGTTCCAGGCGGTGCTCAAGACGATTGCTGCACCGCAGGCAAGCGGCACGCTATCAAACGCCTGGCATTGGTTTGTCCGTGTCGTGCGCGGCATCCTTGGCCTTCCGTCGAATCAGGAAAGCGCACTGTCGCAGGCGCTCGAAATTGGCGTCGGCGTGATGCGCGAGGACATGGCCATTCGCCGTGGTTCAGAAGGTAAATCAATCCCGTTCGCCGAAGTTACCGGGCGCGAAATTGATGGAATGCTTGGTCGCAATGCGCAGGAGAAGGCAACGAACTGGATGCGCTCCAATCTGCAAGGAAAGTCGTTCAAGAACGACGCGACCGGGTGGGATATTTCTGTCGGCCGCAAGGGCATCAACAAGGCAATGAGCCACGGCGGCAAGGAAACGCATGCGCGGTCGGTGGCTGCCATCCCGGACCTTCTGAAAAATGCCGTTCTTGTCTCGTCGGAGAATAACAAGAATGCCGCTGATCGAATGGATGTCTCAGCAGTCCATCACTTCTATGCGCCGTTCGTGATGGGTGGCCAGCAATACATTGCCCGTATGGTCGTGAAGGAAACCAGGGCCGGGGAAAAGTTCTACGACTACGACACGTCGGATGAAGTAAGCCCCACGAAACCGAATGCTGATGCACACCTTCCCAAAGAAGGGGCGGCAGCCGGAACCGCAGGGCGCAGCATGAGTATGTCCGAGCTGCTTTCTTACGTCAAGGCAGAGCACGGCGGTACTAATCCGAGGTTCAACTTGATTGCCGGTCGCGGGAGTGATAATGTTTTCCGCATGGCCGACAAAGATACCGTCGCCGGCACACAAGCGCCTACCTCTGCCGGCGATGGATCAAGGGTGGTCGCAACGG
>OFRE01000022.1_pt1 | contig 41666 bp, 65 predicted proteins | sample 1543061 | NCBI WGS metagenome assembly OFRE01 (sample SAMN07774218, study PRJEB24372) | wastewater metagenome | isolation source: Exp Tend NO 50WW | collected 2016-02
CGATCCCTCGTATCCGCCATCCCTTTTTTTGGTAATCTCACCCAGGTTGTATAATTTCGGGGTATGGCAAAAGGGGGTACAAAGGCAATAGATGGCACCACAGAGCAGCAAAAGTTATTTGCATACGCCTATTTCAACAATAAAGGGAACGGCACACAGGCAGCTATAACAGCCGGGTACAGCGAAAAAACAGCAACTGCAACAGCTTCACGTTTGTTAACGTATGTTAATATTCAAAATATAATAAAAGAGCTTGGTGTTGAACTACGGGAACGTGCTATTGTTTCCAAAGAACAGATAGCTGCTGAATTGGCAAAGATAGGTTTCAGCGACATCCGTAAATTGTTTGATGACAACAGCCAGCTACTGCCCGTTAAGGAATGGCCAGACGAAGCAGCGGCAGCATTATCCGGGGTTGATGTTGATGAGCTATGGGCTATGGGAGTAGATCGCCGTGAACAGATAGGCCAAACCAAAAAAGTAAAGCTATGGGATAAGTTGAAGGCCCTGGCGCAGCTTACTGAGCTGTATGGTTACAATGCGCCGGTGAAAGTTGCCAACACCGACCCATCCGGCAATCTTGTTATACCGGTTACAAGGGTTGAAATAATTCCTCCAAAGATTGAAGAATAAATATTATTTTTGATAAACAGGTTCGGGAGCCTGAAAAATCGTTAACCGCTGATTGTTCTCCCGAGCATGAGGCGGTTTTTAAATTTAAAAATACATACAATGAAAAAATTAGCGTTTGGTTTAAAAGCAAAAGACAAGATTACAGGATTTGAAGGTGTATTAACCGGTAGGTGTGCTTACATTTCAGGTTGTACACAATGGTTGGTTGCGCCGACAGCAAAAGAAAATGATTTTAAGTCTGCCACATGGTTTGATGAACAGCGACTTGAAGTTATAGAAAGTGAAGCTATTGTGTTGGATAATGGAGCAACACCCGGATCTGATATTTCAGCACCAATAAAATAACCACCATGCCAACCGACAAAAAGTACGTCTCAGCAGAGCAGCACGAAATAACAGCCGTATGCGATTTATTCCATGACCGTTATAACAAACCAGCCTCCCGCATGATCGTGTTCACGCTGCAGCAGGAAATGACGTACAATAAAAACAAGTGCCTGCGTTCAGAGCTTTACCAGGTACTTGAATTGATGGGGTACACTAAAAGGGGGAAGGAATGAACTACCAGCGGGTAAAAGATAATGATGTTATTTGGGGTGTGCTGGGATGCCTTGCGATACTTGCTGGCGTTGGCGTGGTGTCTGTTATTGGTTTTATCATCTACCTGTTAACCGAATAACCATGCACCCACTCCAAACCTTCTTACTGCTTTCAATACTACTGGCTTTCAGTTTCGGGTATTGTGTAAGCGAAGGTAAAGGCGTTGGTTTATTTGCTGCGTTTTTGATACTTTGGATAGCTTCAATATTTTGGTGTATATTTACTTACGTTAGAATATAAAATAGTTTTTTTCTGTGTAAGCATAACAAAACAGGTCAGCGTTTCCACGCAAAGACCCACATGGTTTTAATTGGAAAGCCCGGTTGTTAGTACCGGGTTTTTTATTTATCTTAGCAATATTGTTTTCTTTAGGGACTAATTACAGTTAACCGGCTCCTGTTTCCACAGGGGCTTTTTTATATCGGGAAAGTTACTTACCTTAATATCATCATTTAACTGACCAACTAACATTGGCTTGCGATATTTGCAAACGAAGATTAAATGGCATTTGAGATAGTGTTTTGAACGATTTGTACTGATGTAATTAGATTTTGTAGACATAAACGTAGCGGAGTTTTTTTGTGAATACCCCTCAATCTCGATGGGGCTGTTTACAAAAAAATGTAGCGGTGAAGTAGTAGTAAATTTTAACATTAAAAACGATAAAAAAATGGCAAAAGAAAGCAGCAAGCAGCGACTTGCAAACCTAATTCAGAGCTACGAGCAAGCCGTAAAATCTGCTCAATCTCTTTACGATGATGACGATTTAAAGCAGTGGGCTATTGACCACTCTTTGCTTTGTAAAGACAAAATAAAAGACGTAAAGAAGAAGCTGAAAGACACTTTTAGTATTGACTATGATGCTACCGATGCTAAGAAAAAAGTAATTAAAGAAGGTAGTGAAGTAGAAGTATTGGTTAATCACATGGATGGCATGAAAGGTGGCACAGCCACAATTAAAAGCTATTCGTTACCGGCTAATATTTCTGACATAACCATGAAAGATGGCATGAAGATGAAAGACCATAAGTGGCTGACAAATAACGAAGTAAAATTAAAATAATTGTTCACTCTTAAATTCAAAAAAACATGGGAAAGATGAAACCAGGTATGCCAATGCCTAAACCTAAAAAACCTAAAAAGTAGTATTCAAAGCCCACCCATCGGCTTGCCGTGGGTGGGTAGTTTACTTCCGTTTCAACGTATACTTTAAATTTTTGACACAGCCCCTTGTTTTTACTCGGGGCTTTTTTATATCAACCACATGAAGTATCTTTACCCCGACAACCTTATTTTCTAATACGGGTTATTATTCTTATTCTCAGCTTGTACGCCCCGGTTTTCATAGGCCGGGGTTTTTTACTACCTTTATATTCTAAACTCTACATCATGGAAGAACTTGTATCGGTATTACTGCATAGCGTAACCAACGCACACATACTGCACCTGCAAACATTATCATTTGCAAAACACAAAGCACTCGATGATTACTACAATACGATAGGCGGCAACGTTGACGGCCTGATAGAATCATACCAGGGGCGTTACGGCATCATAAAGCAGTACCAGTCTTCCGGGCCAATACCAACCGACCCTGTTGCGTACTTTAACTACCTGAGCGAGCTTGTGGAAGAGTATCGCAAGTTTGCACCACAGGACAGTTACATACAAAATCAAATAGACGGCATTGTAGAGTTGATTGAATCAACGAGGTATAAATTGAATAATCTTGCATGAACTCGGGTATCTATAAAATAACAAATCCATTAGGCCAAGTATATATAGGACAAAGCTCAAATTTACAGCTAAGACTATCCGGATACCAGTCTTTAAACTCAGGAACCAGTAAAAATCAAAAAAGGCTATCGGAATCATTTGAAAAGTATGGTAAATTAAATCATACTATTGAAATTATAGAGTACTGCCCTGCCGATCTGCTTAATAAAAAGGAAAGGTACTGGCAAGATTTTTACGAGTGTATAGGCTCCAATGGCCTTAACTGTAAACTTACATCAGAAAAAAACAAACGAGCTGTTTACTCCAAAGAAAGCAGAGAAAGAATGTCTGCTAATAGAACCGGAGAAAAGAACCATATGTTTGGACGTACAGGAAAGAATCATCCTAATTTTGGCAAGAAACAGTCTGAAGAAACAAAGAAAAAGTACTCATACCGAAAAGGTATTAAAAAGTCTGAACAGCATAAAATAAATATCGGGATTAAGCAAAAGGGTTCGGATAATCATCAGGCAAAACTCGTTATTGATTTGCAAACTGGTATATTTTATGGAAGTATAATAGAGGCCGCTACCGCTAAGGGGATTAATAAACACACATTGTATGATAATGTTAATGAAAGGAGGGGCAGGAAAAACAGGACATCTATAATATTTGCATGAAAGCAACGATCGTTTTTCAGCAAAACTGGCAGGCCGCAAATTTAATGTGCTATTTTGTAAAAAAAATAGACGAAAAAAAATCATACCAATTTTACTCAGTTAATACAAGTGGCGAAATGATACCGGCTTTTATTAAGCCTGTTGACGAAAGTAAATATCGGTTAGACGTTTATGAAAACGTATCATACCTTGTTGATATTAACGGCACAGAGGAGTTTGGTAAAGATATATTATACAGAAGATATAAGTATATACTGAATAAGGGTAGTAGTCGTTCAAGTAAAACGGTAAGCCTTATAGACGTTTGTGATTTATATTCAAGGTCGAATAAAAATAAAAGGGTAACAGTCTGGAGAGATACAAAAGTTGATTGTAAGTCAACAGTTCTTTCTGATATGGAGTTGCACTTAAAAAATACGGATAGGTGGAGTATTGGTTTTTCATTTAACAAGACAGAATCTTTTCTTTCGTATACGACCGGAACTAAAATCGAAATACTTGGTGTTGATGATGAAAATAAAGTTATGGGCAAAACGCAGGATGTCGCATGGCTAAACGAACCATATAAAATATCTAAGGAGATATTTAATCAAATAGACCAAAGGACGTATGATTTTATACTAATTGACCTTAATCCTAAAATGAACCATTGGAGCGATGATCTCCAGAAAGACAATAGATGTATTGTTATTAATAGCACTTTCAGAGATAACCCATTTTGTCCAGAAGAGGCCAGAAGAAAAATATTAAGTTACCAACCTATTTCAAGATGCTACATTGTTACTGAAAAAATAATGCACGAAAGCGATGCTAAAAAATATGATACCAAAAAGAATAAGTTAAATATCCCGTCTAAACATATTTCAGAACTAATCCGGTGTATAGAGAATGAGAACAAGAATAGCGCAAGCGAATTCAATTATGATGTCTACGGACTCGGGCTTAAATCAGAGAAGCCCAACCGTATATTCTCGTGGCAGGAAATAAGCCCAACGCAGTGGGAGGAATTGGATGTTAAGATTTATACCGGCTGCGATTGGGGCAGCGTTGATCCCTGGGGTATTGTTGATGCGAAGTATTACGACGGTGCATTGTATCTCAAAGAACGCAACTATCTTTCAGAGAACGAATGGCGCAGCCGCATGACACCCACAGAGCTGGCGCAGGTCGCTGGTTCAGACGAAGGGCTTGTAACCTGGATGTTCAAACGTTTGGGTGTTCCCTTTGACCGGGATGTGATATGCGATAACAACCGCAATACAAAGATCCGTGCGTTGCGTGAATCAGGATGGGATTACGCAATACCGGCGTATAAAAAGCCGGGCTCTATTTTGGACGGCGTTGATGTGCTACAAAATTTGCGTGTGTACTTTACCAGCGATTCCTTAAATTTGAAGTACGAGCAGGAGAACTACAGCCGTAAGGTTGTACAGGGAATAATACTTGAGGAGCCTGAAGAGGGCAATGATCATTTGATCGACCCAACCCGGTATATTGCTTTATATTTGCAAATGATCGGGGTAATAACGAAAATATAAAATGAAGCAGTTACTGAAATATTGGGATTGGTTTGATACGATGGTATTAATTGCCGGCGTTGCTGCGTTCACTCAGATAATTATCTCAATCGTTTACCATGATTAACATCGCTCAGTACCACTTCGACTTAATAAAAGCCATGTGTGCGGTCTTCGCTAAGATTGATGCTGCTGCTGAACGGGAGTTAATGGTAAATCAGATACAAATAAATTTGTTGATTTGAAGTAAAGTTGTATATTGCAATACATCCCATGTGGTAGCCCCGCATGGCCGCAGCACGGATAAGGTGCTATTAACTTTTTGCCTCGTTTCGGTTTGCCGGTCTTATCCACTGGCTGATTGTTTCGGGGCATAACTTTTTAAAAGATGACGATAGACGAGTTTGCTAAAGAGATAACGGTAACGGTTGACGAAGTGGCGGATTGGATTGAAAAAGAATTAAAAATAAAACCAATGATAAAGGCGAATGAATTACGGATAGATAATATTGTTTTGGTTCAAACATTGAATGTTATACCTGTGAACTTTATGAACAAAGAAATGGTAAGGATTGGTGAGATTGACCCTGAATGTTTTCCCGATGATCCTATGCTGAATAGGTTTATGGGTATTGAATTAACCCCCGAAATACTGGAGAAGTGTGGGTTTGAAAGGGTTGATAATAAATATCAAAAAAACTGGATTATTAAGGCAGAAGATAATTACCATTCTGTCCAATTTACAGACGAAAAGTATTTTTACAGCAATGATAAATCAGATGCAGGTTGTTATGTTTTAGCAGAAGTAAGGTATTTACACCAGCTCCAAAACCTATATTTTTGTTTAACCGGCGAAGAATTAAGTGTTGAATTATGACCACTACAGACCAAACAAAACTATGCGTTGCGCTTATGGATTACCTTTACCCGCATAAGCCTGACGGGTATATGTTTTTATTTGCCGGGCCTAATTGGGGAGTTAGTTCGTTTAATCAACCAATAAATTATAACTGATGAAGCCGAAAGGTATTTTTAAAATAAGAATATTTGAAATAATGTCAGCTGGCCCGTTTGATGATTACGACCCAATGAGTGGGTATGTGTTGGCTATGTTTTTTATTATTGTGTTAACTATTAAAATAGCTTCATTATGACCCCCATTCTCCAAACAACCGCCGGCATCTTACTCGCCTGGGTAATTATTAAAATCATCGAAGCCGCTGCCCGGACATGGGTGGTAAAGCAGCGGGAAAAAATTAGCTGAATATGGGTAAGCACAAAAGTAAGCAAAGGAAACGTTTTGAATTTTACAGATTAAAAAACGGCCCAAATGGCGGTCTCGTTTCGTTTATTGAACGGGAGCTAAAGGTTCAAATGTTGAAGAAGTTGGATGCTGATATTACCGATAAAAAATAAATTTTTTGCCCATTTTATTTTTTTCTATATAACTTTAAGCCCAAATCACAAAAGTAATTGGGTTTCACAAACAACCTTTTCGGTGCTATTGCAGGGCTTTCAGGGAGCCTTGTCAGGCCCGCACCCGATTTTATTCCCATTGACGGCAGCGGAAAAACACTTCAACTCACAAACACTTCAGCGAATTGGCTCGGCCTCAGATCCCGGCAGATGCAGTATTGGGCCTATGTTTACTGCGCCCCACTGAGTGCCATTATTGATAAGTTGGCAGAATGTGATATTAACGGCGTGGTTGAAGCGATAAAGAATGACGGCACTGAGGATTACAGCCAGTCAAATACTGTCAAGCGGTTGATGAACCTGCTGAACAAACCAAACCCGATACAATCATGGGAGGACTTCAGGAGTGAGCAGGTTGCTTATAAAAAGATATTTGGTTTCTGTCCGGTATTCCCGATTATACCAAAGGGATTCAGTGATCCTACCTACGCAACGTCAATATGGAATTTACTGCCCTGGCTTTGCACCCCGCAGATAAACTCAGGCTTCAATATTTACTCTACTTCAGGAACACCGGTTAAGCAATGGACAATGTCTATTTTCGGACAGGCTGTTATGATTGATGGCGATAAAATAATGATGCTGACCGATGGCGTAGTGAAGGACAGCGGCACACAGTACATGCTCCCACTCAGCAAGGTTGCGGGGTTGGATTACGCTGTTTCAAACTGCTGCTATTCACAGGAAGCAGACAATGTGTTGCTGCGTAAAAAAGGCCCTATTGGAGCATGGAGCCACGACCCCCCAACGGATAGTATGGCCGGGTATCTGCCAATGAAAAAGGAGGAAAAGAAAGAGTTACAGGATGATTTGGCACAATATGGCCTTTCATGGGATCAGTTTCAGTTCCTTGTTACCCGCCAGCGTGTGAAGTATGTCAGCGCAGGGTTTAATGTAAAGGAGTTGATGACAAAGGAAACGTTTAATCAGGGAGTAGAGATCATGTGCGATAAGTTTGGCGTTCCGGCTGAGTGCCTTTCGTTCAAAGATGCGAAGTACGAGAACCGGGCAGCAGCCGAGAAGTTCATGTACCAAAACGTAGTTATCCCTGGTAACAACCGGGATATGCGGGTTTATACAAACTTCTTTGGATTGCAGAAACTTGACACCCCGGTAAAGCTGCGTTGTGATTATGACGAATTGCCGATACTTCAGGACGATATGGGGGCTGCTGCAAAGGCTATGCTTGATAAAACCGAGGCTGTCAACAACCAATACAAAGACGGCTACATCACTAAAAACATGGCCCGGCAGGAACTTGGCCATGACAGCATAGAGGGCGAAGATTATTATTACGTTGATTCACCTGAGTATAAACAGCAACAGGAACAATTTAAAATGAAAGTAAATGCAAAAAGCAACACAGGAGCAGATAAAGCAGCTTAAGAAGCGGTCTGCCCCGATAAACTACAGCAACGTATCGGTTAACCAATGTGGCAAACTTGAGACCAGGTCTGCGCTACTCGATAGTCGTGTTGTTGAGGGTTACGGTTGTATTTGGGGCGTTCGTAACTCGCATGGTGAAATATTTCTGCGTGGTGCATTTGCGAAGTCGATACAGGAAATGGGGCCTGGCAGCAACAGTAATTACCAGATAAAATTCAGGGATGAGCATGGTAGGGCTTGTGCTTTGTTTGATGAATTGATCGAGGATGAGGTTGGCCTTTACTTCAAAACAAAACCGCTTGATAATGTGCAGTGGTGCGATGATCTGTTAACGCAACTTCGCAGTGGTACAATAAACAACTTCAGCAACGGGTTCCGGTATATTTGGGATAAGATTGAATACGATACCGAGCAGGACGCTTTGGTTATCATCGAGGCCCGTCTGTTTGAAATATCAGCCGTTGCCATCCCTTCCGATCTGGAGACATACGCCTGCCGTGCAGCAGAGGATGTAGAAACTTTACTTGATGATACAGAAAAATTTATTATAACTTTGCCGAGAGCATTACAGCTTGAGGCCCGCAAAATATTTGCCCGCTATACTTCACTCGCAGAGCCGGTTGAGCATCGCAACACATCACTCGACAATGAGCCGAACGCAGTAGGGAATATTGATTACTCAGCATTGACGGCTGAGTTAAAAACAAGGTCGGTCTTACAGGACTGATTCTACAAACAATATTTCTTAATTACAATCTAAAAAAGATGACAAAAGCATTTTTAAATTTTGGCAACCTGCCAAAGAACTACAGCCGTAGGTTTCCGGGTAATGCCCGATTCGGTTCTGCTGCGTACAAAACAGACGGCGAATTAGCTGCCGAGAAAAAAGCCTTTATCGACGAGATGCTCGGTAAGGTAAACGAAGAACTGAAAACCCGCAAGTTCGTTTCATCCGATGACATCAAAGCGGCATTTGAAACCCGCATGAACGAAACTTTTAAAGACGTTCCTTTGGATGCTATCCGTGAACTTGCAAAAGTTGGCGAAGATGGCAAGCCCGCAGTAATGGCTATCCTTTCAAAACAGGGGGCGGATTTACTGGAACTGCAAAACAGGGGTTTGGGTTATAAAGACAAACTGTCTATTCGCACTCAGTTAACCGAGTGGCGCAATGCAAACAAAGCCGCTTTGGAATCCATTGCATCCGGTAATAAAGCCGACCTTACGGCGCTTGAACTGCGTGTAGCTTCACCAATGACACCGGCCAATACTTACAACAGCTCGGCATACCTGCCCGTTCCTGAGTTTCAACCAGGCGCATACGACATCGTAAGGCCACAGCCTACGTTTTGGGATTACCTGTCAAAAGGTTCTACCAGTTCGGCTGCTTACGTTTTCGTAAACAAAAAGAACCCATTGGGTGCCGCTGGCTTCATCGGCCCTGGTGTTGCAAAACCGGGTGTATCATTTGAGATTGATACACAGATCAGTAATGCAAAGAAGATTGCTGCCAACGAAAAAGTTGCGATTGAATTGCTTCAGGACATCGAAGGTTTTGCTTCATGGGTTGAGCAGGAATTGACTTACCAGGTAATGCAGAAAGCATCGCTTACGCTGATGAGTGGAACGCTGAGTGCTACTGTTCCAGCCGGTATTCAAACCCTGTCAACAACTTTCACCGAAACCGGTATTGAAACCACCAGCCCTAATAATTGGGATTGCCTGATTGCCTGCGTTGCCCAGCTTCGTCATGGCAACCTGGTTGGTGCCGTTACGGCTTTCGTAAACCCGATTGATTACGCAAACATGAAACTGACCAAAGCGGTAAGCCAGGGCCAGCCATTCATTGCGCCTGATCCCGGTGTTAAGATCGTTGAAGATAACAACATCCCTGTTGGGTATGTACAGGTTGCAATCCTGCAATACTACAAGGTGCTTATCTACAAAGGTTTCACTATTACCTACGGTTGGGAAAACGATGATTTCACCAAGAACTTGATTACTGTTATCGGTGAGATGAGAATCCACCAGATGTTCAGTGATAACTTCACCGGTGCGTTCATCTACGACACATTCGCAAACATAAAAACAGCGATTACGGCTGCTCCGTAATAAAAACAATGGGAAAATTAGCAACACAAACCGAAGTGAAATCGCCGGCCAACAATGCGGCAGTTCTTAACCACCTTACCTCTCCAGTAGAGGACGGGGGTGCAGGAATGGCAGCAGAGAAGGCAGCCGAGTTGACCAAAGACGGCGGCATCTACGAGACAACAACCGTATGGGCAACAGATACAGCACCGCACCACAAACCGGGTGAGGAGATATTCTGCTCAAAGGCGTTGGCAACAAAGATGCTTAAAAACGGATGGGCAACAGATAAGAGGCCGGCAAAGGTTGCAGGTACTTAAACAACATTGATAACCGGGGGCTACGGCTCCCACATTTACAAAATAAAATGAAAAAAATCTTTTTGTTTCTTTGCCTTATGGCTTTTGCGAAAGTGAACGCACAGACGGCTTTCAGCCAAACGGCAAGCAATCCTACGGGAGCGATCACCAACACCAGCGTCGATACCATGACCTATACAGCATTGAAGGCTTACCCCGTTGTAAGTATTCAGCCGGTTGTAACAAAGGCAACCGGTACGATGGCTGGATGGGCTGTGCTGGATTACTCTGTCAACGGTACTAATTGGGTAGTTGGTTCGGATTCACTGTCTTTAACGAACTCTACTACAAACAGCACTGTATGGACTAAAAACGTTGCAGCCAGGTTTTTCCGGGTACGGGTTGGCGGGGCCACCACAGTAACGGGAACCTGCACAGCTAAACTACAAGCCGTAATGTACCAGTAATGACAAACATCGTTGACTATACCTACTTCAGAAACAGGCTGCAAATTGCAAACCTGCAAAGCACAACCGATACAGACGTTAAGGATTACCTGGCAAGTCTTATCACGGACTGCCAGTACAATTTCCTGAACGGAATACTCGGGGCCGCTTTGTATGTAGATTTTAAGGCCTGGTATGAAACGGTACCAACCCCGGATCCGTTGAGCCCGTTTTACAACCTGCTTAATGGTGAGGTATTTGAAGACGAGAATGGCAATACATGGAACTGGATCGGCTTAAAGAACGAACAAAAACTTAGCCCGCTTGCAAACTTTGTGTACTACACTTTCCAGGAACTGAACTTCACCCAAACGACAAGTGCGGGCGAGGTAAGATCGAAGGCCGATAACAGCCGTACAGCTATGCCACTTCAGAAAATGATCGAGGTATGGGCTGAGATGGTTGATTGGCTTAAGGCTTATTATCAGTACATGAAAAAGTATTTTGGTATCACAGGAGAGGGCGATTGGGCTAAGTTTCATCTTTGTTTCCTACAGGGGAACTATGCAAACAAAGTAAATTTCTTAGATGCCTAATGTACTTCATCTCAAAGAGCCTGTTTACGTTGCCGATATTATTGGCGATGTGGTTGCAAAGGTTGCTGAATACTACGGTTCACAGGTTCAGTATATCCATGACAGCCGCAGGCAGGTAGAGTTGAGGTTAAAGAATGCAGATCAGGCCGGCAGGGTTAAATACCCGCTGATTGCTTTGTTTCACGACTTCCCCGAAAAAATCGGGATTGATTATTACGCTGACGTTACGTTGAACGTGATAATCCTTACTGATACAAAAAAGGAAATTTTTTCTGATGACCGTTACGCAAGAACATTTAAACCCATCCTTTACCCTATCTATGGTTGGTTTATGAAGTGCCTGGCGCTTAACCCAAATATAGTACAGACTGACCCCGGCAATATCTCAGCAATGAAGTATGACCGGCTTTATTGGGGAACGCAGCCAGCGGGTGAACAGGGCCTGAATGATTACGTTGACGGCATCGAATTACAAAACCTGCAACTCAGGTTTCAACAAAATTGTTAATCACATCAAATTATTACTAAAATGTCTTTACAAAATCCTTGCAATTTAAACATCAACCCGGTTAATACCGGCGTTGACTGTTCTGCTGCAATGGCTGCTACTTCAATGATCATCCTCGTTCCCCGGTCTGCCCGGTTTACATTGGCTGATATTGTGAGTGCCGGCAGCTTTACGGCGTATCTTGAAACAAAGGTACATGCGGCACCTGCTGATCGCTGGTACCCTATTGGCGGTGCATTGGCTCCAGTTCGTGCTATCAATGACAGCAACGAAACAGACGTTATCGAAACCCTCGATGATGGCTCAATGGCTTTCGTTCGTTACGGTATGTACAACAGAACACTGGTGTTTACCGATGGCGGCCTTTGCCTGGCGCAGCATCTTATGGCATTCCCTCGTGGTTACAGCTTCATTGAGGTTGACATCAAAGGGCAGGTACTGGTTTGGGAACCCACTGCTGACGAATATGGCGGTATTCCTACCAACCTGGTTTACGGCCCGGCTCCTGAGATCGCCAACCTGAAAACAACCTACAAAAACAAACTATTCCTGTCATTCAGCCCGTTGAATTACATTCAGAACAGCAAGTTGTTCAGCAGTTCTTCTACCGAGGACATTCTGAACGTGAATGGCCTGCTGGATGCCGAGGTAGGTGTTGGAGATACTACACAGACAACAACAAACATTTATGTTACCGTTGTTTCTGAGTGCAGCGATACAGACCTGGTTGCAGAATTTGCCGGTACTGGTGCCGGACATATCGCACAGGTTGCAAACTTCGTTGTAACCGCACAGGATGGAACGACAATCACGCCATCTGCTGCTGCTATGCAGGGAACGTCTGAGGTTAAGTTAACGGGTGTTTATACAACCGGAACCAACATCACCGTTGCCCTTGCTGCGCCTTCTGTATTGAAGGCAAACGGCATTGAGGGTTACGAGGGTATTAAATCAGCAACCGTACCTATTCCATGATAATTCATGGAAGCGACGTTAACCTCGCTGCATTAAGCGGCGTTAAGAGTTTGGCTGACTTAAAAAAGCTGGAAATATTTAACCACTTGCCGAACGAGGACGAGGCCAATAAAGCACTTTGGGAGGTACTTCACCCGGCAAAGAAGCAGCAACAGGCCCCCACGGAGACGGAAGGTGGCGAATAAAATCTGATCATCGCCCCGGCATTCAGTTGTCGGGGCTATTTTAGTTTACGCATGACGAACCTTGTGCCAATACAGAACCTTATAAAATCGTTGCAGGATTTTGATGCCCGCAATGAGGTTTTGGAGATCGTTGAGGATAACAAGCAGGAAATTGTAAAGCGTCAGCGTGAACAACTTGAATACGGGATAGATGTTTTTGGTAAGCCCAGGATTGACGAATACAGGCCGTTGACGGTGTATATAAAGAAAACGCAAGGCATAGGGCTTGGCGCAGTAACTGACCGGGTAACGTTCTTTATGACGGGCAGGCTTTATCAGTCATTATTTGCTGAAATAATTGGTGAGAATTATGAAACAAAATCACCACTATTCACTTACGATAAAATGATTGACAGAGTTGGACGTGAAAACTTTGGACTTGATTACGACAGCCGACTTGACTTTGCAAAGTCTATAACATTACCTAACTTCAAACAACGGTTAAAAGAAAAGACCGGGTTAATATCTTGACACTCGCAGACATAAATATCAGGACGTTCATGCGGTGCCTTTTTAATAAGGACTTTACCGGCGTGGATAATTGGGATAACCTGTATGCGGCTTACATAGATCAATCCGGGATCTGCAACAACGGATTTCTTGAATTGAATGTTGCCGTTCACAACCTGGAGGCGAGGTTGATGCACATTACCGGATGGCTTGAGATGCAGTCAATGGTATTTAATAAGACGGGTAAACCTTACGAGGCCGCTTTTGAGGACATTCATAAGTACGGGCATCGGCCAACAGTAGATGGATTTGCTGAACAGTTGGTAAGGATTGAAGGCAAGGAAAAAAAGAACATATCTCAATTAAAGAAAGCCCGTAAGGAATTGGATGCTTTGCAGAAAATAGCACAACCCGAAACAGTCAACGCCCGTAATTCATTCCTTACTATGCTGAACGTTCTGAGTAAAGGTCAGGGCTATAACATTAACAAAGATACTACCGATATGGAGGAGTTGTGTGTGATGATTAAAGACCATAATGAACAAGCTAAAACGCAGGAACAATAATGGAGCAAAACATCATTGGTTTAGGGTTTGACCTCAACGAGTTTTCCGCTGAACAGCAGAAGATAGTTAAAGGTTTGCTTGAGGTTTATGACCTGTCAAAACAGATTGGCGAAACGCAGATTAAACCCGGTAGTACCGGTGGGTTCTCTGAACTTAAAGCCAAGTCGGAGGCGTTGGCTCAGTTAGTTAAACAACACGACCAATTAACTGCCGCCCAAAAGAAATGGGAGCAAGCAGAGATACAAGCAAATAAAGCAAGACAGGCTTCATTAAAGACAGAACAGGAAGTATTAAAGACTATGCAGCAGGAAGAAAAGCAGCAGCAACAGCAGATAAAAACAAAAAAGGAGCAATTAACTTACGAGCAGGCTATTCAAAAAGAAAAAGCAAAGAGACTTTCGCAAGCTGCTGCAGAGGCTAAGGTTGCTGCTCAGTTGATGGATGAATACGGGCTTCTGAATAAAGCCCTGAAAGATCAGGAGCTTCGTTATAAAAATCTTGCATTAACGCAAGGATTTGAAAGTGAGGCTGCCCAGGATGCTTTAAAAACTGCACTTGATACAAGGGCAGTACTTGATAAACTTGATACCAGTTTAAAAAATCATCAACGCAATGTCGGTAACTACAAATCCGCTTTTGATGGGTTAGGGTTTTCATTTACTCAGGTTGCCAGAGAATTACCATCATTAACCATTTCTGCACAACAGTTTTTCCTTGCCATATCAAATAACTTACCTATGGTATTTGATGAAATCGGCAGGGCAAAAAAAGATATTGCTGATTTGAAGGCACAAGGGCAAGAAGCACCAAGTTTGGCTAAAAGAATAATGTCATCAATACTTTCTTGGCAGGTTGCTATCGCCGTCGGAATAACATTGATTACTGCTTTTTCAAAGGACATAATTAATGCAGGACGGGATATGCTTGGTTTTGGTAAGTCTGCTGAAGATGCGAGAAAAGAAATAGAACTATTTAACGAAGCAATGAAAGCATTAAATAGTATTCTTGAAGATTCTGCTTTTTCTTTTCGTAATGCTCAATCTGCAAGAGTTGAAGGACTTAAAAACGAGCTTGCTATAATGCAGGCGTTGGGGAAATCAAACGGAGACATCCTAAAAAAGAAGCAGGAAATTGCCGATGTTGAGTATAAGAATACGGTTATAGGTCTTCAGGATGATCCTATGAAAACACTCGCTGAAGCAAACCGGGAATTAATTGAGGCGAAAAATAATGTCGATGATTTAACGACCAAATTCGGGAACTACTTAAGGGTATCAAAAGGCAAAGAAGATACGCAGGAGTTTAAAGATAATGTAGCTTACTACAAAGATCAGATTTCCGCTGAAAGGGACAGTTACAATAAAAGATACGGTATTATCCGTGATTTCTACAATAAAACAAATGCGCTCGACGAGGCTAATAATGAATTAATAAAATACAATGCAGAACAAAAACTTCTTCGTGAAACTGAGTTTGCAAAGATAGAGGCGCAGGCGGTTATTGATAAGAATGAGCGAATACTAAATGATGAGCGAAACTTTGAGCAATCCCGTGTAAACGCTTTACAGAACGCATCTATTGCAAGGAAACGAATTATAGATGCTGATTTAAATAAAACACTTAGCAGCCCAGGTGCTAAAAATGAAGATGGTACCTATACGGCAGAGGCACAAGTTGCTGCCAAGAATGCTGCTGCAGAAAAAGTTAAAATAACAAAAGACACAGAGATTGCAATATTTAATGTTCATGAGGATTTTCGTAAACGCAGGCTTGCTGCTGAACTTTCCATATCACAGGCCCGTTTAGAATACGCCGCTGCTGAATACCAGCAAATAGCCAACCAGGAAAGTAGGGGATTTGAAGATAGAATACTTGCATACGGTGATTACTACCACGCAGAACAGGAGTTGATTACCCAGGAGTATGAGTTTCAGGTTGCCACTAAGATAATGACTGACAAGGAACTTATTGCCTTGCAGGAACAGACTAATAAAAAATTACTTGAACTTGCCCGTAAAAGTAAAAAAGATTTATCTGATATAATTGTTTCTACAGGTCAGGAGCAACTTAAAGATGCTGCTGCAAAGGATGGGTTAGAATTATCAAAAGACGAGTTGAAGTTATTCCGTTCGCTTAAGAAAAAAGAACAGTTCGCTAAAAAAGAGGGGGAGCTTCAATATAAAGCACAAAAAGAACAACTAAACAACGCTTTATTCATAGATAATGAAATATTAAAGTCAAATAAAACAACAGAGGACGCAAAGAAATCAGCTCAGTTACGAATATATGAGAATCAAAAGAGGCTTAACGAACTTGAGCTGTCTGAAGAAAAAAGGAAAGCAGAAAAAAAGAAAGAGATACAGGATTTATATTCTCAGCTTGAATTGATAGGTGTTCAGACGTTCTTTGACCTTGCACAAAAGTTATCTGATAACTACTATGCAAAGAAGTTTGCCAATATTGAGCGTGAGCGTAAGATGATGGAGGATAACTACTCAAAAGAAGTAGAGAATATCCGAAATTCAACAGTAAGCGAGCAGGAAAAGGCGGCTATTGTAACGCAACTTACAGCAAGAGAGGCGGCTCAAAAAGATCAGTTAGCGAGAAAAGAAAAAGAGGAAAAAATAAAGCAAGCCCGGACAGACAAGGCGTTGAATATAGCTCGTATAATGGTTGAGACCTCGCTGGCTTTTGTAAAAGCATTACCTAACTATCCACTTGCCATTGCAACGGCAGCAGCGGCAGCGGCTTCGCTTGCACTTGCCATCGCAACACCCATCCCAACCTACGGAGACGGTACAGACAACCACCCCGGCGGCCCGATGATCGTGGGTGAAAAGAAACAGGGTTCAGGTTATCAGTCGGAACTGGTAACGATTCCAGGACAGGCCCCGTTCATTACAAACCGGCCTATGCTGATGAACGCAGCAGCCGGAACGAAGGTAAAGCCATTGACGGGCGATAATATAAACGAGACTATGTATGCCGCTATGATGCAGTACACGGCGCAGGCTATTGGAGACAGAACGGCGCAAAAGCTGGATGAAATTAAGAACGCAACGGTTGAAGGCAGCAGGATGTTATTGTCTGCAATGAACAAACAAAAGGCACCCATAACAAATATTATTGTTGACGCTGGCTGGCACGCTCACATAAGTAAATCGGTAATAAATTGAAGAAACTGTTTTTATTTTTCCTGCTCGATACACCCACAGGGAAGGCTTACTACCTGGATTCAAACCATGTCATTCAATCAATCAGCATAATATCGGCTACCGATGATGTGTCAATGTCAAGTTCCCCAGGCGGATGGCTTGATACCGAGCTTGGGTTTATCCGTAATTCAACTTATTACGGTCTGAACAGATCCTACACAACTTCGCAGGAATTTGTTAAGGATGTGGCTTACATGGTTCGCAAACTTTATATTGATGGCGTAGGAACAGAAACCCCGTTGACCGTTGCTGTATTCAAATACAATAGCAGGCCGCAGGCGGGTGAACCGGTTTATAAACTGTATTACAAGGCTCCCGTTGACCTCCCAAAGATAAAAGACAAGATCATCGAATCGGTTAACTGCAACCTTATGGAAGGCGGCGTTACGCAGTTATTGAAGGCTTACGAGAACACGCAGATTCAGATACCATGCGATGGATCAATAGGCGAGAACATAAAGGCAAATCTTGACGGCCTAAAAGTAAGTAATACGGTTTACTTTGATATTGTACCAAGCAATTACAACAACGGGCAGGTAATGGTTGCCATGACCAAAGTAAGGGAGGACGGCGATAGCTTTGGATCAGTTACCGGCAACCCAACAATACAGGACTTAAGCCCATCAACAATATGGCAGACAAGTAATAACTATTCTATTTACTTCAACCTGCCAACCACAGTACGGGTTCGGGGTAGTATCACGGTTCGAATAAAAACATTCACCGGGTACCAGTTTGCCACCGGTACAAGCAAATCACAGTTTCTGGGAGGGCAGTCTGTGAGCTATGCAAAATCTCTTGTGTGGACTGATATAGCGCCATATCCAAACCCGTTTGCGTTGCCGCACCCTTCATACCCGAGTAATACCTACCCACCGCAGGTAAGATTCCAGGGCGAACAGACATTTTATTTTGATGTGCAGGTTCCTTTGAGTGCTTATGAAAAACTTTTCTTTTGGCAAACAACAACAGGCGTTGCGGGCGATACCGAAATAGTCAGCGGTAACGTTCAGCTATCCTTTGCCACGATGTACCCATCAACCAGGGTATGGGGAATAAATATTTTTGAGTGCTGGAAAAGAATACTGTTTCAGGTATGCCAGCTTGCAAATATCCAGGGATTCAACTTTAACTACAAAGCAGAAAGTACATTACTTGAAAAATACAAAGGCATCATTGTTGCAAGTGGCGATGCTATCCGGGCCAGTGGGGATCCAAATTACCAACGGTTTTTTCACCCGGCGGACATAGCCGGTAATATTTCTTATGGCCCTGTAATAAAGACATCAATACGGGAGTTCTTTGATTCCGTTCATGCAATATTTTGCGCTGCCCTCGGTAACCAACAGGCGGTAGATGAAATTGAGGCATTGTTTATCGAATCAATGGAATATGTTTTTGATAGTTCGGCTGTTACAATGGAGCTTGGTGAGGTTACTGATTTGGAGTGGAGTTTTGATGAACAGAACGGGTTCAGTGATCTGCAATTAGGCTACATTCCGCAGACCTACGATCAGAACGCAGGTAAATATGAGTACAACACAACAGCAAAATACAAGGCCCCGATAAATTCGTTTCAGAAAGAGCTGGTTAAAATATCGAAGTACCGGACAGACAGCTACGGCATTGAACGGCTACGGTCAAACATCGGTCAGCCAACTTCTACAACTCGCAACGACAGCGATAACAGCGTGTTTCTTATTTCAACCGATGAAGCAAGCTGGATATACGATTACTTCAGGGCTTACTTTGAATCGCAGGTTACAGACCCGGACAGCGGGAGCAATACCAATATAAACCTGCTGAGTGATCGTAATAACCAGCCGGTAAGCCTGCAGCGGTTTGATGGCGAGTATTTCCAGCCGAAACTTGACCAGGCAATATTTGTTTTTAACGAAACCGGTTACTCAGCCAGTGAAAGCTGCACGTTGGATATACAGGGGGTGATTAACAGTGTAAACCATGTGCCGGGGCAGCCGGCTGACACCATAACGCTGAAGTTGTGGCTTAACGGCGTTGAGTTATTCTCTCAGACCATAACGGTTGCCGGGGTTAATACGCCGATTGCAATAACATACCCATTCACTCAGCTACTTCAGTTCAGCGATTGTATTTACGTTACGGCATCCACATCAGCTACCGGGGTTGCAGATATTACAACCTGCATTCTTACCATAGGTACATACGTTGAAATGACCGGGCAGTTTATTCCGGTTGAAGGCGGAACACCTGTTAAGTTGCTTTCGATGCCAACGGTGGTGCCTTCGTCTTACCCGTATGATGGCAGTTCAAAGATGTATTACGGGTATCAATATTTCCAGTTCAACAGCCTTAATGTAAATACAGATTTCACGATCACGGCATCGGTTGAGGCGTACACTTCAGGAACATCAGGAAATATTACCGTGTGGTTTTATATCAACGGCGTAAGGCAATCCACTGCATTGGATATTCCTTGCCAGGCAACCCGAACGCTACAGAACGTATCGGTTACGTTCCCGGCTCCGCAAACCTATGTTTTGGGCGATGTTGTATTTATGACGGTTGATGTACCAAGCGGGATGAACATCGGAATTACAGACATGGCAATTCAATGGGATTCCAATTACATCAAAGCGTATTCATTACTTCGCTACGCTTACGACAGCATAAGCGGGATTCCAAATATCGCTACTGACCCGATTACCGGACTGCCATCAACAACGGTTGCTGGCGCACCGTATAATATCGAACCATTGACACCGGCCCGGATGTATGAACGCTGGGCACCGTTTATTAAATCGTGCTTTTTGGATAAGGTTGCTGGAAATATGAGCTTTCAGACGCTTAGTAAAAATCAGTATCTAAATACCGTTTACCTCGGTAAGCAATATGTTGAAGCAGCCAACCGACAGATATTAAATGCCGATCGTTTATTCTACCCGGTTCCGGTAACATTCAAAACAAAAGTTCCGCTTAACTTTGCCGAGATATTAACCGGGGCAGCAAACGGGCATGTGCATTGTACATATTTCGGGTATGACATTTATTTTTTCCCGATGGATGTAAAGCAAAAGCCTGGACTGAACGAAAGCCAGGTATGGAAGGGATTGCTTTCACCAAAGACGGACTTAAAGATATTGGCTGATATAAATATTGATGGTTTAAAATTATTAACGATGGGAGACAATACAATTTTTTGCCCGGTTCTTTCCTCGGTTCAGTTTGTTCCTTTAAACCAAACTCAGCCAGTAAAATACCACACCAAAAACCGCAGTTACTTCTTATTTAAAGAACAGATCGGCTTATGGATGAATCAAATGAACTGGTATCAACCTGTTCAGATAGGAGATATAATACCGCTGCAATTTATTACCAGGGGACTTGATCCTGTAACGTACACGGTTTATAAATGCGATGGAACAGAATATATCGCAGCTACAAACCTGACAACGATCAGCTCCGCTGCTGTTGTAAATCCTTATGTGTTATGGCAGACGCTTATTGATACTGCTTCGTGGGAGCGTGACGATTACTACATTATCATTCGTGCCGGCGTTGGTGATATAGCTTCTGTCCTGCGTTCTGAATACCTTGCTGTTCAAACGGCTGACGAATTAGAAGATACCGTACTGTGTGAGTACACAAGTAGCTTCAATACGCAGCAAATGATCTTCGATGGGAACATACCGTTCACCGGTTCAATGAGGTTTAAAGGCGGGTTTAATAATAAGTTCAAGCAGAAATATCTCGGTAAGTTTTATGTGGATCAGCCAGCAGATATTTCAATAACCGGGGCTATTCCTTACGAAACAGGATCGCTTATTATTGGCGGTACTGATGGCGGCGTACCGGATTACATGGCTAAGAAGTTACTGAGGGCGCTTACGCTTGACGGCTGTAAACTTGATGGCGAAGGGTTTAGCCTGAATGAAGGGGCGCAGTTGGAAGAAGTATTTACCAAAGGCGCACCGCTGAAGTTTCAAAGGGTAGAGATCAGGCCAACCGATAATAATTTCGGAATCGTGGTTAATGCAGACGGCATCGATACCGATGGAAGTATTATTGCCACTATAGACGCTGAAGCCTTTGGCCCGAATGCGAATAACGCTTCAGGTACAACACAACCAAATATCATTGACATAATTGTAAACTAATGGCAACACTTAATATATCATCGCAGACATCGTTACTGAACCCGGCAAATAACCTTGTGTTTGCTCTTTACGATGCAAGCGCACCAACGGTATTACTTGAATCACAGGCACCGGCAAAGCCATACGGGAACCCGTTGCAGGTAACATTCCTGTATAACTGCATCAACGGCCATGTGTACCTTTTTGAATTATGGGAAAGCCCGGACACAACGCCATCGGGAGCGGTTCGGAACAGTACAAATGTAACCGTTTCCGGTAATACGGTAAATGTAAGAACGGATGAATACCTTGAGGTTGACGTTACGCCTGATCTTGTTTCAGGTACAACCACATACGAAAAAACAGATTACGAAAACTGGTATTTCAGTATTGAGCGCATCGGGCAGGGAACCATGACACCGAGCAGCGCACCGGATATAACGCAGCCGCAGTATGAAAGGCTGAACAATGATGATACGCCGAATGACCTCGGCCCAAAGATTTCACTGCTTACCGTTGATGATGAATTTCAGCCTAATGAAAAGTTTGTCGTTAGGTTCCTGCCGCAGATCATTGTGGCCCCTCCTCCCGCCACACCATCGGGTTTATTTGGAGAAGGCCGGGAGATAACAGCAGACGAGGTTCTTACAACGGCTGATATTGGTAAGGCATTGCTGCTGAAGTCAGCCACTACCACATTGAATATCGGGTTGCCATCATTGGCCCTGGTTTCAGATTTTGCTTTCATGTACTTTTTTTCAACAGGTGGCAATCATATAAACGCTACACTTGATGCAGACGGAACCGATACGATATTATACCCAACTGGATTGCCGGCAGTAATTTTGGGCCAATGTGAAACAGCAATTATCTACAAGGCTTTTGGCGTGTGGAATGTGCTGACTGATTTGCAAGGCGTGAAGCAAGTTGGTGAACTTGTTTTTAACTACGGACAGGATGAAATAAACACAATCCTTTGCGCCGGGCAGACACTACTCCGTGCCGAATACCCACGCCTTTGGGCTTATGTTCAGACGCTTGATGCGGGTTGTTTGGTTACAGATTCAGCCTGGACAGGAACAACGCAGATAGTAGATACCGGCGGAGTGAATATTACTTACTACACAAAAAAAGGTTGCTTCTCAACCGGGGACGGATCAACCACCTTTCGGGTGCCACTTCTTACAAATGCCTTCATTCGTGGTGTAGATGGATCAACCCGAGTGCCTGGGCCATTGGAGATACAGGCTTTACAAAGGCATGGCCATAATGTAAAGACAGGCGGTATTGGTGGCGGGGCAGACCCCGGACGTTCGCTCGGCAGGCTTAATTACAACGGCGATGCTTACCAGGCTGGCGCAAGCAGCGGAGGCCCGTACATACAAGTAACTGGTGGCGATGAGAACAGGCCATCGAATAACGGGGCTTATTTATTAATGAGAATTTAATATATTTGAGTTAAAGTTGAATTATTTAAGACAATATAACGCATTGATAGCAACTCGCAAAATGCTGCACAGGCAAAAGGGGGCTGGTGTGTATTATGAGTTGCATCATATAGTTCCTAATTGTTTTGGAGGTAATGGTTCAAAAGAAAACCTTGTATTATTAACTGCGAAAGAGCATCTGTTAGCTCACCTGTTTTTAGCAGAAATATATACGGGCGAAAAAAGAATGAAGATGTGGTTTGCCCTGAATTGTATGTTAAGAAGAAAATCAAAAACTGTATCAAACAATTCAAGAGTATCACTAAGGACTTACGAGCGCATAAAAAAGGAAACCGCTTTGTTTAGTAGCATACTACATAAGGGTAAGCCAAAAAATAATCCTATTCCTAAAGGAACCAAAAGAAACCCGGAATACACAGCCAAGTCCGTAAAAACAAGGATTGAAAGAGGGCATCATCTGCATTCACAGAGAACAAAAGATAAATTAAGGGAGGCTCGCAAACTACAGATTATTGATGGCAGTAAAATATCGGCCGGGCAAAGAGGAAATCCTAACATGAAAAAATCCGTTGAATCAAGATTGAAAATGAGCCTTAGTTCACCTAATAAAAAGATTGTTTCACAATTTACAAAAGATGGAGTTTTCGTAAAAGACTACAGTTCTTTGGTTGAAGCAGCTAAATTTATTGGTGTTACAATCTGCTGTATAAGCGATTGTGTTACAGGCAGGCAAAAAACATCAAAAGGTTTTATCTTTAAATTAAAAGTAGCATAATGAAAAATATATTCAGTTTAGTTTTTTTATTAGTTTCCATAAACTGTTTTTCGCAAGGTGGCTATATAAAAGTGAATAATTCTTATGGTACAATAAGCAACCGGGCGAGTGTTGATAGCACGTTGTTTTTTCCAACTGGATCGGGTGCGCCATCATTACGGGGTTACAATCTCCGCAAAGGAGCCGTGTATTTAGACAGCACTGCGTTTCGTTTGTGGATATTTAATCCATCAACTTCATTGTGGGATTCTGTGCATATTGGGGCTGCGGGCAGCTCCGGATCATCATGGCTTATAACCGGCAACACGGGTATAGATACAAGCGTTAACTGGCTGGGTACGAATGATGCCAATGACCTGAAGATAGTAACCAATGGAGTACGCCGGTTTACAGTAAATACAAACGGCGCTTTGGGTATCGGTGCGCCTGCGGATTACGGGACGAGTGGGTATTTGTTACAGAGTGCGGGTAGTGGGGGTTCTGCAAACTGGACAGCATACACATTACAGAAGGCGTTGACGGCTGGGAGTACGTTAAATCAAAATGATACAATAGATACTGATAATAATCTTTTAGTAATTAATAGCCAGGGAAAACAACAGTTTGTTTTAGACCCGGCAAATTTATATTGGGCTTTTGGGGATATAAGGGGTGATTTTGGTAATGCAACATCTATACATATTGCCGATAGTATTGGGGAAGTTCGTATTGACGGAGATTTAACTGTACAAGGGGGGAAGCCTTATAATTTTTCTCATACAAATTATCCTTTATATTGGGATCAATCAAATTTAGCATATACAGCAGGATGGTCTGTTGATTCAATATGGAGAGCATCTTCGGATTCAATAGGTTTTAGAATACAGGGTGCTACAGGGAAAGGAGGAACCTTTGGAATTTATGCGCCATCATCTTTAACAGCATCTTCCGTAACAACCCTCACCAATAAACGCTGGACAGCCCGTGTCGGTTCAACTACCAGCAGCGCAACACCAACTATTAATACGGATAACTATGATATATACAAGTTGACAGCGCAGGCGGCTGATATTACAAGCATGACAACGAACCTGAGTGGAACACCAGTTGACGGTGATATACTGGAAATTCAAATTACTGGCACCGCTGCACGGGCAATAACCTGGGGTAGTTCATTCGTATCAACAACAGTAACGCTACCAACAACAACAGTTACTACAACTACGCTGACGGTAATTTTACAATACTACACATCATCATCATACGGAAACAACAAATGGCATTGCGTAAACTACTATTAATATTACTACTCCCTTGCTTCACGGTTGCCCAAACGCCTATGAGCAAAATGATTCGGAAGAAAGCATCCACCGGCTGCACGGATGCGGATGCGTTGAAATACATTACTGCGGTGCAGAATGCAGGCGTTACATTGTCAGCAGGTGAGCAAACGGCAATATGCGACCTGGTTACGGCTAAGAAATCATCTGGCACATGGTCAAAAGACCTTGCGTTTTACCCCATGCTGGGAGGTACAGCGGCGTCGTGTGCTATCAATTTAATTGACACATCCACCTACCGGGGAACTTTTTACAACAGTCCAACGTTCAGCAGTACGGGCGTTGACTGGAACGGCACAAACCAGTATATGAGTACAGGGTTTGACCTATCAACACTTAGCAGTCAGGATAATCAGCACATCATGTATTACTCCATGGAGAACGTGAACGAACCGGCTATACCGATGGGTGGCGGTACGGGGAGTATAGCAACAGATTTAGAACTGTATAATACAACGCTTTACGCTTTCAACGGCACAAACGGCGGTAACTACGCTACGGTAGGACTTTCAACAACAGCCGGAGTATTCATAAATACGAGAGTTGCTTCAACCGATTACACGGTTTATCAGGACGGAACAAGTATAGCTACAAAATCCGCAACGGCATTGGCAAATTTGGGGTTCCTGTTATACATAGGAGCAACAGCAGGCGGCGGTAATATAGCCGCATATTTTACTACAATGAAATGCGGGATGGCTTCTTTCGGTAACGGATATACAAGCGGCGAAGTAGCAGCAGAAACTTCGGCATTGAACGCATTTAAAACAGCAACGGGGAAATGAGTATCAGGATGCCAAATACTGACAACTGGATTACGGCTGAAATTGACATGGATAAATTTACGCATGACAGGGAAACAGATACAGAGATTTTTGGCTGGTACGATAACCAATACATATCAATAAAAAAATGATGCGCCTGTTTATCATACTACTCATATCCACCGCTGCGAAAGCGCAGAAGTGCGATACCTCGATGATTTACGGCATGAAGCTCAGGTTTGAGGTTGATGTGAATACGAATAAGTGGAAGTATTACAACAGTACAGGGAAGCCGGTTAAGACACGGACGTTTTACGACAGCACCCTCATCCCGAAAGGAGGCTATGCCATGCGGGTAACGGTGAGTAAAGTAATTGACGGGTATGGAGATTTGAAAATATTTAACCCAAACGACTGCGAGTATAGGCTTTACCGGGCATTTGACGGTAACTTGCAGGAGATTGACGGGTATGTAAAATCTTGGAAATTTAAAAACTAAAATATGGGACACACAACTTATGTAGTGCAAATTGAGGGTACCGATATGTACCTGATCGGGTACAACCTGCAGAACCCTCCGGCATCTACTTTCGGCAACCTGAGTAACGCTATTGAATACAATACACTGGCTGAGGCGCAAGCAACGGCGGCGGCTATTGGTTCAGGAACAGTAGGAACAACTAAACCCCACAACTGATGCGGCGTAAGGTGAAACTGTTTATTGTGTACTTCCCGGTAATATTGGTGGCTTGCCAGGTCCTGGTTAACCTTATGTCATTCGTTTGGTATGACGGGTATGTGGCGGCGGGGTTTTATCTGAATACGCTATTCGGGGTTAATTTCCTGTTTGCCAGGTTCCTGTTGGCGTTCACATACTGGTTTAAGTTCTGCGCCGTCAGCCGGGCAGCAGCGTGGGCTGAACTGGCATTTGGTATCAACTTTATGATCGTGCAACAGGATAATCTATACAATATCTTGTTTCAGGTTATCGTAGGTACGGCGGCGTTGATACTTACATTCAGGCATTTTATCCGCAGGTTTCCGCTTTGTTCGTTGGCGCTGGTATGGACGTTTTTACGAAGCGTAACCCATACAGGTAGTTGTTCAAAAGGGATGGAATTGTGGGAGAAACATACTTATCACACAATCCGTCAAGTGCATGAACATAGATTCTAAAGAAATATTGACGTGGGCCAGTATCATCGTTATCTTGGCGGGGTTCTTTTGGTGGATAATGGGCCGGGTATTGACTGATAAAAAAGACAAGATGCTGCTGGCTTTTAGGATTGAAAAGATCGAGGAACACATCCACGCTCTGAGGGCTGATGTTGATAAACTGGAGGTGATCGAAAACGAATTAAATATTGTTAAAGAACAAATTAAACATTTATAAGATGGCAAACATTTTCAGGGAGTTTTTTTCGGAAAAAGATGCACAAGGGCAACTTACAGGGTCAAGTAAGCGGCTTATCGCAATTATGACGGCTGTCATATTGATATGGGGTTATACTCATGCAATGAATAAAGCAACTACCGGGAATGAGCGGCTTTATATTTCCATTGTATATTTAAGCTATGTACTTATTATACTTGGTGTTGCAACCTTCCCTCAAATTGCATCTATATTCAGGGGAACGGTATCAACAAAAGACGATGAACCCAAAACACCTACATCATGACGCTACTAACTTTCGGATGGAACGGCGGGCTTATCCTGCTGCCATTTATCGGCTTTGGCGTTTCGATATACTGCGCCATCCGGTACAGTAAAAATAAATCGCTGATACCGTTTTGGGTTGGGGCACTGATCGGTGCCTTATCCATTGCCGGATTGATAGCCTTAATACTTGACAAATGACCTACCGCCAGCTATACCATAAGCCACCGGGCCGGAATCTGTGGGTGCTGCTGCTTGTTGGTATTTTAATATTAATGTTTAAAAAATGAATATTCAGGTTGATAAACATAAGATGATTATGGGTGCGCTAATTTTTGCGCTACTTATTATCGTAGCAATCCTATTGGTTACAATATTCAAATCAAAGGGGAGAACGCCTGATGATTATGAAGGCAAAATATCTGCACTGGATAGCGTTATAAAATATAAAGACCTGCTTATCCAGGAAAAGAATTTGCGCCTATCTGAAAAGGATAGCAGCATAGCCATCCAGTTTGAAATTATCCGGTCAAAAGATTCTATTTTACAAATAAACTCATCCAATGAGAAAAGGCACGTTAACTCGTATAATCAAATTCCTGGTGCTGTTCGCAATCTTGGTAAGGAGCAGCTACGCCGGGAAGTCGCAGGGTTTAAACCCGAATGATACCATTACGTTTAAGATATATCAGGTGCAAAACCTGCTTATTGCAGCCAAACAAAAAAAGGCTGCAGATAGTATCGTTACTGATTTACGGGTAAGGATAAGCTTGCTTACAGATAAAATTAATGCCTACGAAAAAATAGCCAAAGATTTCCTCGGTAAAGACACATTAAACGCTGATATTAAAATCCTATTTGAGTCAAAAGTTGAAACAATGAAGGATCAGCGTACCATACTGGAACAAACTGTAAAGGACTTTAAAAAAGAAATCCGGCGCTGGAAACGAAAGGTAAGATGGACTGCAGTAGGCGGAATAGTCGTTGCCGGAGGACTTACATATTTGTATATTATTAAATAATCGAAAGCATGACACCATCCCAACGCTGCTATGACCTGATAAAACAATTCGAGGGATATTCCGCTACGGCTTACCCTGATCCAAAAACGGGCGGTAAACCCTGGACTATTGGATACGGGTCTACCATGTGGTCAACTGGCAAACCGGTATTACCCGGCGACACGATCACAGAGGCCAAGGCTGAGGTTGAATTGAAATGGCATGTGGACAGTAAGGCTGCTGCCATAGGCCCGCTTAAAGTGAACCAAAATCAGTATGACGCTATTGTATCGTTTGTATATAACCTGGGTATTGGTAATTGGGTAAAATCTACCTTGCGCCGAAAGGTTAACCTGAACCCGGCCGATCCATCCATCAGGGATGAATTTATGAAGTGGGTATCACCCGGCTCATCGGTTGAGAAAGGTTTACGCCGCCGCAGGCATGCTGAGGCTGATCTGTACTTTATAGCGATATAAGGTGCAGGTAAGGTTCAGGCTTTATGTGCTTTATACGGGGCATGGGAGGGAGGTTATAGGGTGAATGGATTTTCGGTAAATAGGCTTACTGGAGGCATACCTTCCCCGCATATTTGAAGCCAAATACATCCGGTCTTTTGAATTTCTTCTAAATCTTCTTTTAAAAATTTCCAACATGATATTATTACCGGGTAACACACCTTACCGTCTTCATCTAACCCGTTTCCTTTAAAAACGGGCAAATCAAAGCATTGCTCATCAGTCATTCCATTTGGCTTTGTAAAGGTAAAATTTGAGCCTTCAAATGTAGTTGGTAGCATAATTAAAATGTTGATTGGTCAATAATAGCATTTTGCACAAACCCTCGTTCAAGTTCTGAAATTATATACCGTATATGTTCGGCATCAGTCCAGTATCCCTTATTGTGTGCATGATGAATATTTCCGACAAGTCCCTGAATAAAAACATTAGTTAATGCCTTTACCCCGTCAGCCGTTGGCAAATCTTCTTTATCCAAATATTGTTTCCTTTCTAAATTACGGGACACATCAAGATTGAATTTTGTCTGAACGTGCTTTGATGTTTTCATACCCGGTTCGTGTTCAAGTTGAAGAACACATTTTCCTTCAAATTCGAATTTCATCTTTCTTTCTTTTAAATTGTTTAGTTATTTGGAGGGGTGGGTAATTTCATGTAGTGGGTGGGTTTATCTCGGTTGATTATCCTGCTGTGAGCTACCCATCCATCTGGTGATTTATACCCGGTACACGACTGTTGCAATTCTGGGAAATACAATAAAACAGAGTAAAAATCTTCCGGCATATCCCCTCCTTCTTCAATCTTAATCCAGTTGTCCGGTACTGATGTTGGTGGGTGGGCGGCAAATCTTCCCATGTCAATGTATGACTGAAACAATTCTACACTATCTTTTATTTCAGGGATATGTTCTGCATAATCATACCCGACATTTGCATAGAAATCGTTTTGCCATTCGTACTTACTTTCCGCCATTCTCTGCACATCTTCCCCGGTGGAGGGGGAGGATATAGCTTTTTGGTAGCCATCATAATATCCATATTGATAGACCGTAGGGTCTTGGTAAAATTCAGATTTTGCAACCATTTCTAACCTTATTGAATCAGGCCAGTTTTTATTTTCCATAAAATTAATTTTTATTGAATTGGTTATTAAAATCAAGTATTGCTAAATATGGAGTATTACCAAAACCGGCAATGCCATCATGTAAATCTTCTCCATACAAAACACACCATTGGTTGCCGTCTTTAAATATTTTTGGTTTTAAGGTTGCAAATAAATTGTATTCCTGTTTTTCAACTACAAGAGCAAGTTCATTTTGATATAAAATATCAATTTGTTGTTGGTTCATAACCTTACTTTTTATTTAGTGATTGAATGAATTTTTCAAACGTAGGTGATTTTATTTCTACTTGGTCTTCAGGATGAAATTCGTTGTATGTTTCGCCCCATGATCTGTTACTGCCTGCCTGATATGCCGCCGCCGCCACCTGCTCCAACGAATACCCTCCCTGTAAAAAAGTAACGGGGCGGAGCCAATTAGTGACATTAGAAAGCGGCTCGCCTTCAGAATACCAAAGTTTTTCTCTATAAGCATAAAACGCATGACTTACATCGTCCGATGTTTTCACCCATACAGTTTCACTCCATTCTAAAACCTCCCAATCTTTTTCACTTTTATCAATAGGCGGAAATCCTTCCTTCACTGGAACCTCCTCCCACAGCTTACCTACGGGTGCATGGGGTTGAGAGGCGAATTGTTGGGCGTATTCTTCCATAGCCTTGAGTGCATCCTCTTTGGCAAGTATTGGGCATTCTTTTGAATATCCAAGTATATCATCTAATACCTGTTCTTTACTTTTCATTGTCGTTATTTTTATTGAGTGAATTTTTGGTTGCATTTTTGAAATGCTCTTTTATTTGGGCAAGTGCCATTTCATCGCTGAATGGGTAGCAAGTACATTCCCATAGAATATAATTGGCTTCCTCAAGTGTAATATCAGGTTTAAATTCCTGCATAACTTCAAGCCAAGTTTTACCATCTGCTGTCATTTCCTTTGGCATGGTTAGGGGGTTTTAGATTTAGTAATTTATATTTTCGTTCCAACAAATAATTTGACCTTTAAAATTTGATGGGTGCTTAAACCAATTTAAAAAGTCTTGCAAGGTTAATCCATCGTTCCGGGCAATCAATTCTATTAAACCGGCATTAAACCATTGTTGCATATAATCATTACTCTCTGAAACCATAGTGCCATTAATAAACCACTGCTCTACTCCTGAAGGATTTATTTTTACCTCATAATCCCAAACCTTTTTTATCTCCATATCAGGCGCAATAGTTAACTGGGGTGTTCTATATGGCTTTCCTGCCCATATACGGGGAGAGAATTTATCGCCTACTTTCCAACGATTACCCGCCCGGATTGTATGCACCTTTAACCCGCCTTGTATCTGTTCAACAAATAAAGTTGGTTCACCTTTGCGTGGATGATATGCCGGGAAATATTTGCTGAATGTTATAACTCTACTCATACCGTTATCCTTTATTGGTGATTAATATAAATCTTCTGAATATAGTTCTTTGCCAACTTTTGTTACGTTAACTTGGTTGGCTATAATTGCAATTAATGCAGCTTCTTTCCGGTCAACAAAACGATTTGTTGTGGTTAAGAACCCTTGCACATATTCCCCTGCTTCACTTGTTACACTACGTTTACCAGTTAAGGCAACAAATTGATGTATGATATGCCCATGCCTATAACCACATAGAACAACGCCTTTATCAACTCCTGCAACCTGAATAATAGCATCCGGCATATCTTTATACCAAATTGCTGCACACATTATCTTCTCCCCCTCCTGTTTATCTGCCTGTATGTTGCCGTGTTCATGCGGATCAACGGCGGAATAGTATTTGCGTATCATTTACACTTATTTAATAGGTTAATAAATTCATCCAGCTTATCCCGGTGGATAGGAATAACATCAGGGTTTGGTTGACGGCTATTGAATATTACAACAACATCTTTATCGCTGTAATCAATAACAACGTCAGGGCAGCTTACCGATGGTACTGCGTTTACCTGTGGAAGCAACCATATTTTTTCGTTCTGTGTCATTTGGTTAGGGTTTTACTTTATTAATTAATAATTCCCCAAATAGTGTTATTACAATCAATATAAACAGTATTATGGTTGCCAATTTTGCATAGGTAACAAGCTGAATTAGTAACCATATAAGACCAATTATAAGACCAATTACAACCGCTATAGCTGCTATCCCGGCAAGCCCTGTCAAGAAATCTGATAGTATCTTTTTCATTTGTCTTTATTTAGTAGTTCATGAGTGGCAAAGAGCCATGCCTATAATAAGTCCGGTAATAAAATTTAATACCGATACAATTAAATATAAAACCCATTCGGGCGGTTGCTTTTCCATACCTTCTTATGTTTTGTACCCCGGATGGGGTGGTTAGTTAAAAGGGCAAATCGTCAATTTCAGGAGCATTATAGCGTTTAACTATTTCTTCTGCTTCTTTAATTTGGTTTCCAGTATGGTTGTCTTTATCAGCTAAAACAGCCTTAGCCCTTTCAAGTGAATAAGATGTAATTTTCCCGGAATCAGCTTTTAAGTCAACAAACTTTTTAGCTGCATCAAAAACATCTTTTAGCCGCTCTCCATCTTCTACTTCGATACACACTTCAATCTTTTCGTTTTCATAATTCCCTTTGGAAATTAGTCTTGAATAAATAACCTGCTTTGCTTTCATAATTTTTATTTTTAATAGTTAAGTATTGCGTGGTTTCCCGGTAGGGAGGGGCACGGGTTAAAGCGATAGTTCTTTCTTGATATAGTTCAATGCTGCATTAACGCACTTAGCACGATCAATGTGCTTTTTTATGACATTATTACTTCCATAGCTTTTAAACTCATTACTCCCATGCGATAGGCTGTATGATTTGTTTTCGTAATTAAGCGATGCTTCTATTTCTGCTTCGCCTTCAAGAAAATGTACTGTTACCCATGTTTTTACTATTTTCATATCTTTTCTTTTTTATTGGTTACTGTTTGGGTTGGTTGAGGGAGGTGATTAGAAATTATAGTTGTCGTCATCATCATAATCATAATGATAATCGAATTGATCTCGCCAGTTTTCGTTTTCATACTGCTTCAACATTGCAATCTCTTTAAGCGTTCTATCGTGTTCATTTTTTGCCCGTATCTTTATGCACTCGGCTTCAAAATTTTGCATTCTGTACTGTCCATCGTTTCTATTTGCAGCTTGCTGTTTTGCGGTTTTGTATTGGGCAACAGCTTTATCTGCTAATCTTTGGCAATCTTTTCGGGCTGCGTCAATTTCCTTAATAGATAATCCATTATCATTTTCCAATGACATTGAAGCCTCAAAGTGCGAGTAATCATAACTCAACATTACTTTTACACTTGCAATTTTAATTTTTGTTTCCATAACCTATATAATTTAATTTGTTTACTGTTTAAAAAGAAGGGGGTGGCTTGTTGTGTGCTGCCCCGATCATTTATATTTAGCAGCCACAGCGGCGCATTCGATACGGGCCCTGGTTACAAACTTTTCCTTTACAAATACCCTTACAGGTACAAGGTTTTCGCCTTTTTTCAACGGCTTGCGCCCTCTTTTTATTACTGCCATAATTACTAATTTTACGCTAAGATAAGTGGTTTTTAATTAAACTGCAAAAAAAATGCACAAAATATTTGGAGGTTTGAAAAATAGTTTTTAATATTGTGTATCGAATTTAATTACTCACTTATAAAAACTGTCAATTATGAACACATTTTTAGCCGCTCAACAGGAACTTGGAGCAATCGAAATTTCAAAAGTAGTAGCACGTCAAAAAAGCATTCCACTTGTAGATCGTATCAGGCAGCGTGGAGAACGTGAGCAACGCAATGGAAGATATTTAACTAATTATTACCCAGAGGCTGCAAAGCGTGTATTTAGGTCATGTACTTTATTTAAAAATAAGCTAAGTACCGCCGTTTATTATTATCCGGGCGTTTAACTAACCTTCCTGTTTCCTGAGATAACCAAAGCAAATGAAAAATACAGAACATAGCCTTTACAATTTGTGGTGCATGATAAAGCAGCGTTGCAATAATCCAAAGCATACCTATTACCATTTATACGGTGCAAAGGGAGTGAAAATGTGTGACAGATGGGCTAATAGTTTTGATGCTTTTGTTCAGGACGTAGGCGAAAGGCCAAGCGCAAAGCATACTATTGACCGCTTTCCTGATAAGAACGGGAATTACACACCCGATAATTTTAGATGGGCAACATGGCACGAACAGAATATTAACCGAAATCGTTGGAGCAAAAAAGAAGTTTTGTTTTGACAGTTCAAAACCGACTAACCGGACGTAAGCGGTTATTTAAAATCATGCTAAACATTCAAACCTCCCCCGCCATCCCCTTCGACTGCCTGCAATTAATGCGGTTGGTTCACGAAGTCGAAATGAAGATACTCGGCAATGAATCCATCTGGTGCATAGCAGTAATGGGTGCGATCCGTTCACAGAAGCCAGCCCGGTTGATAATAAACAGCATCAAAGACATGGCAACGGATAACTACAATGCGGTTGCGGATGTGTTGGGGGTGAGGTTGACTGACCGGATATTGAATGAGGGTAAAAATATTCAAACATTTAAACCGAGATAAGATGAAAGTAATTTGTATAGATGCGGCTAATCATATCCCATCTGCAATTATTATACCTGAGGGTGAAGTTGTGAACGTTTCGCAATGCCCGATTTATTCTAATGGGTATGATGTTCTTAAATACCCAAATGATAAAAATGGTAGGGCTATTTCTTATAGGAAAACCAGATTTATCCCTTGCTCCGACATAGACGAAACAGAATTACTTCACCAACGCCAAACACAGTACGCATGAGTTTCAGCAGCAAAGCATACCTCGCCCACGAAGAGCGCAGGCTCGAATCTGAATCGGTTATTATCAAAGTAACCAGGCGCAGGTATCATGAAGTTATAAAGCAGCGTGTGCTGGTTAACCCATCACCAGATAACAGGACGGAGGCAGAGATAATCGAGCAGGAGGATGCGTGGCTGGCTGCGCATGGTGTACCTGTAAAACCAATGCAATGATATTATTCTCTGGCATCACAAGCCTATGTCTGGCCCCGTTCATGTTTGTCATCCGCATAGCTATTGCGCTGCTGCTGGAGATATTCCGAACGGATTGTAAATAACTGGCTGAATTTCTAACCACTAAAAAGCATGAGTGCGTTGGTAAATGTTAAGACGGCCAGCAAGGGCGGTATAAAAACACGCCGCCCTTTTATTAAGTATTATTCATTTAAAAATAAAAGATCATGGAAAGAATGACAATTCACAGGGCGTTATCGGAACTAAAACTGATTGATGCTAAAATCGAGAAACAAACAAATGAAATCATCCCAACAGGCATTTACCAGAAAGGGAAGCTGATTAACGGGTACACAAAGGAAGACGATTTTAAACAGGCTGCAACATCAAAATACCAGTCCGTTATTGACCTTATTGCCCGGAAAAATATAATCAAATCGGCTATTGTAAAAGCAAATGGCGAAACAAAGTTGTTGCTTGGCGATAAAGAAATGACCATTGCCGATGCAATTAATTTCAAAGCAGTAATTAAATTCAAAAAGGCGCTCGCTGCCAGGCTAAAGGCATTGCATCAAACGGCTGTTTCACAGTTGAATAAAAACAACGAAGCCGTTGAACAGAATGTACAGGCTCTTTTGAAAGCCGCTTTTGGAAAAGATTCTGTTGAAGTTGATGAATCTGCTGTTGATGCTATTAGCAAGCCTTATAGATCAGCTAATGAATTTCACCTGTTCGATCCGCTTGAGGTTGAAAAAAAGATAGAGGATATTGAAAAAGAGGTATCGGAATTTGAAATGGAAGTTGATGCGGTATTGTCTGAGATAAACGCCGTTACGTTCATTGAAATATAAAGTAATTAGTTGGCTACACGAAAACCGTGAACACTATCCGCCGCCTGAGCGTTAGAAAGGCACTGCAATGTGGATGCAACTATCTATGGGTCGCTGGTTCAATTCCTGCCCTGTCTTGTACAGGTAGCTCAGTCGGTTAGAGCAATAGAAAAAAAAACTGAAAAGTTTAAAGTTGAAAGCTCAAAGCAGAAAGATTAAGGATTAAAGTTCTTTACAATCAAAGGTTAAATACTAAAGCGTAAAGTTCTTTTAAACCCGAAGCAAAAGTTTTATAAGTTCTGATAGTATGTCTTTATGGTTTGTATTCGGCTGTGTAGTCAACTACTTTTATTAAGTAATCAATTAAACCAAACAATATGCAATTACAAAAAGCAACCAGAAAGAAATCGAAGTTAAGACTGAACTTATCTGGCCCATCGGGTAGCGGGAAAACTTACTCAGCGTTATTAATGGCAAAAGGCCTTATCGGGGACTGGGAAAAAATTGCCGTTATCGACACAGAGAACGGATCGGCCAGCCTTTACGATCATCTCGGCGCATTCCAGGTTATTGACCTGCAGGCACCATTCACCCCGGAACGGTATATCGAGGCAGTTGATATTTGCCTGAAAGCCGGTATCGAATGTATTATACTTGACAGCAGCAGCCATGAATGGTCGGGTGCTGGCGGTTGTATTGAAATTAACGAGGGCTTAGCATCGGCAAAATACCGGGGCAATACATGGTCTGCATGGTCTGAAACAACACCACGTCACGATGCTTTTGTTCAGAAAATACTGCAATGCCCGGCGCATGTTATTACCTGCACACGGTCAAAAATGGAAACCGTGATGACCGAGGATAAAAAGGTAAAGAAGCTCGGCATGAAAGACATCCAGCGTGATGGTTGGGAGTACGAGCTTACCGTGTCGCTTAACATCGACCGAGATACACACAAGGCAACGGCATCAAAGGACCGTACTGAGGTATTTGAAAAGATGCCTCCTTTCATCATCACCGAGGCTACCGGCGAACTTATACGCCAGTGGTGCGAGCAGGGTATTGAACCGCCGAAACCAACATTGACCGATAAACAGGTTGCTGCTTACGCACTGAGAACTCCAAACGAGAAGGGGTTGCTTGAGAAAATCAAATCTTCATTTACCCTCACCGCCGACCAACTCGCCACCCTCAAACCGTTCCAGGCTGCGGTAATAGCCGGGCCGGCGGAGTGAGCATATCATACATAACGGGAACAGTATTTGTAAAACGGCCAATATTGTTATCAAGTGGCTACCGGCTGAATAAGTACAAGGTTATATTTGAAATGAGATACACATCCCGGGAAATGAGATCGCAGATACTTAACCGTGTTAAGCCATTGCTATATTCAAATGTGCTTTATATTTCAATACTACCGGACGTGCCGGACGAAATGCCATATCGAAAACCATTTAATTATTCATCAAAAACACATAAGACATGAAACACTTCATCGAAATCGAACCGGACCAGGAAATAACCAGTCCGATGCTTACCGAGGATAAAACAACCTTCAGCGCAGGTGACGAATTAATAGTTACGGTTAAAGGCCATAGAGAACAGGCTATCCTTAACATCACATCGGTAAACCGGGAACGGGTATTTAAGGGCTGGGTATATCTGAGCCTGACCGGCATCGACGACATCAAAGATTTATTCACAAAGAACCTCAGCCAGACAGGCGCAGAGGGATAAACCGGGTACCGCAACGTTAGCGGGAGATTATGGCTTCTGTAAATAAAATTTTGTCAGATTTAAGAAGGCAGCGAAATTATTATAAGAAGCAGCTGCCTAACTTTAATAAAGGTGAACAGTATTATGCTTTTTACAAAGGCAAAGTAGAGGCATTGACTTTCGCTATCCACCAAATCGAATCACTTTAACCCCCGGCCCCGCCGGATAAACAGTCAGCCCACTCTACGGGCAGGAAAATGATGATCAGTTTAACAGTAATAGGCAACCTGGGAAGAGATGCCGAGGTAAAAGAAGTAAACGGGAAAAAGGTAATTGAATTTAACATTGCCCACTCCCAAAAACTTAAAGACGGTTCTACCAAAACAACATGGCTGCAATGCAGCAAGTGGGGTGAAACTACCGGCGTTGCGCCGTATATGCTTAAAGGAGGCAAGGTTTGGGTTGAAGGAATACCAGAGGCGCAATCCTGGACGAATAAGGAAGGGCAGGCACAGGCCACGCTGCGGCTTATGGTTAACCGAATCGAACTACTTGGCGGCACTCAGGCAGCAGCTACTGAACCCACCGCATCGGTTACAGCAGGGCAGCAGGCGCCGGATCTCGATTCAGATTTGCCTTTTTAATGACCCCCTCCACACGATACAAGCAGGCGCATCTTGAGTGGTACACCAGGAACCGTCCACAGGTAGTTGCAGCGGGGCATTACCCCGGCACGGGCATTATCCCGGACGTAAACACCACCAACGGCCTGCAGCGGTACATCGTGAACGTAATGGGATACCTGGGCCACCAGGCGGAAAGGGTGAATAGTATGGGCGTACCAAAGGCACGGATGGCAGGTAAATTCAGCCTGCTATCCGGTAAGATTGAGCAGGTACAGGTTGGTATTGACTGGCGTAAGTCAGGATCAACCACCGGAACGGGCGATGTTCACGGCGTATTTAGCCACCCAGCGCACCCTTTCGGAATACCGTTTAAGGCTGAGGTTAAGAAGGGTAAGGACCGAATGAGCAAAGCGCAGTATATTTACGAACGCCGGGTAACCTCCACCGGCGCTCTTTATGTTGTGATCAAAAACGTGGATGATTGGTGGGGGTTTTATGATTATGTAATCTCACTACCATGAGCAACACACCCCCCACCACCCGCACCGACCGCCAACTGCTCGCCCTTCAGCGCCAGGCAAAGAAATACCCGAGTGCCAAAAAGAAGATCAAACAGATCAAAGATAAACAGAGGGTAAATAATTGGTTGGCACAATGAATTTTGTATATTTGCACTACAGCCCGTTAATGTAGTAAAGGATGCAATAACGGATTTTTGGATTTATTAAACAGCTTTCCGGCGGTAGGTGCCTTTACACCGAAACTGGAAGGCTTTTTTATTTTATGGATTACAAACAATTTAAAGACCGGTATAATGCTCAGTTAAACATAGGCGCTGCATTAAAAACGGTAACCGATTATCATTTACCAATTGATATATCCGGTATGGATGAGATAGCCGAACTGGTGTGCCCTGATCGTGAAAACATTTCAGATAACCATTGGTTAAAAGAGCCTGTTAGCATTGAGTTGTCATGGAAAAAATACTGTGAAACAAAAAATATAAATCCATGACAGTAGATACGGATGATGTATTTAAACTTATTTGTGATAACGGGTTTAAGCAAAAATCATGGCAGACAGGGTATGGCTTATTGACTATTGATTACTCAGGGCCTTACAATATTCGATCAGATTGCAGGTTATACCATTTTAAAAACAAGACCATTGAATTTGATTTTGAGTGGTTAACCATTTATATAGGTTATAAAAAGATTTTTAGGTGTACTTTGTCAGAAAAACCTGGATGGGGGAATAATGATCCTGTTAATTACTTACAAATACCAGAACCGGTTATCTATTTTATTATTAACAAGGAATTTAAGCCCAAAGAAAAAAGGCGGTATATACCCCGAAAGATAATGGCTTTAATTTTTGAAATTTTTGGGCATAAATGTAAAGAATGCCACGCAACTGAAAACTTAGAAGTTGATCATATTTATCCTTTTTCAAAAGGCGGTTCAAACAATAAAGAAAATTTGCAAATTCTTTGCAAGCCATGTAATCGTAAAAAATTCAATAAATTACCACAATGACAAAATCCCTTTATTTCTCCCACGACTACACAGCCAGCGATGATGTTAAAATACTTTTCCTTCGTCAGTCGCTGGGGATGGAAGGAGTAGGTATTTTTTGGTACATCATAGAAAGATTAGCCCAGGCGGGCGGTCAGCTACCGTTAAAAATAATCCCTGTTTTATCAATGCAGATGCAGGTTACAGAAACAAAAGTGCAAGGCGTAATAAACAACTTTGACCTATTCCAAATTGAACAGGATATGTTTTTCTCACGCCGCCTTAATGAAACAATCGATCTAAGAAAACTGCTGCAAGACGCCGGATCAAGGGGAGCTGCAAAAAGATGGGATAAGCAAACAAAAATAAAACTTGACTAATGACTGATAAAATCCCACCGCAGGCTACCGATATTGAAAGCGCCGTACTTGGTGCCATGCTTATTGACAGCAATTGTCTTAATGTTTCGATGTCGAAATTATTCGCTGAAGTTTTTTACAAAGAATCAAACTGTCTTATATTCCAGGCCATCGAAAAACTTTATGACAAAGGACAGCCGGTTGATATTCTTACCGTAACAGATCAGATGAAAAAAGACGGATCGCTGGAGCAGGCTGGCGGAATTTACTACATAACCAAACTTACTAACAACGTAACCAGCGGGGCAAACGTAGAATATCACAGCGTTTTGCTTTGTGAATTTTACCTTAAACGACAGGCAATAAATATAACAGGTATTGCAAACAATGATCTTTACAATGATGAAAAAGATGTTTTCGATGTAATAAATCAGGCAGATAATGCGTTGCAGATTGCACAGGAAAAAGTTTTGCAAGGTCAGGCCCGTGATATGAATTACTTCGCAATGAAGGTTGTTGAACAGCATGACAACGTAAAGTCAACCGGGGTACTTGGTGTTCCTACCGGAATAAAATCTATCGACAGTACAATTTGCGGCCTTGTATCGCCTGATATTATCGTTATTGCAGCAAGGCCCGGACAGGGTAAAACTGCCCTTGCTTTATCAATAACACATAACGCATCTATAATAGGTAATACTCCATGCCTTTGGATAAGCCTTGAAATGGATGGGGTTCAACTTGTCCGCCGGTTGGCATCTATTGACACCGGTATAAACCATGAAGTACTAAGATCCGGTAAAACCACACATGATGAATACCGGACGTTTAAGAAATCGCTTGACCTGATAAGCAAGTCAAAGGTGTTTATTGAGGACAAAACTTCAATAAATATCCGTGATATAAGAACCAGGGCTTACCTGCTTAAAAAACGCCACAATATCGGTTACATTGTGATAGATTATTTACAGCTCATGCAGGGCGTTGTTCGTAATTCATCCCGTGAACAGGAGATTGCCGAGATAAGCAGGGGTTTAAAATGCCTTGCAAAGGAATTAGAGATACCTATTATTGCCCTTTCTCAGTTATCCAGGGAAGTAGAGAAGCGCCCGGATAAAATGCCACAGTTATCAGATTTAAGGGAATCAGGGGCTATTGAGCAGGATGCTGATGAGGTTTTATTTCTTATGCGGCCTGAGTATTACAAAATGACTGAGGACGTTTCGATCGGAGGAAAAGATTACCCGGTAGCTGGTTTATGTATCTGTTCTGTTGCTAAAAACAGACACGGCGCACCCCGAAATATTCCAATAAGTTTTAAAGGCTCAACCATGCACTTTTATGACAATACGGCTGATTTTAGCACTGGAATAGCTAATTGGGTACCAATTTCACAAATACCTGATAATTAATACTAAAATAGGGAGGCTATTAGGGGGGCTTATAGCAAGAAAGAAAGGAAAGAAAGAAAAGAAAGGAACGTCTTAGATTTTATTTTTT
>OFRE01000023.1_pt1 | contig 41105 bp, 60 predicted proteins | sample 1543061 | NCBI WGS metagenome assembly OFRE01 (sample SAMN07774218, study PRJEB24372) | wastewater metagenome | isolation source: Exp Tend NO 50WW | collected 2016-02
TCACCCCCATTGAAGGGGTCTGCGCCACGAGTTCAGAGAGCGGGAGGTGGCCGGTCATGCGCCCCGCCTTTGCTTTTGACGCACGATCAGGTCTTGGTAGCGTTCAAACGTTGCGATCGAGGCCGGCATCCAGCGGTTCAGAACCCACTCGTACAGAAAAACCCCGTCCCATTTCAGACCTGGGTGGTTCGTGTCCCTCATTTCGATTGAAAGCTCGGGGTAGTCGATGACTGCGATCACTTGCCCACCTGCCTTCGCATGAGTTCGCGCTTGGATTCGATGTCGCGCTCTGTCGCGGGTTCTGGCAGGGACTTGACCTTGACCACGACACTGGCATTTGAACCTGATGGGGCCGGAAGGGACGGCGGTTCTGAAACCTCGCGGTACTCCATGCCCTTCGATTCGGCCAACCTTCTCGACCCGATTTCGTCCTCGCCGGTCAGAACCGGGTCTTCGATCACGGCGAAACTTGGCCTGACCCTGGTGAGGGTTTTCAGGAACTCGGCCGGGGCCGGGAAGAACGTCTCGGACTTGAGCAACTTCCCGAATCCGAAAGCAATCTCCTCGACCGTCACCCTCTCCGAACCGAGGATGTTGGCCCACAAAAGCACGTCCTCGCCGGTCAAGTCCTCCTCCCGCTTGCCCTTCAAAGTCCGGCAGCACACGGTCAGCCATTTGGTCAGTTCTTGCTCGAAACTAGGCATTTGCGATCTCCTGTTGAATCCTGTCGTAGGTGTTCTTCAAACTGGGTTTTGAGCCCTTCATCTTCGCCAAAATGTCGGCTTCGGCCTCCCATACCGCGGCCCAAGTCACCTTCGATCCCTTGAACGTTTTCGAGGCGAAGGCGAACATCCTGGCCGCGGTCTCCGGCCCGTGCTTGTTCATGACTTTCCGAAGGTGGCTTGAGTCTGCGAGGTGCCGTTTGACCTGCTCGTTCGTCGGCGGGGGAACACCCAGTAACTCCGAGGCGAGCGTCAGGCAGTCAGAGATTGATTTCCAAAGCTCGTGGGGCTCCCGTGTTTTTTTCTCGGAAGGGTCTTCGCCCTCCGGTCGGGTTTCGACCACCTCCAAAACGGGAGGATCGTCCACGACCGCCGCAGGCGGCTCGTCCGTAAGGAATCCCTCTATCACAGGCTCTGGCTCAGAACCAGGCTCAGGAACAGGTATGGAGGGGACTTGTCCGTACTTGTCCGGGACTTGTCCGGGACGTGCATGGGGAGCGTCCGGGAAACGTTCGGACAGTTGAGCCTGAATCCTGCCCCTTGTCTGAGCGTTGAACGCCTCGTGGGGGATAGACGGGACGTGTCCGGACGCGAAGCAAAGAATCCTCTTAGCAAGGTGGGCGTGGACGTAGCTGTCGGCGTGGACGTGCCAGTCGTGGACGTAGTACCCGCAATCCTCCCTCGCGTCGATCCACCCCGAAGCCTCCAGAGCTTCGATCAGTTCGTCCGAGTCTCCGTCGTAGAACATCTCTTCGGCTATGTCGCGGTTGGACATGCGACCGATAGCCCCGTCTGGGTGTTGTTCCGCCGTGACGTGCCATAAGGCTTCCAGAATTCCGAGAGCGTAGGTCGGAGGTATCCCAAGGGCCTTGGCGAGCCTTCGGGTCTTGCGGTGCGTGAGGGTGCCCCTGAGCGCCATTAGAACGCTTCGACCTCCCATCCTCCACCGTTCTTCTTGGTGGCCTTCATAACCCCTATAAACTTGAACGGGAACAACGACGATGCCACCTTTATTTTTACTTTAGCGTCGTCTTCCCAGTGCCCTTTTACTTCGTGGCACTCTAAGAAACCTTGGGTGTCCATGACGAAGAAGTCAGGGGTGTAGAACGTGTTGTCCGCAAGCCTGAGTTTGATCCCCTCGAACTTGTACCAAAGGATTCTCCCTTCGCTCAGTTCGGCGTCGAGTTTCTTAGCGTATGCTTCCTCGGTCTGGTTCATCGAACCGATTGGTTTTCTTTGACCTCTTGCCCTCACTCGAACACCCTCGTTTTGTTGTCCTTCCCGACCGTCCTTGAAAGGTGGTCGAGTTCTGCCATTCTCTTAGGCTCTAGCTTCGCTACAAGTTGTCGCCAAACTCTATGGTCTTGCTCTGCCAAGCCGTGGCACGTTTGGCAAAGCGGCATGAGGTTCAAAGGTTCGGTGTCAAGTTCTGGTTTCTGGGCCTGGGAGTACAGGTGGTGCCGAGACGTTGCACGGTCGCCGCAGTTCCAACACGGAACGTCTTTGATAGGACAAGCCTTCCGGTACTTGGCGTTCTTCTTGCGCTGCTTCTCCGACTCCTTTCGGATCTTCGACGGTTTTAGCTTTCCAGAGGACTGTAGCCCCACCCGGCGCTTCACTTGACCACCTCGAACCGCCGTAAGACTTCAGTAACGTGGTGGTCGTCTAGCCCGATCTTAACCGGTACGAGAATGCCGTTGTGTTCCACGACTTCAGCCGTGCAGACCAACTCTTCAATGTCAAGGTCCAGGTCGTCGAGCACGATGAACGCTACCGGCGAATGCTTTTCGCAATAATCGCGGATCTGCTGGACTCGCCACTTCAGCCCGCGCTTTTCCCAGTAGTCCACGTCGTAGGGAGGTTTGTGGCTCGCGTTCGGGTCGAAGGTTTCGGCGTCGGCTTCGGTCACTCCGTGGACACGGCCTTGGCAGTCGATCCCGTGGGTCAGGAAAAGGTGTTCCAGCCCTTCAAGGTTCGAGAACCCGCGATGGACGACGTAGCGCCATGCCGAACTGACGACGATCAGAAGGTCTGGTATCTCGGCAAGGATGGTGTTCAACCTTCTGACCTTGTCGGGTTGCATCCCGCACATTCCGTTTGGCATCGGGTTGTGATCGTTCAAAACTCCGTCGATGTCGAGGAACAAGAGCCTCACTTGACCACCTCGAACGTATGGCTGACACGCATCACTCCCCACCTCTGTGCTCACCCGTTTTCTTTTTTGGGGCGTTCGCTTCGCTCTCTGACGCTTCCTGCCGCGTGGCACCATCGTCTTTGGGGGTTGGGTGTCCTGACAACACCAGGCGGTGCTCGACACAAAAACCTGGAGCCAGCCAATCTTCCGCGCTTGGATCAGAGCTGCTGGAGCCGTTCCAATAGACACGCGGGGTAAAGATGTTGGCGCGGCTGTACGCATCTAGGTTGTCAATCCCGTGGTGCTCCAACTCCACGACTACGCCAGTGATCGCATGGCGGAACCTGAACTTCCACCGACCGTTCTCCCTTTCCCATGCTCTTTCAGGGTCGAGCGTCACTCCGACAATGCCATCGGCAACAATCCTGCGGAGCCATTCGTCGGCGTATTGTTGGGCCCGGTGCTCAGTGTTCGTCCACCCGTTGCCGTCTCTGATCGGACCAGAGCCCGGATTGATAATCACCGCCCACCTCCCGCACGGACGCTGACCCCATAAGGACGATGGGGGCAAACGCCCGGGAGTTTCGCGACCGCAGGGAGCATCCACCCTAAACCGTTAACGAGGACTGCACAAGTAAAGAAGAGAGCGTTCATGCCTGCTCCTCTGGGGGAGACGGGAGTGGCATCCAGTGAGTCAATTGATCGTCACCGAAGACCGTTCCGTCCGTGCCCATGAACTCCTTCCACCCGTTGATCCATGTGACAAGCCTTTGGATTTCTGATTCAGAGTCCCACACAAGAATCCAAGGCCCTGCTTCTTGCGGCGCACTCTCGATTGGTCGCCACCCTGGCGACTCTGCCCGTTCTTCCAGCCCTTTCTTTATCGCGCGGCTGATCCTTTCGTTGAACATCATCTTTTCTCCTGGAAAGCCGGGGCGTACAGACCCCGGCCATGTCCGTCAGGGAGCGAGCATCACCTTTGCTTTGGTCGCTTCTTCAACTTGCTTGACAGTGGCGAGGAACGCCTCTCGCTCCCACTTGTCGATCTGGTCGAGCACGAAACCTACCGACAGGCTTCCCTCGTTCACGCGGTAGCGGAACTTAACGAGGAACTGCACAGGCGGCCCGCCGACGAAGACCGGGCAGGCGACCGTCCCCTGCGTCGGGAACAAGACACCGGACTTTGTCTTGGCCTGCGCCTCTTCGGTGTAGGCGATCTGCACACCTCCTGAAACCCGGTCGAACCGCGAGTTCCAAACGGCGTTGTTGGCACCTTCGAGGTTGAGCACGATCTCGGACAGTTGCGCCGGGTCGGGCTTCTCGAAACAGTGGGAAAGGTCGTCGATAAAGTCCGCGAACTTTGTCTGGCTGAACGTCTGCCCGCTCGCGTTTTTGAGCTTCTGCCACTCCAGGGTCTTCTGGCACACGAGCGACAACGAGTGGACTCCCCGTCCCGGATACTCCTGGGAGTGCCAGTCGAAAGTAGACGTGACTTCGGACTGCCCGACCGACGCTGACGTTTTAGTCGAATCGCTTTCGTGCTTGGCGAAGTAGAGGGCGAAACTCGGCACGTCGAGCACCTGCACTGACCCAGACTTGAACGTCGGTGCGTGGAAGTCGCTCTTGACCAAGCTGACACAGCCGGGCGAATCTCCGATCCCCGGAACCTCGATGACGTAGTGCGGAACAACGTCCTCTTGGTCGACAAGCCTGTCGGTAGGCCTGGAAAGCGCCGCCCCAAGCCCAAGGGCCGACGCTAGGGCACGGTCGAGTTCTTCAGGCATTAGCCACGTCCAACACGCCCTGCTTCGGATCGGTCACCGTGATCTCGCCGTCGCCGTCCACGAAGAGGAACGTCTTGGCGTGCCGGGTCGTCGGCGTCTTGCAGCCTACGGTGGTGTGGATCTCGACCCCGTCTTCACCGTTCGGGAGAATGGCGAGTTTCAGGGTCACTTCCGCCTTGCCGTCTTTGGCGATTGCCTGCTGGCAGGCGTGGAGGATCGAAGAGTCGAGTTCTTCGACTGCGGCACCTTGGCCGAGTCTTCGTAGAATGTCGTTGATGTGCATAGTTGCTTAAGGAACGGTCGGGGGCGGTACAATCCCGCCAGAGTGTCGAAACAGCCCCTGTCTCATCCAGGGGCAAACCTCACCTTCTCCCCCACTGTTCGTCCTCGTCCCACTTGATCGGTTTCCCCCAGTGCAGCGTCTTTGGTTCGCGCCTTCTGTGACGGGCGATCAGCGCCAGTAGGGCACCAGTGAGAAAGGCTAAGAACGTGCCGGTCACATTGCCTCCGCGAACAGTGATTCTTGGACTGCCGCATTCTTCAGGTTCTTGACCGCCTGGGCGTAGTAACTTTCTTTCAGCTCGACACCCAAGAACCTCCTGCCCAGGTTGAGCGACACTACGCCCTCAGACCCTATCCCTGCGAACGGGCTTAAAACCAGATCCCCAGGGTTTGACCATAAGGTCACGCAACGTTCGATCACGTCTAGTTGGAGCGGGCAAATATGGCGCTCGTCGTCGTGTTCCCTGGCCGATTCTCTCTGCAAAGTGTTCGACTGGTTGATGTTCATCCATACCGGGCTCGCGTAGTCTTGCCACAGCCCTACTGGGAAGTTCTCTGGCATCTTGAACACCGGCTCAGGATTGTCCCCTGGCTTCCTCATTGTCACCAGATAGTCAGGTATCCCCTGCCTTGATATGCACGAGTCCTTTTTGAGCTGTTTGTACAGAAGCCCGATGGCCTTCGTGCGCTGCATCGCTGTCACAGGGTCTTTCCAGATGCAAACCTCTGAGTGGAATATGAAACCCTCGGACTCGAACGCTTTAATTAAGAGCCCACGAAAGTCTTTGAGCCCGATCTGCCCGTCTCGCTCTTTCGTCATCGGAAGGTTCATGCAGTGGAAACTAAGGTTCCTTCCTGGCTTCAAGACCCTGTACAGTTCTTTTACGAGATAGGCGAAATGCGCCATGAACTCGTCGTCGTCCTTCACGTTCCCCATGTCCCTTGGGTCTGCCGAGTAGACGTACAATGAAGCGAACGGCGGACTGAATACCGAATAATGGACAGAGTCGTCCGGCATTGAGGCCACAGCCTCGACACAGTCCCCTAACACCAACTCCCAGTCTTTTCCGTTCTCACGCATATTGCTCAATCTCCTTTCTGCAAAACTCTCTCGTCTCGACAGCCATTTCCTCATGGCTCCTTGCCTTCAGCGACAGTGAAGCCCTGACGCTTTCGTCAGTGTCCGCGCAAACGATATGGGCGTCCACCGGGCTCTTTTGCCCGAACCTGTAGAAACGTCTTACCGCTTGGTACTGCGCTTCAAAACTGAACGAGACCGAAGCGAACACTGTCTGATGGCAGTTCTGCCAGTTCATCCCAAAACCGGCTATCTTCGGCTTGGTCACAAGGACGCGGAACGCACCGTCTGCGAACCCTAACAGCGACCTTTCCTTATGCTCCTGCGAGTCAGACCCTTTGACGGACACCGCCCCATGGATTCGTTCGACTATCTCCGCTTGCTCGGAGTCGTAGTTGCACCAAACGCAGACTTGTTCAGTGCTTTCCGCAAGTTCCACGGCCTTTACGACACGTTCCGGCTCCGACGCCTTGAGCACCCTTCCCAGGTCGGTCGCGTCCACTGCAGGGGTGCCGAACAGCCCCCCTGCTATCCCGGCTTCGGAATCTACAGTGTGCTGGTGCCACCTGAGATCGGGCAGCACGAACCGTGAACCGTCGAACCCTATGTCGGACGGGTTGGCGAAGCAACACGCCCAGGAGGCCACCCATTTCCAGAACTCTTTCCTGGCGTGGCGCTTCAGTCTCCACTTGCTAGTGTCGCCCCCGTCGTGGGTGAAGAACGTGGCGAGCATTTCTGACCTCGTCATCGCCCCGACGAACTCTGCGTGGGTCGCAAGCTCCATCACGTCGTTCGGACTTGGAGTGGCAGTGCAGCAAAGCCGGTACTTGACGCCTGAAAACCGATCGGTCAAATATTTCCGGTAAGCCCCGTCGTGGGACTTCAGAATGCTGGACTCGTCAAGCACCACCGCGTCCACCTTTGTGCATGCGAACGCCTCGACGCGGTCATAGTTGGTGATGTGGCAAGCCCCTTCGACGATGTCCGCTTCAGACTTGGCGTAGACAACGTCTAGGCCGACCATAGTCGCCTCTCTGACCGTTTGCGCGGCTACTGCAAGGGGCGCGACGATCAGCCTCGTCCCTTGAATGTTCCGCATGAACTCGGACTGTATGAGCGTCTTGCCGAGCCCTGTCCCCGCGAACACCGACGATCTACCCTTGTGCAGTGCCCATCTGGTCACAGCCGACTGGAAGTCGAACAGCTTAGGGTGGGTGACACCGCGCAAAACCCCGGACGGTTCATGGTTCCTGGTCTTCGACTTGATGAATTCGGAATACGATACGGCCATCAAGAGACCTCCGAAGAAAAGAGGGCGCGGGTAGAGGGTACAAAGCCCACGCCCCCAATATGCGAGTTTTCTTTCTCTTGCTTCTTCTGTCGCTGCCCCGGCACGCACCAGGGCTTCCGCGCTCTCGGCGCGAAACTGTTCAAACCGGCACCACCATCCTTAGCGGTATTTCGGCCATGACGGAGGCGAACCCTTGGACGTCCACGACCATCTCGGTCGGCATCTGCCTGGGCCAAGGGTAGGGGTCGGTAAGGCACTCGCCCACGACCCCGTACTTGGGGACGCTCACCGTGACCCCGCGCTTCACCGCCTGCGGAGGCCCGGCCATGTCCTCGATGCGGCACACGCGGGGAGGGGCGGTCTTGGCGAACTCCTCCAAAGAAACGTCAGACTTCACCTTTTGCCAGTTGCGGTAGCACGGTTCGCAAATCCCTTTCGCCTTGTGCGCGTACCGCGTCCGTCCGCACCGCTGGCAGCACGAATACCGTGAGTGCCAGAAGACGCGGGTCAAGCCGTCCCTCCCGGGTTCTCGTACCGTCTGAACCATATCCTTATAGTCTCGTTGCAACGGCTCAGTTTGGCCGCGATGGCCCGTACTGTGAACCCCTCGTCTTTCAGGGAGTACGCTTGCGACACGAGCGGGGCGAGGTGCCTGGGCGGATGCTTCTTCGGTTTCTCCATTGCGGGCATTGTACACCCCCGTGATTCTAAATGCGTCGGTATTTTTACCTGACTTGTTGCTTTTCTGCAAACTGCCGTTGTTTTTTGTCAAAACCGTGCCTATAATACGAACAGCCCTGAAACGGGCACAGGTGTAAGATGCCAGCAACCACAACAAAACTCTCCGCCTACTTCGGAGACCCATCGTTCAAAGCCGAGTTCATAAAGGAACTCAAGTGGCACAAGAAGCAAGGCAAGTTCCTGCACGGCTCGTACGGGGAGGGCTCCAACGGAGACTTCCGCGGGTGCGCCGTAGGGTGCTCGATCCACTCCCTCTACCGTCTCGGGAAGACCAAGGAAAAGCAATGGGAAGGCCACGCGCTCTACCCTTCGCTCCTTGGGGTGACTGAGTGGCTGGCATGGCTGGCCGACAGCGTTTTTGAGAACTCGCCCGAGGACTATTCGATGTCCTGGCCGGTGCGGGTCATGGAAGCCGTCCCCGTGGGCGTTGACCTGACCTTGGTCAAACACACGGTCATGGCGATGATCCTTGAGGAAGAGACCAAGTTCGACAGGAAGAAGTTCCCCCAGGTCGCACAGGCCGTCAGTGGCACAGCGGAACTCCACCGTCAGGCGTCAAGGGGCGAGACGGTCACTCCGGCAGCATGGTCGGCAGCAGAGTCGGCAGCATGGTCGGCAGCAGATTCGGCAACATTCAAACGGATCGGGGACAAGACGATCAAGATTTTGAGGGCGGTGCAAGCGTGAACACCCTCCACTTCTTCACCAGGGCCGTAGACCATTTTCTAGACCAGCTCCGCGAAGGCTCCAAATCCTTCAAGTGCAAGGTGGAGACGGGCGGCGTCCAGTTCTTCGCCAAGATCGAAACGGGCCCGGAAGCCTACGACCCTTGGGAACCGGACTCCACGACGGCGAACGAAGAAATCCACGTCCGATTGGACAGGCCGGAAGGTTACGACAGTCAGGACTGGAAGGACGCTTGTTCCGCCTTCAGACTGGCCCTCAAAGAGCGGCTTTACCTCGACTTCAAAGACACGGCGCAAAGCCTCTCGGTCTGTTGCTCCGCTCCTCCGCTCGAGAACTCTCTGAGCGACTGCGGATCAGCCGGGACTTGCTCCGAGTGTTTGAACGGCACAGGGTTCGACACTGAAGTAGAGGCTCCCCACACGCTGATTGTGAGCGACTTTTCGATCGAGGCGAAGTGGCTCACGGGAGAGGTTTTGACGAACGTGGAGTCTGGGATCGAACTTTTGAGGCGTCGAGCGTGAAACGGCTTGAACGGCTCTCTTACCTGGGAGGTTCGCTGTGAGCGGAATCCATCTGCTCGACGAAGCCATCCCGGTCGAAGTCGTAGCCAAGAGAGAATCCTTCGACTACCTTGAGGGTTGGTACGTCATCAACCGGGCCAATCAGATATTCGGACACGGTAAATGGTCTACCTCGATCATCGACAAAGACCGGGTCCAGATGGAGCAAAAGCCGACCAAGGACGGCAAGGCTCAAAACTGGTGGATCGGCTACGTCGTGACCGCCAAAGTCACTTTGCCCGATGGCGCGGTTTACGAGGACATCGGCTTTGGTCAAGGCATCGACAGAGACCTTGGCAAAGCCCACGAGTCCGCGACGAAAGAAGCCGTGACCGACGCCGTGAAACGTTGTCTCAAGAACACCGGCCTCTCGATGGGGCTCGCGCTCTACGACAAGACAAAGAAGGGTGTCGCCAAGAAGAAAGAGGCGCCGAAGGTCAAGTCAGACTTGCAGGTTGCAAAGGACAAGATCGGGGTCGATGCGGACGCCTGTAACAGGATGGTCAAGGAGTTGATGAACCTCAAGTCCATCGGCCCGCAGGTGGCGACGACAGCCGTCACAGAGGCAATATTCTCGGCGGCTTCGACCGGCCAGGACATCCGCAAACTTCTCGGATTGGAGGACGCCGTTGCTTAGGATCACCGAAGACCAAAGGTTCTACGCCGATCCTGACGGGGTTATGTACGACCGGGTTTCAAACCTCGTGAAGATGGCCGAGTATTTCGACGACGGCCTTGTCTACGCCGGTTCTGCGATGGCAGCGAAACGCGCCAAGGAACTTGTGGACTGCGCCGTCCGTGGAGAGTTGTTCAGCCGCCCGACCGTGGTCGGTGGAGAGCCCGCTACAGTCGAAACGAACCTTGAGACATGGGACTGTGAGCCCTGGATTCGGAACCATGTAGCGGCCGAAATGCAAAAGGCCAGGAACCGGGGCCATGTGATCGACGCCCTAGCGGTGCATTTTGCCGCCTGTGGGCCCCTCTCAGTGGCCGATGCTGGGTTATGGGCCCTGGAACACGCGACCGAGGCGCAGATGAGCTTCGACCCGGTTTCTATCGCCTCTCGCGCTTCTTGTCTCGCTGCGTGGTGGGCGAAGGTAGATCCGAAACCTGTCGCTTGGCAGGTGACAGTGAGCGACCCCGAAGACCTCATAGCCGGGACTCTCGACATGCTCTGCGTGATCGAAGGGCAGAACTACTTGCTCGACTGGAAAGCCGGGGCGTACAAGCCTGTCTACAAAGCCCAAGTCTCGACTTACCGAAGGATGCCGGTCGTGTGGCACTCCGATCCTGAGACGGCAAAGGCACTCGCGCTGTTCAAGTCTGAATGCATCCCCGCTTTGGTCTGTCTCGGAGAAGACCGCGCCCAGTTCAGACCGGTGGCCGATCCCCTCAAATGGTCGTCGGCGCTGACTTCCCACCTTGGCCTTTTCCGGGCCCTGACGTCGAAAGAGGATTCTCCAGTGGACAAAGAACTATCCCACACCATGACAGTTTTCGAGAAAGCGGAGGTAGCGGCTTGAGATACCTTTCAGCCGACTTTGAGACCAGCGGCAGGAGCCATGAGCGCCATGCCCCGGTAAGCCTTGGACTGGCCGTGATGGAGGGTGAAAACGTCCTTGCTTCGACCGAGTTCATGATCGGCCCGACCAAGCATTGGAAGACTGGAGAGATCGAACGGGAGTACGACGTGAACGCGCTGAAGATCAGCGGGACAAGCTGGAAGGACGTTCTTGCCGCGCCACACCCCAAAGTGGTGGTAGGGCAGATCACAGACTTTGCCGACGAGAACGACGCTCGCGACCTTCCGATCAAGGCGTTCAACGCGCCCTTCGACATTTCCTTTTACTCGTTGCTCCTGTACCTGGCTTCGGACTGGCACCCGACCATCAAGGGCGTCAAGGTTCAACCAAAACCGCCGCTTCTTGGGGCTTGGCAGTGCGTACTCATGAGGGCACGGGCAGAACTGTCTTTGCCGGACTACAAACTTGACACGGTGGCCGCGCACTTCGGGCTATCTCGATCGGGTGAAAAACACGGAGCACTAGAGGACGCGATCCTCTGCGGACGCATTGATTTCAGACTAGCCGCCTTGATCGAGGTGGCAGCGTGACAGGAGCCTCGGCACTGACTCTGGACAAGAGTGCTGTGGATGCAACCGGGGTTCCTGCCTCTCAAGAAGGTGTGGCGTGAAGGATTTGCTATGGCGACAAGTCCGCTCGATGAAACGGGCCAAGGGCTCCGGTTACGCTTCGGTCGGCAGGGACGGCAGGATGATCCTCCCGCGCCCGATTGTTGACTTGGCTGGCCTCAAGCCTGGGTCGTTCGTCGAGTTGTTCACGTCGTATGACGAAGAACAAAACCTTTGGATCGCCGTAGAGCCCAAGTCTCAAGAGACGGCATGGACTGTCCGTTGCACCTGTACAGGCAAAAACGACGACTGGGGAAAGCCGAACACCGGCAAGTCCCTGAATCTGATCGTTCCGCTCCAGACGGCCCTTTCGATGGAAGGGATCAGGCTTGTCCGTGTCCGCCGTGTCGAATCCTCGTGGGAACCCGACCAAGGACGCATCTTGATCCAATTCGGCCCCACGCAAGCTGTCGGCGGGGAGGCGGTGGTGCCCGAATGAAACGCTTTTTCTCCCGTCACCAAACCGCGTCCTGGGGCCTCTGTCTGCTATGCACACTGGCCCTTGGCGCGGTCACTGACAGCCGTTTTACAGACGATCCTGACGAGGGGTATACGCACGGTGCCAAAGCTGGTTTAGCGATAATTTCCAGTGGCGGCACCGTGGGGACGATCCCCAATAACCATGAAAAACTACAACGACCCAGAAACGAAACCCGACGAAGCGCCAGCGGAAGACACATCCGCCAACGACGGCGGCTAGAAAACCTCGACGCTTGGGCCGCTGCTGAAAACCCTTCCTCGGGTGTGAGTGGTGGCGGTCCAAGACCCCAAAAGAGGCCGGTAACGCAACTACCGTCGCTGGATTCGCGTGTCTCGCCGGTCTCTCTTGGTGCCACAAAACACAGTTTGTCCCTCAAAAGGCAAAAGCAGAAGGAGGCCAGACATGTGGCATCTTAACACCTGGCCCCTTCTTGTCTCTTTGGAACGCAGGCCACATCGCCATAACGGCCCTCTCGATTGCAGCAAAGACCGAAGCCCTCCTCGGCCACATAGAGTCCCTAGAAGCAGACAAGGAGCGGTTGACGAAGGCTCTGGGGCAGGCTTGTGAACTTGGAGGTTTCAAGATCGGGACATGCCCTGAGAACAAAGCGTGGATCGAGCACGACGCTTGCGGGGACTGGGTGGAGAACAAGCCAGAAATCGCGCAATGGCTCAAGGAGAACCAATGAAGCACGTCGTGGACACAGGAGACAGTAATGAGTGAGTTGGAGAAAGCGTTTGAAAGAACGGCCATGATTGACCGTGTTCTGGTTTCAGCTAGAAGCACCGGCAAATTAAGGGACGACTTTAACCCTGCCGTTGACGCCCTCATCGCCGCCGCTGAAGCCAAGGGCAAGGCTGAAGGAGTAGCGGAAGGACTTGAGAAAGCGGCCAGTTGGCTTGACAACAAGTGGACGGACTTGGATGGTGAATACTATTACGAAGAAGCTGCCAGCAAAATCCGCGCCCTCCAGTCCAAACCCGTAATCATAGACCGTGCCGGTAACACCTGGCAACAAGTCAAGCCCTGTCCAGACTGCAACGAGGAGGGTGTGTGATGCCTACCCCGATGCCGGGGCCTGTGTGCGCCTATTGTGGCAGAACCACAATCTGGGGAGGTTGCCCGTGCCACGGAGCCCACCTAGCGGCCAAAGACAGAGTAATCCAGGAGCAAGCCGCCACCATAGTGGCCCTTCGGGAAGCGTTGGAGAAGATCATCAAACGTCAAGAATCGCTCCGCAGCGACTTTGACCCGACGACTTTTAACATAGCCGAGGAAGCACTTGAGGCGTCAGGAGAGAAGCCGTGAACTTAGAACACTTGAGGACGTTGCTTGAGAAGGCAGGGATACCGGTCTACCTTGACGAAACCGATCCGCGCCCAGGATGGAAGATTCTGACCGCATGGATGGGCGAGGAACGCTGCACCTGCTTGATCGGGATCGAGGGCGACGTTGACAACTGCTCGTTCTGCATGGCGATAGCCAGAGCAGTCTGGGGCGAGTGGGTGTACTTCAGGCCGGAACTTAATCGTTTTGATTTGCAATGGAGGCTGGGTGACCATGCCACGGCCTTTGGTTTCGGCCCCACTTGGGAAGCTGCTCTGGTCTCAGCGTTAGAGAGGAAGGTGGAGCCCTCTCCACCAATGGAGGACGGTAAGTGAGGGTGGTCAGCCCATTCGTGGAAACATTTGCCCCAAATGCCGATGACTGGGAGTTCTGCCCGGTGCCGGGGTGCGAGTTCTGCGTGTGCAAATGGGGAGGCGTCGGGAAGTGCCACCCGCATTCGGTCGAAGAAGTCGGCCAGGCCGAAATGGACAGGCGCTATGCGGCGACACGAGAGCCCAACGGGAGTTGGAACGGCAAGGTGGGCGCGTGACCCATCGTCCTTCAAAGTGGGCGGTCACGCTCGGGGGTTTGGCGTGAGTTGGCAACCGATTGAAACCGCGCCAAAGGACGGAAGCGAGATTCTCCTTTGGACAACATGGGAGCAGACTCCAGACCTCAACGTGCCTACTTTCTCATGTGCCCAAGTCGGGCGATGGTGGGACTTCGGGACTAGGTGGGAGCAATCAAAGATGGGCACACCCACCCACTGGATGCCACTTCCAAGCCCTCCTGAAGCAGAGGTGGTCGAATGAACCCTGTAATCATATTCTTTGTGGGGCTGTTAAGCTACAAATGGGGTTCGTACTGGCAGACCGTCAGGTTCCTTTACCTGTGCGACAAGGACGGGACAGAACTTCCATCACTTAGAGAGAGGGAGAAAGAACTCCCCCTATGGCTTAGGCTGATATGACAAAAAAAGAAACGGTCCCGGCCTCTGAAGTAGAGACCGGGGGTTGAGAGAAGGAGTTATGAAGAACGAAACAAAAACACTAGGAACCGCTCTGCCGGAAGAAATGGCCCGCGTCAGAGCATTGAAATCGACTTACGAAGCCCTAGATGGGGGAGTAGGAAGGCCCGCCGCCTATATGATGGAAATGTCTTTGAGGGCCGCCGACCAGGCTGTCATGTCGGGAGACGTGGTCGCCATGCTCAGGTGCTATGAAGACCTCAAGGGGTTCACTGGCTAGCGGACCGGCACAAACCCGACAAACGTCTTCTCCACCACGAGCTTCGACCCGCTGGGTTTTGAAACCTTCACGAACGCAGCGTTACGCGACAGGTTCAAGTAGCCAGAATCTCCGGTCATTGTGACCCTCGGATTGTCGAATACCGCTAAACACGAGACGGTGAGTTTCCCGTTGGAAGCCGACTCGACCAAGGTCTTCGTGCTCCGTATGTGGGTGACCCCGAAGTCGTAGTAGGCGCCCACGCCGGAAGTCAGTTTCAGAGCTATGCCCGAATCCTCCACGACCCAGCTCGAGACGGTGCCTTCGTAGTTCGAGAGTATCCCTACCGCGCAATGCGACGGCCCGCCTCCCACAATGTTGTGACACGCTCCGCCTTGGCTGAAGTCGAACATCGTTCCGAGGAAAGAACCTGTGCAGTTGAAGAAGTGAGGGTTCAGGTTGTTGGAACCTATAAACTTCCAGCCGGTCTCGCCTGACGCACCGTCGCAGTTGAACCAACTTGAGGCCGAGAAGTCCGAGCCGTCCGTAGCCTCGACCTTCCACGCGAAACCTTTGGCCTGTACCGTGACGTTGTAGAAACTGTTGTTGCCCGCGCTTCCCACATGCCCCGGTGTCGGAAAACTCTTGACCAAAACCCCGTCTCCGACATGGTTGACGATGTTCACGTCTCGTATCACGCACCTTCGCGGGTTGTCCACGATCACCAGAGGCCCTTCGATCCAACCTTCGATCTGGCAAGAAGCACCCGTCCCTTCGATCACCAGTTGGGTGTTCTCGGGGTTGGAAGGGTCGGTGATCCGAAGTGGTTCGGCAAGGACGTGCGTTCCTGAGATTTGGAGTTTCGTCTTGCTGGCTATCGCTTGGTCGATTTGCTCTTGAAGGGTCATCTATCCTGCTCCTATGCACGGTAAAAGGTCTTCCATTCCGCCCACAGAAGCAGGGGAGTAAGCAACGTCGCAGGCCGTCCATGCGGCAGACGTTCCGGTCGGGGCCCAAGTCTCAGAGCCGGGAGCAAGGTTCAGTGCGTAGTCCATGTATATCCAAAGGTTCGCAGAGGCGTGTTTAGTCCTGAAAAGGTTCGTCCAGCCAGAAGGGGCCACAAGGTCTTCCGTCACAACCGGCCGAGTGGCGTTAGCCAGGGAAAGCGTGGTTCCAAGCACTACAGTCTTGGTCGTGGAAGGGGTGCCCGACGTGCCGTTCCCGTTCGTGTGGGAGTCCATCGTGACAGACCCTCCAGAAGCCGCCACAGCCGCTATCATGTGGTCTCCCGTCGAGGACGACATCGTGAGCGTCACAGTGGCCGGGACACTGAGGCAAGGGGCGGCGTACTGCGCGGACGCTCTTCCGTTCACCAGCCTCGCTTCTTTCAGAGTGTACGCGTTCCCAGCGTCGTCCACCAAAGAAGAGACCGAGACGAGGGTGTTTGAATACGCGACCGCGACCACTATCGTGTCGCCTATCGACGGAGGCGTCAGCACGGTGAGGACGGTGGTCGTCCCGCCAGCGTCAGAAGCCGGTAGCCCGATTGAAAAGGGGACGCCCCAGGCCATTATCCCGCTCCTATGCAGGGCAAGAAGTTTTCCATCCCGCCCAAAGTCTGTTGTTGGAACGCGTCAAGGACGCACGTCCACGACCCACCCGCCAGAGAAGTCCCTGGGGTGAAAGCGTTCGTCCCTTGTGGGGGGCCGATTATGTGTTGCACGTTAAGTGAAAATCCTCCTGTGCCGTGGTTGACCGCTTGGTCTCCTGTCCACCCGGCCATTGTGTTGGTGTCGTTAGGGGTTATGAGTTCTATCGAAGCAGCGATGCACAAAGAGTCGTCCGCCGTTATGTTGACGCTGACGTTCGGAGTGCCCGATCCTCCAGTGCCGTCGTTCTCCCCGCACTCGGTAGTGGAGCCTCCCGAGTATTCGTAGCAAGCCACGATCTTCAGCCCTGCCAGAAACCCGCTGACCGTTATGTCTCCCGTAGCAGACCCACACGTCTTGGCGAAAATCTGAAGGGCTTTGCCCGTCACCAAGACTTGGTGGGTCATCGTGTAAGACCCGTTGTTCGCGTCCGAGACGGCCACAGTCGTGCCGACCTGCACAGTGTGCGCCACGACGACGAACACCGTGCTCCCGGCCAAGGAGGGAGTGGCGGGGGTGAGCGCCAGCGAAAGGTCTGTCGCTATCCCCGTCCCGCTGGCGAGGTTCCTGACCTTGGCCCACGCCATTAATCCTCGAAGACTTTCTGAAGGTCTTTGGCGGAGACGCTCACGCCTTTGGCTTTGAAAGCCTTGGCGATCTCTGCAAAGTCGGGCGTGTCGGGCTCCCACCCGTCTTCCCTCTTCTCTGGGATTTCTGCCTTCCAGTCAACCTTGACCCGCTCGCCTTCGTTGGGGAAAGCGTAGAACCTCGCGCCCACACAGGGATCGTCGTGAGGCTTGCCGCCTATGACCGCCCCTATCGTTGACTCTTCGCTGAACTTGTTCACTTTGATGTCCATCTTTTTCTTACGTGCTCCAGACAATGTTGACGATGACTTCGTTGGCGGTGAGGGGGGAGTCGTTCGTGTCGCCTATCCCTGTGACGGCCCTCACTCCAAGGCCGCTCGTAAGGTCGATGGACGCACCGAAGGGGTTGTTGGACTTCGCGCCGTTCGCCGCGGTAGAGTTGGAAAGCAGCCCGTCGCGGTATTTCGGAGTGTCGTTCTCGTCCGGGGCCGTGGATTTGTCGTAAAGTTTCACGTAGACCGGTGTGGCGTCGAGCGAGAACACCGACACGCTGTAAACGTGCCTTGCCGAAGCGGACACCAGCAGTTCGTCCGTGCCTGTCGATATGAACGAGTAGACTTGCACCGAACCGCCTGAACCTACCCCTGAACCGTACACGGGGAGGGGGTTGGGGTCCATCCTCAAAAGAAGGGTGCCCGATCCTGAAACTTTGGTGAACAGAAGGTCGGTGAGCCCTCTGGTGTCTATGTCCAGGAACGTGCCTGTCGCCAGGGCCACCGAAGCCCCGTCGGTGTCCACGATTGTCTGGAGGAACTTCCAGACAGGTACCGCCCCGTAAGTCGTCCCGCCGTCCATCGACCCGGTGAAGGTGCCGATGAGCGAACTCCCGGTGATGACCTGTATCCTGACGGAAGACGCGCCGAAGCACTTCACGTTCTGGGTGGCCGTTATTGGTATACCCGCTGGGTTTACATTGTCGATTGGCATTGGTTTTCTTCCCTTACTTCCTTTCCCTTTCCCTTTCTGGATACTGTGACGTTCCGTGTCCGAAGAACTCGGCCAGGGCCGACCAGAACCTGTCTTCCGGGCTGGGGTCTTTCAACCCGAGTTGCTGGGACACCCCTAGCGGGACAACGCTGCGCCCGAGTTCGTCCCTCCACGTCACGTCTTGGCCGACAAGGTTCCTCCCTTCCCCCATGTTGTTCTGCCCGGCCTCCTGCTCTGCAGAAGACGCCCCGCCAAGGTTGACCAAAGAACCAGGCAGAGGGGCCAGCTTCTTCCTGCCGAACTGCACCATCTCGTCCACTGGCGAAACCGCCGCCCCGCGGAAGTACCTGGGCGAGCCGAACATCGAGTTGTACATCCTGTAAGCGAACTGTGCCGCCTGGGCCTCTCCCGCCGTCAGGTCTACGACGAAGTCGCCTTTCCTGATCTTTCCAAAGTCAGAGCTTGACGGGTCGGTGCCGACTTTCCACCCTCCCGCCTGCGCGGCGGCGAACAGCCCCGAGAGCATCGCCCCAGCCTTGGCGTACTGGTAAGCGACGTTCCCGCCCGCCTTGACGGCCTGCCTGACGCCTCCTGCCTGATACCCCGCTTTTGCCGCCCTGCCGATGAACAAAGGAGCGTTGAGGGCCTTGAACCTGGACCATGCGAACTTAGGGGCGAACGCCAGGACTTCGGCGTCCCCTAGTTTCAGGTTGGTCTTCCCCGATAGAGTGTTGACAAAGTCGGCGTACACCTTCGCTTCCCCAAGGTCTGCGCCTGTGAGCCTTACCATCGAGTCGAAAGCGTGTTGTGAGGCATAGTCCGTCTGAAGGTCGAAAACCCTCTCAGACGTGTTCACGGCCTGTTTGACCCCAGGGATGTGCTGGAGCATCCGCCCCCCGTACATTTCTTCCCCGACGACAGTCCTGTGCTTGAGCCCTGCCTGTTGCCCTAACTCGTACCCAGAACCTGCCCGCAAGTCCTCTACGGCCCTTAGATAGCCGTCGTGCGTCAGGCCCTTCCAGTGGTTCGCAAGCCCTTTCCCCCAGCTTCCAGGGTTCGTGAGCCCGACCAGCCACGACTGCCTCCCTACCGCAGAATCGTCCAGCGTGGTCATCAGCGTCCTGGCCGACTGCAAGAAGTCCTTGGACACGAGCCTTGATTTCTCAAGGCCCTTGGCGTCTGCCCATTTCTGGTCTTCCAGAGCCTTTCCCAGCGCGGAGTCCGCCTCCTGCTTTATGCCGTCGAGCTTCGCCCTCCACCTTGCCACCTCAGGGTCTTTGACAGCCCACGGCCCCGATTGCAAAACGTCCTCCCCGTAAGTCCTGCCACGGTTGACCGTCCTGCCTTCAGAACCGAGGGCGTCCTTGATGGCCTGGTGGAGCGTCACGTCGTCGATCTCTTTGTCGGGCATCAGTGCCCTGACGTTCGTCTTGACCGCCTCAAGCGTGTGGACGCCCTTTTCAGCAAGCCCTTCGTAAACGTATTTGACGACCGTCCTCAAAGCCTCGCTGTCCTCTTGGCTCCACCGGACTTTGAAGCCTCCCAAACCTGACCCCAACTGTCCCGGCTGTACGACGGTGCCAAGCCTTCCGAGTGCTTCGATCGCTTGGTCTTTCGTGACAGTCCGCGTGAAGCTCGTCCCGGCGCGGGGCGACTTTCTGGCGATTGCCCTTTCAGCCTCAAGCCTCGTGATCCTTACCAGGGCATCGTCGAGCTTCGCCTGGGTCTCCGCGTGTTTTGCCGCAAGGTCTTTGACCGCCTGGGACTCGGTGGCCGTCAGGTCTCTGCCTAGCTTTGAACTCCACTTTGCGGTCAGGTGAACGTCGTCCAACGGGCCTTCCAGCCACGCTTTCTGAGCGTTCAAAGACCGGCCTGTCTCAGACCCGGACTTGAACAGTGCCTTGTACAGCGTCCCGCCTTGCTCGGTGAGGCCGTCGTACTGGCTCCTTTCGATGTCCGTGGCCGTGCCGTCCGCTATCTTCTTAGCGAGGGCGGAACGCTCGTTCCTGAGAGTGTGCAGCCTGTCGAGAAGCCCCAATTTTTCAGTCTGGGACAAAACCTTCTTCGACCGCTTGGCAAGCACCTCTCCCGCCACGCTCAGTGCGTTCTTTTCGGTGTTCAGACCTTGCGACCTCGCGTCGGCAAGGGACGACTCCCAAGACTTGGGGTTCTTCTCAAGCGTCAGCCCGAACTCGTCGGCGTACTTCTGGGCCTCAGAGTGAAGCGCGGTGGTGCCTACTTCTTCTTTGGGGGCTTCTTGCTGAATTCCTGGGCCACTTTCTTGGGCGGGCACGGTTTGTTCGACGACTGGGGGTTGTTCGCGCACATCCCCATGAAGCGTTGCTGTTTCTTGGACTTGGCTGGCATTGGGTACTCCTTGCAGAATCGTTGTTTCCGGGGCCTGTACGGGCGTTTCAGGCACTTCTGCCACAGGAGGCGGTGAATCAGGGGTGACGGCCTTTGTGAACGCTTCCTGACCAACCTCGTCGGGCACTTCCTGCACCGCTTGTTTGACGCCCTTGAGGGCGTTCCCGACAGCCTCTCCGTTCTCTCCGGCACCTTTGACGATGGCCGACTCTTCAGCCGGTGACAGGTGCGAGAAGAGGGCCTTCATTCCTCTCCAACCTCCCTTGAGGGCGCGTCCCAACAGAGGGCCGATGACCGGAGAGCCTGCTACGCCCTCCATTTGCACAAGGGCGTTCACAAAACTCATCGCCCTGTCGAACCCTGGCTTGGTCTCGTCGTTCGAGAAGTCTATGGCCGACAGTATCGTCGCGGGAGTGGCGACGATAGACGCTCCTGTCCCGCCTAGAAACTTAGCGACGTTCTTCCAAACGTCTGTGATGATCTGAGGACCAGGGATCGCTGAAGCGACGGCGTTGCCGATGTCCTCTCCACCCTTTGCGAACTGGTGTACAGCCTCGTCCAACCGTTCGTGCAGGCGACGGTCGTCTATGCCGCTTTGGACGAACCGGTCAACGTTCGGGTTTAACGCTTCAGCGGCGGTTTGCTCTGGGTCGAGCGGAGCAGGGACCGTCCCCGTCTGCTCGAACGCTCCAGGCTGTTGAGACTTCAAATCCGGGGTCTTGGCCCCGCCGATGGTCTTGTTCCTGAACTCCCTGTATGCGTCCCTTTGGGCACCGTACTTCTTGATCGCGCCTTCAGGGTCGTCCTTGAACTCCTTGATGATCGCGTCCCTGACCTCCGGCCTTACCGAATAGTCCCTGACGCTTCCCACGGGGGTGTCGGGCTGGATAAGGTTCCCCTTAGAGTCCACCGCGTTCATGTACATCGCAGACTCCACAACGTCGTGGGTGGCGGGGTCTGCCTTCAGCCTTGACCTTGCGACCCTTCGGGCGTCGCCCAGCCCGCTCGGGCGCAGGGACTCCTCCTCACGCCTGGCTTTCTGAACGGTCTTCAAACCCCCCTTCACGTTTAAGTCGCGGAACGCTTTGTCCAGCGGCTCGGCAGGGACAGGCGGTTTGGCCGTGTCCCTCTTCCTCGTGTTCGACACAAGGTCTAGTAAAGGGTTTCCTGACATCAGAGTCCTAACCGGTCGAGGGCGTCGGCTGCCGACTGGAGCTTTTCAGGCGCGATCTGGGAAGGCAAAGGATTGACGGGCACAAACCCCTGCATCCTCCCCTTTGGGACGGTCACAGACTGGTTCAAGAGCCCGAGTTGGGTCAACAACTCCGCCTGCCTTGATTGTAGAGGGGCGAGCCTTGTGGCGCGGCTTACCGCGCTTCCCACGCCAGTGCCAAGTTTTGAACCAGGAGGCTGTTTCGCCTCCGCTTCCAACGCTTTGATCTGGGCTTTTACGACCGACAACTCAGAATTGATGGCCGCTCGTTGCGCCGCCACGCTAGGCGGCTTTTCTCCTGGAATCGCAGAGGGACGGAGGGTCTTCTCTGTCTGCGCCCGTGCTTTGGCGAGTTCCACGGCGGTCTTTTCGTCGAACACGGACAGTTCCTTATCGACCATCTCCGCTTTCTTTATGTCCAGGCCCGCTTTTGCCAGCATGACTTTGACCCTTGATGGCCGTGTCTCCACGATGTCGGTGGCCTTGGCGGTGTTCAACGCGCCTTCGGTGTTGGTCTTGTCCGTGAGGGGGCCTGCCGTGAAGGACGCCTTTGCGCGTTGAAGCTCGGCGAGCGCGAACGGGTCTCTGCCCACAAGCGGGATCATCAGCTTGTACCACTGGTCTTCCGTGATATGTCCGTCCATCAGCCTCTTGTTCAACAAGACCTTCTGGTAGTCGGGGTCGCCTTCCAGCGCGATGCGCTTCACCTCGGCCTCTCGCTTTGCGAGTTGCTCGTCCCGCGTGTCCTGGTGCTTGAAAGTGACGGCCTGGCCGTGCTCCCTCGCCTTGTCCTCGTAGTCGAGTTGGGCGATCTGGGCTTTGAGCTTCCTTCTGTCCACCTCGGCCTGACGCTGCTCTTTCTGGGAGTCCAACGCCCTTTGCCACTGGTCGGTGTTCCTCCCCACCTGTTGCTTGACGTAGTTCCCCACCACGCCCGGAGCGTTGCCGTTCGGCCCGGAGAGCGCGGATATCAGTCCCAACCCTCCAGCGATCCACCCTTGCTGTTTCGACAACCCAGGCATCGGGCCCGGTTGCTGGTACGGGACTTGCGTGTCCATGAGTGACTGGAAATAAGCCTGCTTCGCCGCTTCGTCCTGCGCCGCGAGTCGGCCCGTGTTGTACGGGTCTTGCGGGGGCAAAGGAGACGCAGGCTGGTAAGAAGGCTGGGGCACGTCGAAACTGTACGGGTACATGCCCGAATAGTCCGGCTGCTGCAAAGACGTTCCGTAGCTTGGGTCGAAGCTGGGGATTCTCATGTCACCACGACCGGTAGAAGCCGTTCCCTCCGCCGCCGTTCTTATTGCCGCCCCCGCCGAAGTTGAGGTAAGGCAGGAAGTTCCCAGCGGCCCCTGCGAGCTGGCCCCAGAAGTTGTTGTTCTGCCGTGCCGGTTCAAGCCCTGGTATCCAGCCCCTGACGGCGTCTGCCATCGGGTTCTGGAACCCCTGCATGATCGTGGCGTTCCTTCTTGCCGCGATCCCCATAGGGTCGGTCGCCTGCGCCCTGTACTGCGCCCCTTGGGTGTTGGCCTGGTTCATGTTCGCCAGCAGGTTGGAGGCTTTGAACTGCTTCCCTCCGCCGCCTGGGCCGTAGAGGCCCGCGCCCGTCTGAGCCGTGTTGCCGTAAGCCCGCTGCTGGAGCGACTTTTGGTAAGCGTCAGAAGCGTTGGAAGCCCCTCCCTGCGTCTGGAGGTTCATCATCTCACGGATGTTCTGCTGTCTTTGCGGCTCAAGGTAGCTGGAGCCGAAAGCGTATCCAGAAGCCGCGCCGGGGAAGGCGTTCTGCATGAGCGCGGAAGTCACGTCGTTGGCGTAGTACGGGGTGGAGCCGGGGGCGATGTTCATGTAGGTGTCGAACATCGGGAGCCCCTTGTGATTGGGGTTGTTCGCGTCGTAAGGCACCCAGTTCCTGTCCCACCAGACGTACTTTCCGCCTTGGCCTTGGTTCTGCGCCCCTTTTGGGCCTTGCCACGTTTGACGAGAGTTGTTGTAGTAATCGGGCATCATGATCGTTTCACGTCCGTGCCTGCGTCCCTTGGGGTGTGCCTCATGTAGATAGCCATGATCCTCTTTCCTGGCGCGTATGTGCCCTGTACGGACACTTGGTAGGCCGCGCCTGCCGCGATGTGGGGCTTGTTGCCCGACGAGTCGTTAGCCAGTTCGTACCGCACCGTCTGGTTCCCCGTGATGTCCGTCTCCATGTCTATCGTACCCGTCACGGTGGCGTTCGTAGGATAGGAAGTTTTGACCACGGAAAGCGTCTGTCCGGTGGACTTGTCGGCCACGATCCCGACCTGGCCCGCCGAGTAAGACTGCCACGCTTCGTCCGGGCCTCCAGAGTGCAGATAACCTGTCTGGACGTTGATGGTGATCCCCGTGCCGTCGTCGTCCGTCGTGTTCGTCTCGTGCGAATAAACCTTGGGAGGGGCGTCGAACGTGGAAGTGTCGTCTCCGACCGTGACCGTCCGAAGCTGCGGCCTCTGCCCTGCAACCGGCCACACGTAAGCCTGTTCGCAGTTCACGCCCAGAGCGTCGTCGTACCACAGGTCTCGTTGAACGTCGTACACCGAGCAAGCCTGGTTGTAAGTCTGCCCCGTGGCCGTGTAGAAAGCGTACAGCTTGTCGTTGAAGTATTGGCAGCACACCCGCTGGTTCCTCGGCCTTGACTGCGGAGGGTTCCCGCCCCCCGACCTTGTGGTGGAAGTCGGGATTCCCTGCCACAACGCCTCCACCCGCCAGAGCGAAGGCGAGTCAACGTCCCTTCCAGCCCTTCTTATCTGGCCGTACACGTCGAACCACCAGACGTACCCTCCTCCTGAAACGACCGACGCCTGGGCTTTCGTGCCGTAGTGGCAAAGATAGGTGGGGGTGAGCAGCGAACCGGCGTTCCTCGTGTCAACCGCCCACGCGCCACGGTCGGTCACGACGACGGTCGAAGAACTCACGTCCAGGTCAGACCTTGTCCCCGCCACCGTCGCCATCCCTTGGGGCAGCTCTCCTCCGAGCGGGACGCAAACGGGGCCGGTCTGGTCTAGCGACCCGTCCGACAAGAACCGCTCGAACTCGGAGAAGTCGAACGGGTCTCCTTTGCGGGACGCGAACAACCCGCCGAAGAAGGAAGCGGAGTCGTCTTTCTTGACCCCTCCCAGCAAAAGCCTGCCGTCGGCCCACACCGAGCATTTGAACGGCATCACCGGCCTGTGGAACGGCTTTGTCCCCTCCCTTGGGAGAAGGACGCTGGTGTTGACGTTGAGCGTCTGAAGACCGCCTGACGAGTATCCGCTGAGGTAAGACCAACTACCGCCCGAGTAGTTGGCGAACTGGTCTTGGGCTATCAGATAGTACGTGTCCGGCCTGTAACCCGTGGGGTCTGCGTACCGGCAGTAGACGAGGGCGTAGTCCACCCCGTTGCCCACCTCTGTCGAAGCCTGATAGGTGACCCGGTACGAGTACGTGCATTCCGCGAACACCGGCACCTGGAACTTGTTCAGTTTGTCCGTCATCCCAAGCTGGGTGTTCTCCACCCCTCCGAGGTCTTGGCACTTGACAGGCTCGGACTCTGAGAAACCGTTGCTGGAATACTGCGACACCTCGAACTGGGTGGTGCCTGTGACAGTGCCGTCCACGTCCCTGACCGCGCCGGGGATTTTTCCTCCCGCGTACCAACCTAAGAGGAAGAAGTCTATCTGTGCGGCAGGAGAAGCCGGTAGTTTGTACGTCAGCCTGAACCGGTCGAACGTCGTCGCCACAGGAGTGTTGGCAGGATCGAGCGGGAACACCGCCATGTAGACCTTCTTGGTCGAATCTATCGTGACCACCGTGGGGCGGTCTTTCGTCGTGGTCGTGCTCGTGGGGTCCCATATCACCTTGAGGGCGTGGGAAGTGACGACCGCTATCTCTAACTTGACCTTGTCCCACAAAGCCGCGTCGTTGCTCGTGTACATCACAGCCATGCAAGGGCCTTGGCAGATGTCGTTGGCCGTAGTCCACTGGAGTTCACCGTAGTCGTCGGTGTCGGCGGCGGTCGTGAAAGAAATCTGAGGGGCCGCGCCTCCCGTGTAAGTGGTCACCGTCGCAGAAGTGGACACAGTCACGTCGGCGTCAGACCTGTCCGTGCCTGAAAGACCGGAACTTATCGGCATGAAGTCGGGGAACGTCGCTTCTTGGCGGAACTTGCCGAAGTCAAGTCCAGGGCTGAGCCTCGGGTGCGGGTACAGGCTCGCCTGCGTGACCGTGCTGACCAGAACCTTGATCCCGTCCGAGCACACTAAAACGTCCTGGTCCGCGGTGGTGGACAGGATTCCAGAGTCCGGCCTTGTCGGGGCCTTGACGACCACCATCGAAACCCTCTTGTACGCGGCAGGGGAGACGCCTGACGAAAACCTCGTCGTGTTGTACGACCCTCCTCCTCCGGTCGCCCTTGTCCACTCGGTGAAAGAAACCCCGGTGGACGCAAGGACCTGGATGGCGGAGCCGGTGTCAACGGCCAGGAACACATAGTCCGTGCCGTCCATCGAAGCCTGCAAGCAACCCACGACCCAACCGTTCGGGAGCCCTGAGGCAGAGAGGTCGGTCTGGCCGTTCCTGACCTTGAACACCCCTGAGTCCACACGCACGTTCTGAAGGAGCGCGTAAGTCCCTATGTTCAGGGTGACGGGGTCCATCGTGGCGTTCGTGCCACGGCACACCACGCTCAAAGCGTTGAAGATGACGAGCGGTTTCAAAAGGTGGAGTCACCGCCCGACAGTGGAAAGTCGAGGTGCTGCACAGTCCTGGCCTGGATGCTCTGGACGACCCTTGCCTGGCGTGTGCGAAGCTCGAACGCGATCCCCCTTCTGAGTTTCGCGCTTTCCTCTTGCCCCGCCTCCAGCGCGAGCTTCCAGCAAGCCTCCTGGACAAGCCACTCTGGGTCGAGGATGAAGTTGGGGAGGCTCTCTCCGGCCACCAACAAGACGTGCGCCGTGCCGGTCACCGAGAACTTTGGATACCCGGCAGAAGTGCTCGTGCCCGGGCAGACGTAGAACGTTATCGCCTGGATCACCGGCTGAACGCCCGTGGTCGTGTACTTTGGTTCGATAAAGTATTGGGTCGGGGTCCCTGCCGTGGGGTCGTAGCTCCTGAGCCCTCTGAGCCATGAGTCGTACTCGGCGGCGGACATCGGGATGAGGGACTTTGCAGACGTGGCCGACGTGATCCACGTCACGTCCAGTATCTTTCCGTACTCTTTCGACAGCGCGTAAGTGTGCGTACCGGCTACGACCGACGTGTTCGTCTCAGTGTTCGCCACGGCGTCGGTGTCCTGGAGCAACGTTCCGACAGCCGCGTTGACAAGCCTCAACGCTTTCGCCGTCGTGCAGTCGTTGAACGACTCTTGTATGTCCGACACAAGCTGGTTTACGGTGTACGCCATTATCCTGTCCCACTAGGGTCTTTTATGTTCGCCCTGAACTGGGCGATGATCCGTGCCTGCCGTCCTTCGGAGCAACCGGGCTGCTCTCCCCTTATGTAAGGCTGCCCGTCAACGTAGACGAGCATGTGCCCCGGTGCCCACATGCCTGTGCTGGTGCAAATCCTGCCCGCCTGACGGTCTTTCCTGCTGCGCGCCATGCAGTAGATGAAAGTGGACACCGTCTGGTCGAGGTCGGTCACGTCTGGGATGGGCATAAAACTTTGTGGCCCCGTAAGGTGGGGCCTTACCTTTAGATAGGCTTGAGCCAGAACGTTAGGACTGCGCCCACGCAAGACGTGGAAGTCCCCCATTTCATGGTCATCCGGTCGCCTGCGGCGAACTGAAGGCTCGCCGTAGTCGCGGTCAGTGTCCCCGTCTGGGGAGTGTTGGCCGTGGCCGTGGCGTCGAAGCCAGCGTTGGTGTTGTTCGTGAGAAGCGCGGTGCCAGACCCTGGGGCGGTCGTGCCCGTACACTTCTCTACCTGCACGGCGCAAGCCTGACCGGCTACGACGCCGTAGGACAGGTTGACGCCCACAAGCTGCATTGCCCGTGGCATCGTCATCACCGACCTGGTGGTCATCTGAGAGGCCACCGCCATATCGACCGTCACGTACACGTAGTCCGGGGCGATGTTGCCTCCGTTCGTGAACTTGTCGGCAGGGATGTTCACCACCTGTGAGGAGTTGACCGTGAGGGCGGCAGTGCCCCCGGTCTGGAGTTGCACCTGGTCGGCACCCGTGGAGTGCAGTCCGGTGTTCTCGTCGTTGACGATCCCGTAAGTGGCGAACCCGGTGCGGTTGGTGCCCTGTGGCTCCCTTCCCGTCCGCATGCTCACGTTACAGGCACCTCATTGCGCCCATGTCGGTGACCGCAATCATGTTGTTGTTCTTCATGTTTTTCCCCTTTCTTCGGGGCGGTTTGACCCGCCCCTTGTACCGTGCTTCAGTGTCTATGCCCCAGACGAGTACTGGAACCCACGCCAGTCCGCGAAGTGCGGTAGATAGATTGTCGTCGAGACGAATTTCGTGGCGTCGTAGTCGATGTCCTCCTGGCTCTTCGACTTGAGAGGCCGCTTGACGATCAGGAAGCTCTTCCACTTCTTGGACTTGATGCCCCAGGCCGTGGTGGACGTGACGTACGGGTTGTTCGAGATGTCCGTCACCATCGTCTTGCTCCAGTTGGGGTCGTTGTCGGGTGTGCCTTGAAGACCGTTGGCCTTGAGCACCCTGTTGGCGATCCCCATGAGCGAGACTCCGCTGATGAACGTGAACGGGCCCATGTCCGGCATCGGGTCTCCCCGGTGCGACTTCTGGGCTGCCATGTTCTGGATGGCGGTCTCGACAGTGATCGGGCCGAACACGTCGGTCGTGTTGTTGTCGAACGTTCCAGCCGCCAGAGTGTGGGCGTCCGACGCGAGCGGGAGCGTGTCCGTGCCTGCCCACGCCGCGCCAGTGTTGGTCGCGTTGTTGAAGACGTTCGCCACGACCTGTTCCAAGGTCTTGTTGAACGCCTGCGCCATGAGCATTCCGTTGCGGATGACCTGATAGCGGTCTGACTCGACGGCTTCCTCTGAGACGTAGAAGCCCAGGGCCCGTTTGACCGGGGTGTACTGCTTGCTCGCGGGAGTGTCGAAGTCGTCGTAACCGATACGGGTGCCTTCGTCCACTTGCGGAGCCATGCCGAACTCTCCCATTTGGAGCATTTCGATGTACTTCTGCTTCGTGTCGATGGTCTGGTTGACGATTGAACTGTAATAGTTCGATTCGTCGGTGCTGTAGAGCTTGACGACCTCTTGGAGAAGGTCTGGGCCGAACAGCTTACCGGCGATTGAGCCTAACGTGGTTCTCATTACGGCATTGCCCTCTTGAGGTAGTTGACCTTGACCCACACTATGCCGTAGTCGTCGTCAACTCCAGACTCTGGGTTCCTCGCCGCATAGATGAGCTGCGCGGCTGTCTGTGTCGTGGTGCCGGAAGCGATGTCCACGACGTACCAGTTGACGGCGGTCGATACGGCGGGAGCGTAACGCTCAAGCTCGTACACGGTCGCGCCGCCAAGCACTGCGTCTTGGACTTCGGCGTTGGTGGCGGTGGACGAGTACAGGCGAAGGGCGACCTGGAGGTCGTCGTCCGCTATAGCCACCTGCACGCGGTCGGCGTCTGTCACAGACGCGCCAGTAGTGATGTCGCTAAGCGCGACACCGAGAATGACGACAGAGCCGCCGTCCGTGGACAGCGTGGCCGTTGCGGCAGGTGCGGTGATCGCTTGAGCGGCTGCTCCCGATGACAACTTCAGAAAGTCTCCTCTCTTGATCGTCTGGGACGCGGCAACTGGGACCGAGTTGACCTTTCCGTACCTGATCTGATGGCCTTGAGCGTTCAGTGTGTTCTGAATTGCCATGTTTGTTGTTCCCCTTGTTGAAGCGGAGTTCCGCTACCGACCCGAAGGTCAATCTGTGTCGTTGGTGGCAGGAAGCTCTGCGCCAAGCTGGTCGAGCGTCTGCCTGTCCATCGTGGTCTTGTCCATCATCTTCGTGCCTGGAGCCGTCTTCAGTTGAAGGTCGCTCCGTAGGGTGCGGGCGTTGGCCTCGTCCTGGAGCCCCTTCTCCATCTTCTTGAAAGCGTCCACCGGACACTTGAAGACCTCGAAGACCTCGTCGGACTTCTCGTCGTCCTTGACGTAGGTGGCGTCCGGCGCGAAGCGTTTCAACTGCTGCCTTGCCTGGTACACCGGGTTGGAGCCCGCCAGAATGCTGTCCGGGAGCTTCTGGCTCCTGATGTAGTGGAAACCGTCCGAGACCTCTTCCGAGCCCCGTGCGGGCACTGTGACCGTCTTGCTCAAGACGCCTTGCCCTCCAGGATGGCCCTGATCTTCGGAGACGCGGCCACACGGTCGTAACCGGCGTCCTTGATCCCTTTCAAGACCGTGTCCACTTCCGAGGACTGCGTGTTCTGGCCCGAATGACGGGCTGACGATGGCGATGCCCCTGGCACCGGCTTTGAGGTCGTTGGTGACTTTCCGTCCATTACTGCTTTTCCTGCGGCGAGGGACAGAATCCCCTGCCTCTGTTCGTCGGTGGCCTGTGCGAGCCACACCGGGTCGCAAGTGGAGATGACTTCGTCAAGGTAGGGCTTGAACCAGTCGTCGGCCTTCGTCTCGATCTCTCTGGCGACCCTTGAAGCCGCCTGGGTCGATTGCTGCGCCTGCCACACCGTGGCCTGGGAGATGTGGGACATCTGCTTGTCGATACCCCATCCGTCGTACCCGTCGGGCTTGACAAGGTTCGTGCCTTCGATAAGTTCGACTTCGCCATGTTGCCGTTGCACAGGCGCGGGCCTCGGTGGGTTTGCGGACTCCCACTCGGCCTTGGTCATCTTGGGCTCTGCGTCTTCCGGCGGGTCGTCCTGTACGGGTTCTTCCGCAGGGGCTTCTTCGGGAACCGGGTCGTCTCCGACGAGTGGCGAACCACTGACGGGAGGATCGTCCGGTCGGTAAAGGAACTGCTCTCTTGTTTTTCTCATTCGGTCGTCTCTTTCATGTAGGCCGTGAAGAACTCACGGAAATTGCCGTTCAAAAACTCTTCCAGAACCTGGACGTGGCCCTGGCTCCTGGCTAGCTGGGTCGGGTCGGTGTGAGGGTCAGCCGAAAGGACCGCCGCCACCGCCTTGTCCCTGCGGATAGAAAGGAAGCGCGTTGCCAGGGCCCATTCCGGGCTCGCCCATATCCGCTCCCATGCCTGGAGGCTGTTGTCCCATCGTTCCGTTTCCATCTTGTCCTTGTCCTTGTCCTTGTCCTTGCTGCAACTTCAGTTTCTCCGTGCTGAAGGGGAGTTGCATGGTCTCGAGTATCTGGTCGGTAAGCTCCACGTCGTCGTACACCGGAGGCAGTCCCGTCTGGAGCCTCTGGGCGTTCACGGCGGACACCGCTGCGAAAGCGGTCTGGAGCTTCTCCAGTTGGGCTTGGGGCAGGTTCCCCTGCACCCTTCCTGTCACCTCCACAGAATACGTCCCGTTCGCCTGTTCTGGCGTGACTGGGGCTTCCGGGTAGTGCTCTGCCATGTACGCAGGGTGGATGCGGGCGCACTCTTGCACGAACTGGGCCATCTCGGCCACAGGTCTTGAGAAGTGCGCCGCGTACTGCATCTGGGCGTCGTCGCCCTGGCTTTGGAGCATGTCCGCCTCCGTCGCCGTCGTCCTCCCCTTGAGTTGACGGTTCTGGGCTATGCGGGACACCCTGGCTATGGCGTCTCCCTTGGCATCGACCTCTTGGATCATCTGCGGGAGCACGCCTGGGTTGAAACTTGACGGGATGACCGACACCTGTATCTGTCCGGTCGATTGGTAAACGTCCCCGAAACCTAGTGTGAAGACCTTCTCGCCCATCACTCCGCCCGAGAGGATCACCCTTGGGGACATGGCCGAAAAACTCCCCGCCACAAGAGCGTTGTGAAGGTCGGTGTAAAGGTGCTGCATCCCTTGGAGGTTCTGGGCTATCGAACTTTCCGGGTAGAAACCTCCCCATTCGACGTGAAGCCTCCCTTCAAAGTACCAGGGCCTTGAGTAGTCGAGCCTTTCTATGCACAAAAGCCTTGGGACGGCCCGCGTTATCACCACCCGGTACAGGGCTTCGCCAGGCTCTGCGCCTTCGTCGTCGTCCTCCCCGATGTCCCTTCGGGTCAAGAGTTCCCAACACTCCACCGGTTTGTCCTTGGACAGCACGACGGACGCTTCCGGCTGGCTCCTGGCGATGATCGGAGAACCCGCGATGTCTTCGTTCGTGAGGGTGACCCCGGTCAAACCTTCCGAGCAACCCGGCAGGTATTCGCCAGACTCCTCCTTCTCCCTTATGTCGTCCACCGAGAGGTAGAACTTGTGACCCACGGTCATCGCGTCACGGACGCACGAGACGGTGCTGGGGTAGACGACAACGTCGTCGGGGTGCAACGCTTCAAGGCACATACCCTTGTTCTTGTCCGGGAAGAACCGGAACACGGTCACACCGCACACGGCGGCTGTCTGCACACCGAGGGGGAACTGGGTGTCCATGTACCCCCTCTCGAAAACCGTCTGGGCGAGACGCTCCATTGCGTTGCCGTCGTCCACCGTGGAAAACCCGGTCGGCACGAACTGCACCATCGGGTCTACGCCCGTGAAGCGTTGGTACAAGTCGCCCGCGATGATGTCGATCCTCGGCTGGGTGAAGGGAACGTGGAAAGGCTTGTAGTTGGGGGCGATGTTCTGCTGCCCCGAACACCCCGGCTCGTTCCGGTAGATGGCGTAGTTCTTCTTCCGCCTTTCTGGAAGGTCGCCCTGCGACTCAAGGGTCGGGTCGATCTCGTATGTCACGAGGCCGTGCGCGAACTTGTCCGTCTCTCCCTTGTCTTTTAAGTCCACTTTACTCCTTCCCTTCAGACTCTACCCGTGCGATCTGGTCCATCACCACTTTCTGATAATAGTTAAGGCCGAACGTCTTCGCATGGTCGCAAAGGGCGTCTTCCCTCGCGCCGACCGAATACCCGCAGTCGCCCGCCCTTCGGCAAAAGTCAACGTCCTCGCCGTACAAGGGAAGCCCGTTCGTCCCGTACTCCCGTTTGAACACGGACCCTGCCGGGTCGAGGTGCATCCTTGCGTCGGACAAGACCCTTCGCCTGATCGCCATGTTCGCCGTCCCTCCGGCCCTCACAGGGTTCCCAGGCTGCCACATCACGCCCACGTTCGAGTCGTCTATCGACGTGAACAGGTTGTAACTCACGACAGGGTTTCCAGAACCGGCCACGATGAGCATTGGGACAGGCCCGATGGTCACGTCGTAAGGCCCCTCCAAGACTTTCTCCGCCCCCTTGTACGGCATGTTGTCCGCGTCCAAGAACCAGAGGATTTCACACTCGGAGGCCATGAAGCGTTTGACGGTCTCGTTCCTCGCCGCCTCTACCGGGTGGCAGCCCATCACGTGCTCGTGCTGGAAGAAGTAAGGGAAGTCTTTGTCCAAAAACTGGCGGTACACGAGGTTCAGGACGAACTGGTGGAGTTCCCCCCTTAGCTCGAAGTCCCCCATCGGGACGGCCATCATCACTGCTGTCTTCAAATTCTGTCCTTGTCCGGGTTCACCCAGCATAAAAGAGCCGCGAGCGGGAGCAGAGGCGGCTGTACGGCCCGCACGACCGGCAAAAACGAGTACATGTAGAGCCTTGCGGAGTCCTGTGCGGCCACCAGTTGCCCGTAACCGAGCAAAACCGAGGCCCATCCCCTAAAATCAAGGTGTTGGAACCCCAAAAGGGCACCGCCCCACGGTAGGACGCTTATCCTGGGCTCTGCCAGTCTTCCGATCATCCTCCATCCCTCTTTCAGCGGGTGTTTGAGCCACTCAGGGTCGCCTGGAAGGGGCTTTTCACCGGCCAAGTGGAGAGCAAAGGCCGGGATCAGCCCCACCAAGGCCAAAGGGGACACCAAAACCGCGCCGAAGACCGGGCATTTCTCGTTGAACAGCCCTCCTATGGCCGCGAACTCCCACCTTCCGGTGGCGGCGGACACCGCAAGTGCCGCAAGGGCCGCCTGGTCGGTCAAAACCGGGAACCTGAACGACTGTCTCAGCACAGGAAGCCCTAAAACAAGCGCGCTGGCCCACGCGGAACCGCAATAGACGCCTGTCGCCGTCGCACAGACCACCGTGGAACTCCATGAGACGGCCCGCCAAGCCTCGAAAGACTTGACAAGGGCCAGGGGCCGCCTCATGCAGTACGGCCTTACGTTCGGCCTTTCAAGGTAGAACCTCCCGTCCGGCGAGAGTGAAGGCTTCGTGCCTTTCGCCAGCACCGTGCAAAGGACGACGCTGGCTAAAAAGCAGACTAGCACTCTTTCGCCGCCAGGGCCCTTCCGTGGATCAGGCAGTGCGCCTTCGTCATTCCCCAGTCCTGAGGGAACACGAACGTCAGCACGTCCTTTCTACCGGCTTTGTACAGCCATGTCTCCCCTTCGACCACGGCCGCGTCACGGTAGATTTCCGTCTCTGTCAGAAACTCGAACTTCTCTTCAAGCCTTTCGGCCACGCACCAGTCCCCGGTGGACACCGCTCCGTCTTCCGTGAGCTTCATCGGCACCGAGTCGGTAACGTCGTAGAGAAAGTTCCCCGTGTGGGGGTCGTACTGGTCTTTCAGGATTCGGAAACAGTCGCCTTCGTCCGTCTCGTAGTACATGTCCCCCGGCCTTACGGCGACGTGGTCCCCTGCTTTGAAGGTTTCCTGGTGCTTCTCCCCGACCGAGACCACTGTCCCAACGTCTGGAAGGTGCCTGGACTTTTTACCGGCGTCCATCGAGGCCACGACTATCAACCCCCTGAGCGCGGAAAGTCGTTCTGAGACGGCGTCTATGCCCTTGCGGATTTCGTCGTTCCTGCAACCGTTGTCCCAAGCCCGCTTCATCTCGGCGTACTCGTCGGCCCTTTGCCTGAACTCTTCCCCGATGTGGGACGCCCACACCTCAGGGTCTAGGATCACGTCCACATCTCCCGATCCCGGCATCAAGACGTTGTTCCTGTGCGCTTCTGAAAGAGTCCTGACCACCAACCCGTCCGGCCTGGCGTCCACCGGGCTTTCGCAAACGTCTGGGAAATGCTTGCCAAGGATCAGGCAGTACGGGTTTTCGATGGCTTCACCGCGTATACCTGTGAGTCGGGGACGATGACGAAGTTCTCGCCTTCGTGCTCCACCTCTTGCCCTGCGTACCTGGCGTACACCACGAACTGCCCCGCCTTGCAGGACGAGTCCGGCCCAGCCGCCACCACTTCTCCCTCGGAGTTCTGGACTTTGCTGTTGTCCGGCAGGATGATCCCGCCGTCGGTCACGCCTTTGAGCTTCACCGGGCGGATGACCACCCTGTCGTGCCTTGCTTCTATCATGTTTTTTCTCTACTTAACTCGCCCAGTCGTCTTCCAGAAGCCCCTCCCCTTGCAGGGCCTCCGGGTCGCCAAAACTAAGCATTCTGTGAATCTTAGGCTGGGATTTTGCACCTGGCCTTAACTGAGAAACCGGATACCTCAACGCGTCGGGGCCGTGGAACCCTGCCTTGTCCTTGATCTTACCGGGGATCGGCTCCCCTCCGTCGTCCAGTTCCCAGGAGTAACCCTCTATCTGGGCGATCAAACGGACACAGTTGTCCATGATCTTCAGCCCTCCCCGCTGGAACGATGCGTACACCCTGTCGATCTGGGCCTCTACACTGGTCGTCCAGGGCTCTTCGACCGGCATCCCTGAAGCCGTCCATTCTGTGCGCCAGTCCTTTTCAGACCGCGCCCCTCCGATTGAGCGGATAGGCCACACCGGTTCGCCGTCCTTTAACGCCTTGACGTGCTGGAACGTCGGGGTCGCCTTGTTGGGGAAATGCTCGTGGTACACGTATAAGACCGGATACCCTTCGGTGTCCCTCTCGGTCGGGTGCTCCGCCATCTTGAGTCCGAAAGTGTGGACAGGCCCAAAGTCGATCCCACCGAACCGTCTCCAGTAGACCACCTTCTGTCCGTCGAACGTCTCTGGGTTCTGATAGGGCACCACATGGACGTTCCGGTCGAAACAGTCGTAAACCGCCCCGGCTGGGCGTGTGTACCTCCCTTCGTACATCATGGCGAACTTCCACGGCGGGAGTATCCGCTTCTGCCTGTCCCACTCCTCTTGAGGGAAGCTCGGATTGTCAACCGAACGGTATGAGACCACTTCGATGTCGGGGTCTATGCCCTGCTTGTCCCAAACGTCTTCCTTGAACCAGTTGAACTCGTAAGGGGTCGTAGTGTCTAGAATACGCCCTTGGTCTTGGGCCAACCGCCTGTCAATGGCTTCGGCGGCTGCACGGGTGAACTTGCTCTGCCCTGTCTCATCGCGCCAGCACCAACGGGCCCGCATAGACTCCAAGCCTTCCGGGTCTTCCGCGAAACCAAAGTAAACGGCGGCTTCTTCTACACCTAAAGCGCGAAGTCCGTCGCTGTTGAACTCAAAGCACCTGCGACCGTACTTGTATTCTCCAAGCCCCCTCCATGCCCGCTGGCATTCGGGGATCAGGTTTCTGTCCATCAGGGGGTAAGTCGGTCCCACAATGAGCCCAGAGCCACCTTTCATGCGCTGAATCTCGCGCAGGCACCAGTACGGTCCCAGGCTCGTTTTACCTGACCTTGTGCCAGCAATTATGCTGGTCTGCCTTTTTTCAGAGTTCCATGCCGTGCGTTGCCCTTGGTGGATCGGCACGGTGCCGCCGTCCTTTACGATCAGCGGTTCGCCCGAGTAGTCTTTTCTGTAAGGGTCTCTGCCTTGGAGCTTCTGCCCTTCCAGCAGAAGACGGTCGGCTATGGAGTCGAAGTCGGGCATCTCTCCCCTTGCCCGTCTTCAGTGACCGCCGGTCGTGGCCGTTCCGTGCCCGTCAGGGCCTCGTCCGATAGAATGCCCACCGCAGCCCGCTACGAGCAGCGCGATGACAAGGATCGTCAGTGTCTTCATGTTTTCTTCTCTACTTTCTCCAACGCTTTCAACATCTTGGCCCAACAGTCGCTCACTTCTGAGCCTCCACGTGCTTCTTGGACTCAGGAAGCCTGTCCCTCACGATCTTCCCTATGTGGTCGAACCTCGGCAAACCCAGACTCTGCCAGTCCACCGCGTCGAACTCCTTCCGCGTGATCCTTTGGGTGAAGATGTCGAACCCGGTCTGCTCGTAGATGATCCGAAAGTAGGCGAAAGCCGTCTGGTTCTCAAAACGGACCACCGGAGGACACTTCGGGAAACCCCTGGCGTAACCGTCCGCCATGATGTCCCACTCGTCCTTTATGCCGCTTTTGTACACGACGACCTCAGAAGGCTTCAACCCCGTGTTTTCCGAGGCTTCGGCTTTCGTTTGAACCTGGGTTTGTACAACCACCCCCTCGGTTTCGGGCTCTTTTGTACAAACACCGCCCTCGTTTTGTACAATCGCTTGTACAAGAGACCCGTCAGAAGGCCAAAGTTGTACAAGACAAGCCATCTCGTTTGTACAAACCCTCCGGCCTGTACAAACACTGTCCACGTAACTCTTGGCGATGCCCAAAGACTTCGCAGCCTGATCCCGCGTCAACCCAGACTGGGCCAACCTCAATTTAAACTCTTGTGCGTCCATCTTGTACATTGTACACTAGAATTGTACAAAGGGGCGAATACTTTTGAACCTGCAAAATTTGCGGGCGGCTTTCACCCTCACGCCCGACCCCACACCCGGGGGTACACGCCGTGCCCTGCCTGCCTATCACTCTCGCTTACTCTCGCCTCAGCCTGGTCCCAGACACGCCCGTAAAGGCACCTGCAAGCCTCGCTGACGCGTTCTACCGTGCTGTTGCGTGTACTGGGGCCATACCGAACCCTTAACGCCTCTGTGAGCCTCTGAGGGGCACATGGGGAAACGGTGGCTTTCTGATAATCACCGATATGAGAGTTTCGATTCGGTTCTTTCAGGTTCAAGTCGTTCGGTGACCTTATCTGTTTACCGTGTTACCGTGTGTTTTGGGGTGTTTCACGGGCCTGGTTCCGAACCTGTGAAAAGTTTCAGAGGGACGCTTGCGTGTGGCTCTGTTCCACCCTAAACCCTAAATCGGCACATCCGGCCTGCTACCTTCCCTCTATCGCCCTGAAGTGGGATGTGAGGTCGGCGAGCCATGCGTCGTACCGTTCTGGTGTCCCTGCTTGTTGGAACCATACTGCGGTGAACCTGTTGACTTCGCCCAGCATCTCGTTGTCCGACATGTCGAACCGTTTCTCGCCCAGTCCGTATTTGCCCATTACGTCGGCTCCCTTTGCTGCTTCGCCGATGGTCATGTCCTCTTTGCCAGACATCCCCCTCAGGCGTGCGAGGTACTCGGCAAGGCCTTCCCTGGCTTCACGTCGCAACCAATTGGGCGTAGTACCGGCGTTCGATCCGTCGTGGCCCGGCGTTCCGCCTGCGTTCAGGTTCGGGAAGTCTGACAGTTTGTCCATGATTCGTTAATTACTGGTAATTGTAACAGTTGTTTTACGGTTACACATGCCGTATCATAGTCGTTGTGGGTGAGACCACAAGAGAGAAAAGAATGAACATCGAACTAGCTACAAAGGTCGCCAAGACTGCCCGACTCCGGTACAAAGAACTTGCCAGGCTCAATCCTGACCGTCACGCTTCATTCAACGCTTCTGAAGCCCTTGAGTATGCCGAGGCCCTGCACGGTTCGCCCACGTTTGGCGTCGAGGGGTCTTGTTGGACTATGCACGACGGCATTAGCTACCTGAACACTGGCGATACCTATGAGACCACCGTCTACGCGCTCACGCACCGCTACGACGCCCGTTTCTACGTCGGCTCATGGGGTGACTATGTTGAGCGTCATCCGTCCCGGTTCAACTAGCCTTCGGGCTGTGGTGCCTACGTCCAGCGCGTCCCCGTCGCGGCACTGGTCTTGACTGAGACTGGACAAAGTGAGAATAACAGAATGAACGCCAAAACGATCCGCGCCTACCTTGACGTAGCCGACACTCAGCACCGTCCGCACTATGTCCCGCGAGACTACGGCCACTATGACTGGTCGATCCAACGCAGGACTCGGGAGTTCTTCCCGACCCAGGATGTCCTAGACAAAGCCCACGCGCTTTGGAACCGTTACACGCGCTTCCGCGAGCATTGTGCCACTCTCAAGTTCATTGCCCAGGATTGGAGCGTCCACCAAGCTGCCACGCCACGCGAAGTCCCTGGGTTCCCCTCCGCGAAAATTGTCGAGGTCGCATACGGGCGAACCGCCCAACACGCCTACCACGACGCTACACCGGCTCGTTGGCGCATTGAGCTAGACGGCAAGCCGATGGACTGGGCGACAGCCCCCGACGCTCTCAAGTCTGCCATTGAGTCCGTCATCACGGCACCCAGGGCATGGCGGGACGAATTCAAACTCGGCCAGGGCGAGTGCGTGTACTGGGTCAGCGTGTACAACATCGGGGACTGAACGCTTCACTCGGGGCCTTGAGCCCTGGGTGAGTCTAGTAAGGCTCTAAAACAGAACCCCCGCGATGGTGAGCCATCCGGGGTACGGAGACTACGAATGAAAAATAGCCTCGATACAAAGGATACCGCACGCTACACCTACGAGACCAAGGAGCAGGTCATTGATGCCGCCAGGTGCTTCGGACAGGCCGAATACTTCCAGTCCTGCAAGAACATCGCCCAAGACGCGATGGACGAGAACCCTGACGACGAGGACGCCCAGAACGACTACCTTCACGAGTCGGTTGACGGTTCGTACTGGATCATTTACACCGCAAGGATTCTGGACGTGCTGCATGGACGGAGATCGGGGAACTCTCGCAAGAGAACGCCCTTCAGCAGATCGCGTTCTGGGCCATGCTGGCCGATTGTCGGGACGAGCTTCAAGAACTCCGCGACAATGCCGAGGAACCCGAAGACGAAGACTGACGCAACAGGCCCGCAAGGGCCTCTCTGTGCCCTTTCTAGCCCCCTTTGGGGATTGGAGAGGGTAGAGAGAGGCTAAGAGCCTCAGGAGACACTTAGAATGAAAACACACCACGTCACCCCATCGCCCGCAACGGTCGCGCTAGCCGGGGAGTTCGCCTCGCACCCAGTCCACGGCAAGTGGCACTACCACTGGCGCGGGTTCACATACTGGGCAAAGGACGGCAAACTGACATTGACCTATACCGGGCCCGAAGGAGAGACCGTCCTCGGTTCGTATCCGACAGGAGCGCAAGCCGATCACGCTGTCATGCAGTTCTACGGGGAGGCTCTGTGACACCAGCCGAGTACGCCCGTAAAGTCGGGGTCAGCACTCCCTTGGTGCAACGGTGGATCGCTCAAGAGAGGATACGCTTCAAGGTCAGGAGGCACGGGTCGCGGAAGTTCTACGAGGTTCCCGACCAGCCGAGACCGGAGAAGAAGACGAGAGGCCAGGGCTAGTCCCTGGTTTTTGTTTTTAGGCCCTGTGGGCTTCACTGAAAGGTTTCACTTCCCCCACGGGAAGGAACCGGCGAAGAGCGCAAGGAACAGGCATGCCACGGAGAAGGCGAGAAGGTTGTACTTCCCTCCCTGGTTGAAGCCTGAGACCACCGCCAGGACGAAGCCGAGCACGACGAAGAACAAAGTCCACGTCATCTGCCGTCACTGTCCATTTTGCGGAGCTGCAAACACGCCTTACCGAAGCCTGGAACGTCGGTGTCCAGTTCTGCTAGAAGCCCGTTCAACCATTGACCGAGGTACACGTCCCTCCCTAGCTTGTCGGCAAGTTCTCCAAGAGTGGCGTCCAGCATTGAGACCGTCGCCGGGTCTGCGGGGTCTTGCTCCGCGATTGTCCGGTGCTGGTCTTTCGGCTCGCCTCCCGTGCAGTCGTATGCCGTCACGTCTCCGATGGTCGCTTGAAGTTTCAGTGCGTATTTCATGATGGTTGCTCTGGTGGCGGGTCTGTCTGGTTCGGAGGGCTCTGCCCCGTGCCTCGTGAAAGGAACCCGATCAGGCCGCCTACGATCAGGTTCAAAAGGTTCCCCATGACGTTGACAGTCTCTTTGTCGAGGGTTTTGGTGACGATGATCCCCGCCAGTGCCCCTGCGCCTATCGTGAGCACCCCGCCGATTATCAGAGTGTTCTGCCTGGAGTTCGTCATGGTTCCAACCTACCTATGCGCTTCTCGTGCTCTGCCACCGTCGTCTTCAAGGCTGCGATGTCGACCTGCATACCGCCCAAAAGAGGGGTCAATGCGTCGAACTGGGCGTGGCGCCTGTCCTGTTCTTTGCCGATGTCACCCTTGAGGTCTGAGATCATCTTGAGCCCGATGCCGTTCAGTATCACGATCAAGACACCGATCAGTGCCGACGGTTCCAACTCACTTGCCCTCTAAGGCGTCGATCCTGCGCCGAAGGCTGAACTCCATCTGTTCCGAAGCCGCTTGCCTTGCGTTCAACTGGGCACGGTCGGCCTTGCACTCGCCTAGCTCGCGGTTGGTCGTGACAAGCTCCGCCTGCAACAGCGAGACTGTCTTGCGAAGGTCGTCCCGGCGCCACACGATGTACGAGAACACCGCCGCGCCCGCCGCGCCGATCGCGGTCATCGCGGTCGTCCAGTCGATGGGCTTCACACCCTGCCTACTTGCCGATAAAACTGCTTGCACTCGGTCCCTTTCATCCTTTCCCACTTTTGACTGATTTTGGGCGTCGGGCGTCTCGGGTGCCCCGTCTTTGCGGGGTTGCCGAAGGTGTCCTAAGAGTGACGATAGGTTGAAACTAAGGGATGCCCAGACCTGGCCCGGCGATCACCGCCGTCTTGCCGGAAGGAACCGTGTACGTTCCGCCAGGGTGGACGATCTCGCCCCCTGACGCGAC